>Ga0224722_1000931_pt1 | contig 16552 bp, 16 predicted proteins | sample Balambano_FR1_Me_FD_161646 | JGI IMG/M metagenome (GOLD analysis project Ga0224722, IMG submission 161646) | Freshwater sediment microbial communities from Lake Towuti, South Sulawesi, Indonesia - Balambano_FR1_MetaG | ecosystem: Environmental > Aquatic > Freshwater > Lake > Sediment | place... | reverse complement strand
CAAGTCATAAGTCGCGAGTCCAAAAGCATGGAATGACAAAGGATTATTCGACCTTCTATACGTCTTTACTTTTTTAAAATGGTATTAATTCGAAGTAGATTTTCCTATCTCCTTTTGAAATCTGATTCGGGCACAAAAAAGTTTCTTACTGCTGCAAACCGCTATTCAAATCATCGTTCTATCCGCAACTGTTCAAAAAAATCCGTTTCCGCTACCTCCCGCACCTCGCCAGGCAGCAAATCGCCCAAAGTCAACTCTTCAATCGCCACCCGAATCAAACGCCGACACCGATGCCCCACGGCTGCTACCATCTTGCGTACCTGGTGGTACCTGCCTTGCGTGAGCACGAGCAGCAGCCAGGTGTGCGGGTGCGCGGCTGGGATTTCCCAATCGGATTTCGATAAGTTGCGTGGTCGAGCTACAATTTTGACTTCGCACGGAGCCGTCGTATAGACTTCGCCGCCCTTGCCGCGCAGGGTGATGCCGGTTTGCAACTGTTGCAGCGTGCTTGCTGTGACTACATTTTTCACTTGCACCAAGTAAATTCGTCGGTGTGGAATGGGGCTTTCAAACAGCAGGCGGGTCACTTTTTTGTTGGTGGTAAGCAGGAGTAAGCCTTCCGAATGCCGATCTAGTCTGCCCACGGCGTGGGTGTCTTCGGGGAAGTCAAAATCCAAATCGCCGAGCAGACCCACAGCATCCGGACTGACGAATTGGGAGACCATGCCGTAGGGTTTGTGGACGAGAAAGTAGCGGTGCTGCATACGGGAAACTTCACGGTTTTACTCGTTTTTGTAAAATTTTATTTAGAATGTAAATTCCGGAAGTAATAATTAAAAATAAAAGCAAAGTAATAATTTCCACTTTTTTTAAATTGGATAAAAACCAGCCGATGATTACAATGGCAATTACTGGAACGGTAATGCCGAATGGAATTTTAAAATTTCCTTTTTTGTGTTGTAATGTAAATCGCAATCGAATTGTTGCTAATACCACCAGCAGGTAAACCACCAACATCGCTGCACTTGAAAAGATTGCCAGTTGTTGAAACCCGCCGCTGATTGCAACAATTAAACCCAAACCGGCGTAGGTCAGAATGGCAAGGTGCGGCGTGAAGTAACGCGGATGAATGCGGGCGAAAACCCCAGGTAACAAACCGTCTTTCGCTGCCGCGTAAATCAAGCGGGGCGAAGCCAGCACATCCCCACTCACCGTGCCAAACATGGAAATGACTGCCCCAATCAATATTAAAGTTGCACCCCAATTGCCAAACAAACGCTGCGCTACTGCTGCGAGCGGTGCCTCCTTTTCTAGCGCTAATTGACTGCCCAACACACCTTGCGCCACCGTTTGCAATAACAAATACGTGCCGACCACGCCGGTCAATCCCAAAAAAATACCCCGTGGAATGCTACGCTGCGGGTCTTTCACTTCTCCACTCACGCTCAACGCCGCTTCGATGCCCAAGAAAGCGAAAAATAAGGTGAGGGAAACGTCACCGATTTGAAAAATGGACGGCGTAGATTGCCATTGTAAGTTGGAAGGTTCGGTAAAAAAAATGCCGACTACAATTAACAAAAACAAGGGAAGGAGTTTTGCAACGGTGTTAATTACCACCAATCGAGTCCCTTGTTTTACATCTCGAATATGAATCCAGGCAAAAAAAGTGAATAAAATAATTAATAAAATTACTTTATTTATAAAAATTTTAAACATCGGAAATGGCGCGCTCAGGGTATCCACCAGCGCATTGGCAATGGCGGCATCTGCCAGGAGCGCGTAGCCAAACCAAAAGGTGGTATTCGTCAAAAAACCGGCAAAGCTGCCGAACGCCCGCTCCACATAGGCATACGCACCTCCGCTCGACGTGACCTTGCTGCCCACCTCCGCAAAACACAGCAGGATGAGCGTGACCAGCACCGCACACACCCCGTATGCCAGCACTGCCGCTGCACCCAACTCACCCGCCACGACCGCCGGCAGCACAAAAATACCCGAACCGATGGTGAGGTTGACCGCATTGGCAGCGAGGGCGAGGGTACCGATGCGGCGGGGAAGGGAGGTGGATTGTATTAGATTAGATTGCAATTTTAAACGAATGGCTTTAAAAATAATGACTAATTTAAAGATATAACTTTAAAACTTCTTTTATATCACTAAGTCTTATTATCAAGTATTTTTAATTCTTGAATAAAATCGGGCATTTGCTCTAGCAATACTTCTCCCCACTTGTTCCACCTAAAATAACTACTTGGATGTTTAATAAAAATCAAAGTCGTTAGCAATCCGGTTTTAAATTCAATTTTTGCAGATTTCAGCCAGTATCTTCCAACTTTTTCGCCCAATTCAATAGAAGTAGGTATTGAAATTACTTCACTGGTTAATTTTTGAAAGTCCCTGATTTTAAGAGGTTCATTTCCTAAAAATAAGCAAAAGCGTGGCTTTAGTATTTGCACTACCTGAAAAAAAACATTCCAAGCATCGGTGTAATCTGCTGCAGAAGGACGACTTTGTTTAGTCTCCATATATCGTTGGACAAAATTGTAAAATGCAACAGAATACCATAGAATTTCCCTTTTTTCATTCGAAGTAGTATGTTCAGCAAAAAAAGCCTTCTCAATGTTTCTCATGAACCTCCAATGTTTGTAATTGGAAAGCATTAAGCCTTGCTGTTCAACGACATTGCGAGTAAACGCTTTGTCTGCCAACTGAATTTTTGAACCTTCTTCGCGCCAATCATAATGGCTTTCCCCAATAATTAAAAGTCGCTTTTCCACGTTTTTGGAAAAATAATCTTTCCCTACCCAAGGAAACCAAGTTAATCCTGATATTCCCATGAATTCATTATCAAATCGGGTATCTACATTTTTGGGATAGTTCATTACTTCCTTTTCACATCATTTACTTCTATCCAATACCCATCGGGGTCTTGAATATAAACCTGCTGAATACCATCGGAGCGTTTGGCGATTTTGCCGGGCAAACCGACCCAATCGTAGAATGGAATTTTATTCACTTTTAAATAATTTACAAATGTATCAAACGGCTTTACGGCAAAAGATAAATGAATGGTTTTGGTGATGGAAATGTCTTTTTCATCGGCTTGAATGAGGTGAATCTGCCGCCCGTCGCGCAAGCGAAACCAGCGGATTTTCGGGTTTTTATTGGCATCTTCCATTTCGGTCAAACCCAATGCCTCGCCGTAGAATTTGGCACTGGCATCTACATCCTTCACTGAAAGGGCCTGGTGGTCGAAGGCGAAGGTGAAATCGGTGGTAGTTTGACTATTTGAAATGTTCAAAACAAAACAGCCAATTAAAATGGTTAGAAACGTTTTCATACATTCGTTTTTCATAGCAAGGAAAAAATAGTGTGTTACGGCGAAATTAACACATCACCAAATCTTCATATTTTCACATCAATTCCGTTCCACCCGTAAAATATGAATCGGATATTTACTCGGATTTAACTCCACATAATTCCAATCATTAAACCAGTAATAGGTCTCATTCGATAATAAATCCGTTACTTTTAAATTGACTCTGCCTTCGATGCCCAGCACTTGTTTCGGCACTTCGATCCAGCCGGCTTGGGTTTGGTTGGCATCAAAATTAGCGATGCACCAGATGATGTTCCCCTCGCTCACTTTCACGTAGCTCATCAGTTGGTCGTTGTCGGTGCGGGTGAAGTGGAGGTTCCAGGTGGTTTGCAGGGCGCGGTTTTCGCGGCGAATGCGGTTCACGCGCGTGTACAAGTCGGTAAGACGGTTGCGGGCACTCCAGTCGTAGTAGCGCACGAGGTATTTTTCGGAGTCATAATATTCTTCCTTGCCGGTGACGGGATTGCCGGTGTTTTCCAAAAACTCGTAGGACGGACCGTACAAACCGTAATTGCTCGACAGTGTAGCTGCCATGAGGTAGCGCAGCGCAAATTTGTTGGAACCCGCGCCCATCATTTCGTAAGTGAGAATATCGGGGGTGTTGGGCCAAAAGTTCGGGCGGTAGTAATCGCGCGATTCGGTCTGGGTCAGTTCGGTCAGGTATTGCTCCATTTCCCGTTTGTTCAAACGCCAGGTGTAATAAGTATAAGATTGCGAAAAGCCTAATTTGCCGAGTTCCGCCATGATTTTCGGACGGGTGAAGGCTTCCGCCAGAAAAATCGTATCAGGGAAGTCTTTTTGAATCTCCGCGATGAGCCAATGCCAGAATCGGAAGGGCTTGGTATGCGGGTTGTCCACGCGGAAGATGGTCACGCCCGCCTCGCACCAGTGCTGCACTACGCTGAGGAGTTCGTCCCAGAGGTTGCGCCAGTCTTCGGTTTCAAAATAAATCGGCACAATATCCTGGTATTTTTTCGGCGGATTTTCGGCGTAGGCAATCGAACCGTCGGGTCGCCAGAGAAACCATTCGGGGTGTTCTTTGATGTAGGGATGGTCGGGCGCGCACTGGAAGGCTAAATCCAATGCAATGTCAATATTTTTGGCTTTGGCAGCCTGAATCAGATTTTTATAATCCTCGATGGTGCCCAAACTGGGTTCAATCGCTTTGTGCCCGCCGGCTTCGCTGCCGATAGCCCAGGGGGAGCCGGGTTCGCCTTCGTTGGCGGTCACGGCGTTGTTGCGCCCCTTGCGATTTAACTTGCCGATGGGATGCACGGGCGGCAGGTACAGCACATCAAAACCCAGTTCCTCGATGCGCGGCAGCAATTTTTCCACATCCTGAAACGTGCCGGGTCTGCCCACTTCCTGGCTTGCCGAGCGCGGAAACAATTCGTACCAACTGCTGAACAACTCCCGCTCGCGCCCTACGCGTACCTGGAGGTTTTTGTCATACGTGGTTTCAAACTGCCGCATCGGGAAATCCTGCACCGCTTGGGCGAAATCTTCACTCAGCACCGTTTGCACCGCATTTTCATAGGCTTCTTTTTCCAAACTTTTGGCGAGTTGCGTGAGTTGTTTTGACTTCGTTTTACCGTGAATCTCGGCAGTTTTTTGTAACAAATTCGCCCCGATTTGCAGTTCCACTTTCATATCCTGCCCGTCCGCCTGTTTTTTGCGAAAGCCTTTTAGCCACGACAACAAATGATCCACCCAGGCTTCAATTTTATAATGGTAAAAACCGCGTTTTTCCACCGGGAAGGTCGCCGTCCACTCGTCGTTTTCCACTTCTTTCATTTCCACTTCCTGCCAAAGTGCCGCATCGTCAGGGCGGTAGAGGAGCATGGCGCGCACGGTGTCGTGTCCGTCGGCAAAAATATCAGCAGTGACGGTCACGGTTTCGCCGGGTACACGCTTGATGAAGTAGATGCCGCCGTCAATTTCGGGGTGTACGTTTTGGATGATCGTTCTATTTTGCATAGGAGGGTTTTCGGTTTGAAAATTTGTGGCAATGATAAGGAAATTAGTTGATGGGTTGATGGGTTAATCGGTTGATTATTGCTGCAAAAGCAGTAAATTTTATACTTTCGAATATTAAAACTTTTTTCTTGTATGGCAACCAAACAACACTGGAATTACGAACTCATCGCAGCGATGGCGGCGGTGTTTATCGGCATCTGCGCGCTGATTACTTCCGTGGTTCAAACGCAAATTATGCTTAAACAACAAGCTGCTTCTGTATTGCCTATCGCACAGTGGACGTGGTCGGCGAATATAAATGCGTTAGATAGCACAGGCACATTTGAATTACAGGTGGTTAATAAGGGGATAGGTCCGGCGCTGATCGAGCAAGTGCGAATTTTGTATCAAGGAGAACAACTACCGCAAGATAGCCTTCCCAAACTCCTGTTTTTTAAGCTTTTAAAATATTCGGATGATAGCTTGACAGATTATTTTTGGACGAGTGTAGATGGTATTGTCCTGACAGCCGGAGAGAAGGTTGCGATGTTTAAAACGAACTTGCCGCGCGATGGCTTTCATTTGGCGCAGCGGTTCCATCATTTGTATCAAACTGAAAAAATAGATCTCGTCATTTGTTACAAAGATGTGTACGGCAAACGGTGGCAAGTGCGGCGGGAAAGTAAGATAACAACGGCGCGGGATTGTCAAATTAAGTAAGGCACCCCACAGTTGCGGAACTGTGGGGCGCATTCTTTTATTTGCGCGCCACGCCAAAGCGATAGGCGAGGGTGAGTGCTGCAGCATTCGAATCAAAATCAAAAAAAGCGTTAAATGCAGCAATCGTATTTTTTTGATTCAACTGCTCATTGGTCGTTTGTTCGCGTCGCACACCGACGGATGGTACTATCTCTACACTCAAATAAAATATTTCATTCAAATTATATTGAATACCAACCAAGTAGCCAATGTTTAATCCGTAATTCAAATTTTGGGTTTTGGTAATTTGAGTATTGGAGGCATCATCCGTCGTAGAAAGTTGATATCGAATGGAGGGACCAAACTGCAGCCCGTGCAAAAACTGTGTGCGGGTATTCAAATCCACGCGTCGTTCATTGCCGATACTGGCAGAAAGATTCACCCTAAAATCTTTGGATGGTAGTTGATTGCGACTGCTATACCCTATCTCCGTCGCCGCAAACCGGTAGCGGGTGTAGCGATTCGGATTGTTCAACTTTTGTTTTTTGTAAATTACACCAAAACTTTCCAAATTAAAATTGAAAATTTGCAGTCCTACTTCGTGCATTCGAGTGGCGATGGTGTCTTGTGCGGTCAGCGTTGAAAAACCAGCCGTTACCGATAGGCAAAGCAAAAGGAGATGACATCGAGTCATCGGGTAGAAAGATTTCATAACAGGATATTTAGGTTAACAAATGACGATACCATGATAATTATTACAAACGATATTCATAATAATTACCGAATTGCCGGTGACACATTCAGGCGGGAGTAAAAGTAGTAAAGAAAGGTAGTAGCCTCTGCGAAGAAAACGTTAAAAACAATTTACAAAAAGTTAAGATGCACCGGATTGATTTATCTTTTTAGTGCCAACTTTGTTGCAATCGCTTTTACTTTTTTAATCTGCGGTATCTCAATTTGATAATACGCATTATACCAATCGGCATACTTGGTTACCGCTTTGGTTTGTACCAGCAGTTCCAGTTGCATTTCCAGCGTTTCGGTATCTATGCCGGTAGCAATCAGTAAATCCAGCAAAGTCGCTTCGGTGTGCCGGAGTAAAAAATCGAGAATAGGCACACTCAGCGGATCGCTGAGTGTTTCGAGTAGAAATAATGCCTCGGTGAGTGCCGACGTGGATGCGCTGACAAGGGTGTTGAGATGATTCATGGATTACAATTTGTTGTTGTTTGTGTAATGTGTACTATTACAAAGATAGTCAGTTGTTTGCAACCCTGCAATACTGTTTTTTTCGATATAATTAAAAATAGAAATAAGAGCAGTAAAAATTGTTTTTTATGATATGTAATGTTTGTTACGGACGGGTAAACGGCAATAACAATTTAGAAAATGGCAAAAGCGGTCGGGCATCGTAAATTCAGACAAATATTTCTCCCATCCGCTAAACTTTCTGTTCGAATCGCGATTACTTTACCAGTTTTCTAAAATGCAACCGAATATGACCAAAGTTGGGATTGACGATCTGGCGGTGTATGTGCCGCAACTGTACCTGCCCATTGCCGCCCTCACCAAAGCGCGGGCACTCGAATACGACAAACTGCACAAAGGTTTGGGCTTGACCGCCCTTGCTATGCCCGATGTGCACGAGGATCCCGCTACCATGGCTGCCAATGCCGTGTTGGAATTGATTGAAAAAAATAAACTGAATCCGTGTAAAATCGGACGTTTGTATGTAGGCACCGAAAGCGGGCTGGATGGCTCCAAACCCATCGGCAGCTACGTGCTGGGAATGCTCACGCAACATTTTGAAAATCAATACGGTGCCGATTGTCTGTTGCAATGCGATACTGTTGACCTGACGTTCGCTTGCATCGGTGCGGTGGATGCCCTGCACAACACGCTCGACTGGGCAAAAGCCTCCCCCGAACGCCTGGGCATCGTAGTAGCCACTGATTTTGCCAAGTACGAACTCGGCTCCGGCGGCGAATACACCCAGGGCGCAGGTGCCGTAGCAATCTTGGTCAAACAACAACCGCGCCTGCTCGCCATCGGCGACGCCTGGGGCACAGCCAGTGTGGATGTACACGATTTTTTCAAACCTTTGCATACCCTGAACCGCACTGCGGTAGCACAAGAAGCCCTTGAACTATTGAACCTTGAACTCCTGAACCTTGAACTCCCCGAAGCTCCTATCAAAGCCACTCCCGCCATCAGTGCCTTCGATTCTACTGACGAATACTTGCAAATTCACCGCGCCACCCCGATCTTCGACGGGCAGTATTCCAACAAATGTTACCAGGAGCGCATTCGCCAGGCTTATCAAAATTTTGTAAAAGCAGCGTTGGGCAATGTGAATGGTCATCCGGGTCCGGTATTGTCTGGCAGGTGGCAGCGGCTGGTGTTTCACCTGCCCTATGCCTACCACGCCCGGCGCATTTTCACGGAAATTTATTTGGAAGATGCCATCAAAGCGGGTAAAAAAACACAGATTGAGCAAGCAACCGGCGTACCCGTCCCTGATTTTGAACATTGGGAAAGTTATTTGAAATTGGTTGCAAAAACCACGAGTTATCAACATTTTGTACAACAATTGATCGAAAGAGGTGAACGGGCTTCCAGCCGGGTGGGCAATATTTATACCGGTTCTATTCTACTGGCGTTGATGAGTCAGTTGGAAACGGATATGCAGGAAGGCAATGATCTGGCAGGTGCCAAAATCGGTTTTTTTGCCTACGGCAGTGGTTCCAAAGCCAAAGTATTTGAAGGGGAGCTACAAGCGCAGTGGCAGGAAGTGGTGCGTGGGTTTGGCTTGTTTGAGAGGCTGGAAAATCGCACCGAACTGGATTACGACACTTACGAAGCCCTGCATCGCGGCAAGCTGACCGGATCTGTCCTTGCGCCGCAAACCCGATTTTTCCTGCAAGCCGTCAGCCGGGATGCCTCCTTGCCGGGGGTGCGTCGGTATGGGTATGCAGCGGCGGCGGTGGTCTGAATCAGGATTTGCAGGATTGGACGACCAGCCGGATGTTGCCTCACACCGCCACCCGCGCCGATTGCAGCAGCGAATCAAACAGCCACTTGCCGTCGGTGTTGCCCAGGGCGGCTTCGGAGGCGCGTTCCGGATGGGGCATCATGCCGAACACATTGCGTTCCTGATTACAAATACCGGCGATGTGGAGTGCAGCACCGTTGGGATTAGCTTCGGGTGGGGTGTTGCCTTGTGCGTCGCAGTATTTGAACAGGATTTGATCGTTGGTTTGCAATTGCTGCAAGGTTTCCTCGTCGGCAAAGTAGCGTCCTTCGGCGTGGGCGATGGGCATTTTGAGTACCTTGCCGGGCAGGATTGTCGAGGTGATCGGGCTGTTTTTGGTTTGTGTGCGCAGGTAAATATTTTTAGAAATAAATTGTTGATTGGCATTGCGCAGCAGCGCGCCTGGCAGCAGCCCGGCTTCGCACAAGATTTGAAACCCATTGCAAATGCCCCACACGTAGCCGCCCGCGTTGGCAAATTCGATGACCGCCTCCATGATGGGCGAAAACCGCGCAATGGCACCCGCCCGCAGGTAGTCGCCGTAGGAGAAACCACCCGGCAGCACGATACAATCTTCTGTGGTGAAATCGCTCAACTCCCGGTCTTTGTGCCAGAGTTTCACCGTTTCCTGCTGCATCACATTCTGTAAAACGTGCGCTACATCATCCTCACAATTAGAACCCGGAAAAACAACTACCCCAAATTTCATAATTCTAACAATTTTATTAAAAACGATTTTACTATATTGTTACAAAAGTTTGGTATTAAAACTGCCCTCTTACCCCATCCCTGAAGGGTGTCCACGCGCGGGCGGGTCGTCCTTTAGGAAAAGAGGTGGCGGGAGGAAAATGTTAACCTATTTTTGTAACAATATATTTACTCCGGTAATAAATATTGCTGATACTGAAAAATCAACACCACCAGCACGATAAGCAAATGCCAGGTTTCCGCCCAGCGGTTGGGCATACGGGTAAAATTCACCGAAATCATGATGCCCAGCGGGACTGCCACTACCAGCAAATGATCGGCTTGAATGCCTGCCTGAAACAGCAGCGTCAGCGCAGCAAAAAACAAACTCCAGTACAAAACCGTAAATTTTTTCTGCACTTGAATGTTTTTCTTAGCATTATATAAACCGTAACTGAAAATAGCAAGCAACAGGAAGATGGCTACAAAAATAATTTGCAAATAATGGGTCGTGTTCAGCGGGATGCGCACATCCAGGAAACCGATATTGTTTGCAAATTGTTGTTGTACAAATCCAGCCCAATTGTCCATCCAGTAGGCAGCCACGCCCGTGAGGATGTAAGGCACCAGCGCGCCACACAACACCATGAGCCGCTCGCGCAGGCTGAACGCCCGCAGGATGTTCAAACCCACCAAGCCCAAAATGATGAAAATCAGATAAGAAAAATAAAACAGACTTCCCACTGCAATCCAAAATCCGACATTAAAAATATTATCCGCCGCCGAAGGTTTTTTATACACCTTGAACAATTCAGAAAGGGCGATGATGTAAAACGTATTGGCAAGATGCAGCGGCGACAATTGCAAAAACTCCGGCAAGGCACTGGCAATCAGGATGTAAAATAAGCCGGGAAAAAGCGTGACGACATCGTCCAGGCGGTTATTGGCTACAATGGCATTTAGAACGGTAGCGTGAAAACACAGCAGCACTACTACCACGATGCTGGGTGTAATACCCTGATAACCAATCCAGTTATACATTAGTCCGCTCAAATATCCATATCCTACCGGCTGCCAGTCCACAGGCACTACCCACGCGGCGAGGTGCAAGACCACGGCGTAAAAACTGAGCAAAATGCTGAACAACAACTGGTTGGTGCGAAAAAATTGAAGCACGGGTCAGTCAATGATTTTAAAATTGTGCCAAAGGTATTAAAAATTGGGGAATTGGGAAATTAGGATATTGGAATACCGGTGTTAGCGAAGGGTGTTTGACTTGGCAAAGTGCCCCAAAGCATAAGATTATGCGCTATCATTCCTAAGCATTTTGCTGCAAAATCTGCGAGAGATTAATTCAGCGAAAACTGCGCCGCTCCGGCGTGCATGGCATTGTAGCTGCTGAGCATACTCACATCCAGGTGCATAAACCGGGTGAGCGGAAATTCCAACAGGATTTCGCGCACTTCCATCTCCGAGTTGGCACTAAAAGTCGCCCACAGTTTGCCGTTTTCGAGCGAAAGTGCGTAGTGGAGCAGTTTGCCATTGGCGAGGTATTTGTTTACCACATGATCCTGGTATGGGAGGAGGTCAAAAAATTCGTCACTCAGTTTTTCGGGAAGCGTAAAATCTGCCATAAATTGTGATTCGTAGTACATATGTGTGGTTTAAAGTTCAAGGGTTAAGGGTTCAAAAAAGGGGGTTGTCAAAATTTCCAACAAAAGTAATCAGAAAAGCAATTGCTTGTTTTTAAGAAATCGTTAATTGTCAGGCAATGTGCTTATGTGTTTTTGTGTTTAAGTCCCTCAATCACTCAGTCACTCGGTCTGACAAGCTCCTTCGGGTAGCACAGATAATATTTCGTCACCAATTTTGATTGAATACCAAAATCCGCGTTGGCGGACATGGGCAGCACCGTGCTGTCTTTGTACAACACGTTGATTTCATCTTTCAGCGAAGTGTACGCACTGTTGGATTCTTTGCCCTGAAAAACGAGGTACGAAACTAATTCTTTTGGAAACGCGCCCCAACGCTCGGCTCGGCAGCGAATTTCGTCCACATACGCTTCCTCAAACGGCTCGTTGCGCAATTCCATTTTAAACAATCGGCGATTGATCAAACCGGTGGCAAAATACGCCAGCAGTTTATCCGCTGAGTCCATCCAGTTTTTCAAAGCGGTGACGATGTCGTGGTCGTCGAGGGTGGCGAAGCGGTCGAGCAGCTCGTTGCGATGAGTTTTAAAATCTTCCAGGGTCAAATCGTTTTGTAAAAAAAAGAGCAGGTTTTTCGGGGCTTCTAAAACTACCCCTTGCTGCATCAAATCTTTAGCGCGTTTTAGCGTTTGCACCAGCATTTGCTCGGCGGCGAGGACGGTTTTGTGCAAGTAAACCTGCCAGTACATCAAACGTCGGGCAATCAGAAATTTTTCTACGGAGTACACGCCTTTTTCTTCCACCACGAGTTCGCCGTTTTTGACTGCGAGCATTTTGATGATGCGGTCATAACCAATCACGCCCTCGTGTACGCCCGTGAAAAAACTGTCGCGATTCAGATAATCCATTCGATCCATATCTAACTGCCCGGAAACCAGTTGATGTAAAAATTTTTTCGGATGTTGGTCTGAAAATATTTGTAATGCCAAATCCAACTTCCCCCGGAAAATCTCGTTCAATCGTTGCATAAACAACACCGAGAGGGCTTCGTGCGGCACGTTGATGAGGGTGTGTTCCAGCGTGTGAGAGAAGGGTCCGTGCCCGATGTCGTGGAGGAGAACGGCGATTTGCAGGGCTTCGGCTTCGACGGAGCTGATGTCGGCACCTTTATTGCACAGCACTTCAATCGCTTCGGTGGTCAGATGCAATGCCCCCAGCGCATGGTGAAAGCGGGTATGCAGTGCGCCGGGATACACGTAGTGGGTGAGGCTGGTTTGTTTGATTCTTCTAAGCCGTTGAAAATAAGGGTGTTCAATCAGGTCAAAAACAATGCCGTAGGGGATGTTGACAAAGCCATAGACGGGGTCGTTAAGGATTTTTTTCATATTGCGAAATTAGGAAATTGGGATATTAAGAAATTGGAATATTTTTTTAAGTGGTTTTTTTGGTACAAATGGGTAACAAGATTTTGTAGAAAAAGTATCAGGGGCGGTGGGTTTTTTCTATTTTGGCGACGTTTGAAAGTAGAACAATATTTTGTTTGAAAAGCTTATTTTAAAAAGTTGTCGGTTAATTGGATTGCAATCTGCACGGCTCACCTTTCACCGATAACCTTTCACCGATAACCAACAATTACATGGATAAAATCAAAATACTCTGGGCAGACGATGAAATTGATTTGTTGAAACCCCAATTGCTGTTTTTGGAGAAGCGCGGCTACGAAGTCCTTACCGTAAGCAACGGCTACGACGCGCTGGAGGAGTGCGAGGAAAACCGCGATATTGACGTGGTGTTTTTGGATGAGAGTATGCCGGGTATCACGGGCTTGGAAACGCTGGTGAAAATAAAGGAAAACAACCCGCTGCTGCCGGTGGTGATGATTACGAAAAACGAGGCGGAGCACGTGATGGAGGAGGCGCTGGGTTCGCAGATTTCGGATTATCTGATCAAGCCGGTGAATCCGAATCAGATTTTGCTGACGCTGAAAAAAATTATTGACAATAAACGCCTCGTGCGCGAGAAAACCTCGAGCGATTACCAGCAGGAGTTTCGGCAGATTTTTATGCAAATTCAAGGCGGCTTGAATGTCACGGAGTGGGTGGAGGCGTACCGAAGAATTGTGAGTTGGGAATTGCGCATTGACGACTCGAACTCGACCGAGATGTGGGACATCCTTTCGATGCAAAAAAGCGAGGCGAATACGGAGTTTTCCAAGTTTATTTTGAAACATTATCTGGATTGGGTCGGCACGGGTAATGGCGCACCGGTCATGTCTAACGATGTGATGCGGGCAAAGGTATTTCCGCACATGAAAGAAGATATTCCGACCGTGTTTTTGTTGTTGGACAACCTGCGCTACGACCAGTGGAAGGTGATAGAACCGATTATTTCGGAGTTGTTTCGCGTAGAGGAAGAGGATTATTTTTACAGCATTTTGCCCACTTCGACGCAGTACAGCCGGAATGCGATTTTTTCGGGACTGTTTCCGTTGGAAATTGAAAAACGCTACCCCGATTGGTGGAAAAACGACATGGAGGAGGGCGGCAAAAACCTGCACGAGGGCGACCTGCTGGGCGAACTCATCAAACGCACTTTCCGAAAACCCATCAGGCACGATTATATCAAAGTGACCAACGTGGCGAACGCCCGGCAATTGCAGGACAATATTTTTAATTATTTGAATAATGATTTCACGGCGATTGTGTATAATTTCATTGATATGCTCTCGCACGCCCGCACGGAGATGGAGGTGCTGAAAGAACTCGCCGGCGACGAAAAAGCCTACCGCTCGCTCACCCGCTCGTGGTTTGAAAACTCGCCACTCTGGGCTGCCCTCCAGCGTGCCGCCGAGCGCGACATCCAGCTCATCATCGCCACCGACCACGGCACCATCCGCGTGAACACGCCCTCCAAAGTGGTGGGCGACCGCGAAACCACCACGAACCTGCGTTACAAAGTGGGACGCAACCTGCAATACGAACGCCGCGACGTGCTCGACATCCGCGACCCGGAGAAAGCCATGCTCCCGCGCCCGAATGTGAGTTCCACTTTCATTTTCGCCAAAGAGGACAAATTTTTCCTCTATCCGAATAATTACAATTATTACAATAATTACTACCGGAATACTTTTCAGCACGGCGGGATTTCGTTGGAGGAGATGATTTGTCCGGTGGTAAGGTTAAGGACGCGGTAAAGAAGAAATCAAGGGCGTAATTGGAGGTTTCTGTAAATTGGACTATTTTTAATGCGGATATACAAGCAATAATGACGAAGTGAAATGTGCAATGCCTGTTTTGGATGGTTGCTATGGCGTTAGTGCAAGAGTTGGTGGCAATTAAAATATTCTGCATGCTTAAAAAGCAGCAAATGGAGAATAAATCATTGTGGTTTCAGGTATTAACTCATTTTGATAGAAATGGCTATTTTAGAAATGGCTTAACTATTCCATTCTTACTTGGCGCAAATTCTGTGATTAATCCCCAAGAAGAAAGACTCACTGTAGAAGCATTTTTTGAAGAAATAATGGATGAATCTTTATCACAAAAAATTTCTCTTCAAAAATGTGAATACATTGGAGAGTATGTAATTGGAATATTTGATAATGAATCTGCAGATTATCCTTGGGGAGGTAGATCACTTTACAAAAGTTTCGGAAATCTTTACATTACTGATGATTCTTTTTCTACAATAAGTGGCTCACATGGTATAAAAGCTATTCTTATAAAAGAATATCAAAACCGGATTGATAGAGAGCAGTTTTCTATAAATGAAAGAAATTGGGGTAAATATTCTGAAATTGAAATATCACGGTTAGAAGAATTAAAATAGACTACAACCAACACAGTGTAGCTGCTTATGCAGCCACGAGAGATGGCGCAGCGTCCATGCCCCCGTTTCGGCGATACAAAACTTCGAAAAGTAGCGCGCATCCAATCAAATTAGGCTGCGTTTTTTGTTTTGTAGAAGAATGCCCATATTTTTGTCACAAATGGTTTTAAAATGGCAAAGAAATTAGTCCGTTTCGACTGGGCAGCCAAGAAAATGCTGCGCGACAAGAAGAATTTCGGCATCTTGGAAGGTTTCCTTTCTGAACTTTTGAAAGACGACATTCACATTGAAGGGCTGTTGGAAAGTGAAGGAAATCAGGAGGAAGAAACCGACAAGTTCAACAGAGTTGACCTGTACGCCGAAAACTCAAAGGGTGAACACATCATCATTGAAATCCAAAATTCAAGGGAGTTGGATTACTTGATGAGAATGCTTTTTGGTACATCAAAAGCGGTAGCGGATAATCTCAAAATCGGGGCAAAATACCGGGAAGTCAAGAAAATCATTGCGGTGAGCATCGTATATTTTGATTTGGGTCAAGGAGACGACTACGTTTATGTTGGGCAAACCCGCTTCAAAGGAATGCACACCAACACGGAATTGCAACTTACGCCGGCACAGAAAAAGATGTTCAAAAAGACAGCGGTTTATCAAACTTATCCCGAATACTATCTAATCCGCACGACCAAGTTTACAGATATAGTAAATGATACATTGGATGAATGGGTTTACTTTTTCAAGAACAGTGAAGTTTTAGACGAATTTCGGGCAAAAGGCATGGAAGAAGTCCGAGAGAAACTGAATGTAATGAACATGGATGAAGAAGAAAGAAGAAGGTATGATAAGTACATTGAAAGATTGAGTGCAGAAGCGAGTTATGCCGAGACGTTGCAGATAGAGGCGGAGGAAAGAGTACGGGAAGATGAAAGAAAAAAGAGAAATATTGAAATCGCTACTAACCTGATAAAAATGAATTTTTCCAACGAACAAGTTGCACAAGCGACGGGCATAGCCGTCGAGGAAATAGAGAAGTTGAGAATGAATATATAAAATTCAGCAAACAAAGCACTGCCGCAAAGCTAAAGCAGGGCAGCACAGCGTCCATGCTCCACCCATTCGCTTCAATCAGAAAAAAGAAACAAATAAAAACCACCTAAAAGGAAGCGTTTTTATCTTTGAATTTCAACAAGAAAAATGAAAATCAGTAACGAGACAAAATTAAATATATTTAAAATTTAAAATCAGTAAACTGGATAAAAAGGGTTGAGCCGATAGCGGCACAAATACGGTTGACGGCATAAAACAAGGTATCGGGGCTTTGGT
>Ga0224722_1000930_pt1 | contig 16561 bp, 15 predicted proteins | sample Balambano_FR1_Me_FD_161646 | JGI IMG/M metagenome (GOLD analysis project Ga0224722, IMG submission 161646) | Freshwater sediment microbial communities from Lake Towuti, South Sulawesi, Indonesia - Balambano_FR1_MetaG | ecosystem: Environmental > Aquatic > Freshwater > Lake > Sediment | place... | reverse complement strand
CCATATCTGTCCCGCAAAGAGCAGTGAGGGTTCCGTTCGCATCTGTAAGGTCGCCTGTAGGAGACTGGGGGAGTGGATATAGGTGTTCCGGTGCATTACCCCCAACCGAACAAACTCGGCACTCTCTAAGCCCGGAATCATGCGGAAAATACGCCTCTGCTCTCCCCATTTCAAGCGGGTCTGAAAACCGACCAAGTTATAGAGAGTTCCCGCTTTATTCTCTTGGCGTAGTTGCACCACCGCATAGGGTCGCCGTCCAGTGCGCGGGTCTTCCAAACCCACGGGCTTTAGCGGACCAAACGCCATCGTCTTTGCCCCACGAGCGGCTAACTCCTCAATCGGTAAGCACGCTTCAAAGTAACGAATATCTTCAAAATCGTGAAGGGGGGCTTTCTCTGCTTGGACTAACTCTGCATGGAACGCCAGAAAGTCGTCTTTTTCAAAAGGACAGTTCAGGTACGCGGCATCATCCTCATTGGTTCCTTCAGCGTTTTTACCGTAGCGCGAGGCGCGAAATACCTTATCGTAGTTGATAGTGGTGGCATCCACAATCGGGGCTACCGCATCGTAGAAATAGAGGTCATAGCGTCCCGTCAGTTCCGCAATTCTTGCGGCGAGGCTGTCCGAGGTGAGCGGACCCGTGGCAATAACCACAGGCTCTCCCTGGGGAATCGCGGAGGCTTCCTCGCGAAGGAGGGTGATGTTCGGGTGTTGAGAAAGCCGCTCGGTGACATGCTCGCTGAACGCTTCGCGGTCTACCGCAAGGGCTTCTCCGGCGGGAACGGCGGTGCTATCGGCACTACCAACAATCAGAGAGCCAAGCCGACGCATCTCCTCTTTTAGGACCCCCGAGGCATTGGTCAGTAGGTTGCTCTTAAACGAGTTAGAACAGACAATCTCGGCGGCATGGTCGGTATTGTGGGCAGGGGTCATTTTGACCGGACGCATCTCTATCAAGCGGACAGCGACACCGCGATTTGCCGCTTGCCATGCCGCTTCACTACCCGCCATTCCTGCCCCAATCACGGTGATACGGGGTGTACTGGTAAGACGAACCGAAGAACTCATATCTGCATTGTATCGTCTCCTTCACGGCTTCGGAACACCCGAACGAATCTCCCCTCCTACCCTTTCACGGCTCCCGCAGTGAGTCCCGCAATAAATTCGCGTTGCAGGAGGAAAAAGAGGACAATGACCGGAAGAACCGAGAGGAACGTTCCTGCCATGAGCATCCCATAACTCTGATTATAGATTCCCACCATCTGGTTTAGGGCTATCGGGAGAGTAAACTTATCGCTGGTGTGTAGCATGATTTGGGGCCAGAGGAACGAATTCCATTGTCCCATAAACGAGATAAGGCAGAACGCTCCTATCATCGGACGAGCAAGGGGCATCACCACTTCCCAGTAGATACGAAACTCGGTGCAACCGTCAATCCGTGCCGCCTGAATCAGTTCATCAGGAATCTGACGGAGCGCACGGTCAAACAGAAAGATACCAAAAACACTGACCGCGCCCGGCAGAATCATTCCCAAGTACGTGTCTACCAACCCCATGTTGTAGAGCAGTTCGTATGCCGGAGCCATCGTCACCTGCCCCGGTATCATCATGGTTGCCAGCATCAGCAGGTAAAAGAACATCTTTCCCTTGAACTCGTATTTTGCGAGGGCAAACCCTGCCAGAGACGAGAGGAACAACTGCACGGTGACAATGGAGCAGGTGATAAAAACACTGTTCAAGATATAGCGTAGGAACGGCTCTTTGGTGAACAGGTCTACGAAGTTCTGGAAGGTCATCTGACCCAACGGGGGAAAGAACCAGTAGGAGAAGAGGTCATCCGAACTTTTGGTGGTTGCTGCCAACAACCAGACAAACGGAATCAGGGCAATTCCGGCGGCAAGCACCAGAACTACATAGAGCGGAATTCGCAGAGCGAGTGAGGGGGGACGCATGGTTAGTTGCCTCCTTTCACGCCACCAGTCAGGCGGACTTGAATCATACTGATAATTAAGACTCCCAGAGCGAGTGTCCACCCTACCGCCGACGCATACCCTAAGTCCCCAGTGACAAAGCCTCGGTCATAGAGGTACATCACAATGGTGAGTCCCGCTTGTTTGGGTCCGGGTCCGTTGCCAAGCAGGATATAGGGCAGTTCAAACAGTTGGAAGGAACCGAGGGTCGCCGTCACCACCACAAAGGTAATGACCGGTTTAATTCCCGGAACCGTGACATTTAGAAACTGCTGCCATGCGTTCGCCCCGTCCACCTCTGCCGCTTCGTAGAGGTCTTTATCCACCGATTGCAGTGCCGCTAGGAAGTAGACCATATTGAATCCGGCATACATCCAGATAGAGGTCGCCACCAGTGCAGGCATCACCAAATCAGGGTCGTTGAGCCACTTCGTATCCAAAGCCACCGCTCCTCGGCTCATCCAGTTCAAACCTCGGTTTACCAGACCAAACTGCGGTTGGTAGAGAATGGCGAAGAGAACTCCCACGAAGACCTGACCGAGTAGGTTCGGCGAGAAGAAGGCTAATCGCCAGAATTCCCGCCCGGCGACCCACTTGGACGAGAGGAGCATCGCTAAACCGAGGGCAATCGGGAGTTGTAGAAAGACAGAGAAGAAGGCATAAATCGCCGTGTTTCGTACTGCCGTGAGGAAGTCCGGGTCGCCCATCAGAAATTGGTAGTTTGCTAAGCCCACAAAGATCGCGTCTTTGGGTCCGTTGGTGGCATAAAGGGAGAGCGAGAGACTCTTGAGAATGGGATATGCCCCAAAAACGGCAAACAAGATGACGAAAGGAGAGATGAAGATATACGGGGCAAGTTTCTGCTGTAGTTTCAGGTAGGCTCCGCTTGCCCCCGACGCTCCTTCGCGTATATTGATTTTTGATACCGATGTAGACAAAATCTGTACCTCAGCGTGTTTCCAATTCGTTCCACTCGAAAAATCGCATAGTGGAACGTTTAGATAAATCCATTTTGACTTATTATCCCCTGTCTTCAGGTATCGGTCAATTTTCAAGAAAAACAAATTTTGGAAACCTGACCCAAAATAATTGGGTATAATCCTGCGGGTGCGAACTTTCGTCTACCCTTTATTTGTAGAGCATAGGAATACTCAGTGAACGAAAGAGTATCCCTGTCAGGATAGAAAGGTAGTTGACGCATGGCACAATCGAAGCGGAATGGTTTCACGCTTATCGAACTGTTAGTAGTTATCGCAATAATCGCGATTCTTGCTGCGATTCTCTTCCCTGTCTTCGCACAAGCACGCGATAAAGCACGACAAGCGGCGTGTATGTCCAATCTGAAGCAGTTAGGAATTGCCTTCCTCATGTATGCCCAAGACTACGATGGGTACTTCCCGAATCCGGGAGGAAGAACCGTGAACGACGGAACGCGGGCGCGAACCTCTCCCCAAAACTCATGGGTCGCTTGGTTCCGCAACCCCACTACCAACCTGTGGGAACAGAATGGGGGAGTTTGGCCCTATGTCAAACAACGCTCTCCCAACAATGCCCAGAATGTCTATGCCTGCCCGAATGGTCGTCCATATACCGGAGCCACTCCGATTGGCAATGATGCGCGTTCCAGTCTCATGGGACAAGCCTACTCTATGAACGACTTTGTGCGCGGATTTATGCCTCCTGCGGGAGATAACCTTGTTCCGGGGTCCTATGCCGATGGAATGCTACAAGATAGTATGGCACGTCCCGCCGAACTGATTCTCCTCTTTGAAACCACCCAGCGTTCCGATGGGGGTCCGAACCGTAATGGCTCACCCTACTTCACCTCCGGTCCGCAAAGTGTTTCTCCTCCCATTCCCGTGGGAACGCCGCAGAACTGGCACGCTCGCAAGGCAAACTACCTGTTCTGCGATGGACATGTCAAACCGTTCACCTTTGGGCAGACTCTTTCGCCCACCTATACCGGGAATAATCCGGCTGGTGTTCCTGCGGCAGACCGTCTCCCGGATGATGTCAAAGCCCTCTGTACCACGTACCGCCTCAGCGAATACTGCCCCGGTGGTTCGGTGGATATGTGGGATCCCGGCAACGGTCTGAACTATCCGGCGCGATAATATCGCAAGACAATAGAACTCCCTGCTCTGCGAACAGACACCGGACAGGGAGTTCCGAATTTTCACTCTCCTTACCGATACCGGTAGACACCGGAACCGACATCGGGCTTTCCGTGCAACCGGATAAAAAAGCAAGCAAAAACTCACACCGTAAGATTACTTATATAGAGTTTGCTCTGTGTAATTCTTCATAATTGGTAGAAATTGGGAATGTTTTTACCGATAGTTAAGGTATGTGAATTACAGGAGGTTAGACAACTATGAAGAAGTTTATCGTTTCGCTGTTAGCATCGGCAGTTGTTGTGGGAGCAGTGATGCAACCCACAATGGCGCAAAGTGACCGACAGAAAGACAAGAACAATATGCGGAACCTTGCCGCAGGGTTGGGAGCCGCCGCGATTTACGAAGGTGTTAATGGACGACGTACCAGTGCGACTGTTTTAGGAGCTGGCGCGATTTATGCGGGAAAAAAGTACGAAGATGCTCGCAAAGCACAAAACCGCGAAAACTCCCGCACTGCTCGTTATAGCCGACAGTATGTGTACAAAAACGGGAAGCGTGTGGGCTACTACAAGATGAAAAACGGACGACGAATCGGTTTTGTCAAGATGAATCCGTCCTTTACTCGTGGCTAATAAAGTCGTCAAAAAGACTAAGTTGAACAGACCCGAAAGCGGGAAGGTGATTCACCTTCCCGCTTTTTATTTTACTGGTGTAGAATAAGCGAGACAAGCTCGTTTTATCGCTATAGGGAGGATGCTACCAGACGCACCATCTCTTCTCTTTTCGGGTGGACTCTACTCCTGACCGCATCACTTGGCTTTCCACAGAGTAGCGTATCCTCTGCTCCCCTTAATTTGTTACGACCCGTATAACGACACCTGAAACAGGGCGAGGGCAAGCAGAATCAGGTTCAGGGCAATCACCATACCTTTACCCCCCTTGTCCCGCCCGATAATTGCCCAACCAAGGCAACAGAGTAAGGCAACGGGGAGCAGTCCCGGCAGGAAGTAACGTCCTTGCGCTTGAAAGAATTGCAGGATGAAGCGGATAAAGAAGGGGACGATGAGTAAGACCCCGGTTAGGGAGAGGAGCATTGCCCGACGTTCTCCCCCGGTAACTCCTCCTTGTGCGGTCGGACGCAGTGCGCCTATCAGACCAATCAGTCCTGAAAGTCCAACGGTTATCAACCGGGGGGCATCCGGTAGTACCATATTCGGCGGCACAATGTACCAAAACGACGCATAGGAGCGAATCCCCACCGTTCGCAGATAGTCGGTCATCGTTGGAAAGACGGCAGGGATAAGGTTTTTGGGGGTCGGTGTATTCGGGGGCGCAGTCAGCGGAAAGATTTTCAATGTGAGGGGGTCGCCATAAAGCAGGGTGTTTCGGATGAGCCAGGGAGACGCTACCAGAATCGCCGTTCCCATCAGAACGATAAACCCTTTTGCGGCATCGGTTAGGGAGAGTTTTTCTGCTTTCCATGCGATGAGGTAGGCAAGGAGCAGCGTGGGAATCAGTTGAATCACGGTGAGTTTTGTCCAAAGCCCCAAGCCGAGGAAGAGACCCATGAGTGCCGCCCCTTTGAGGTCGCTCCCGATTCCGTCCTTAACCAGCAAGCCCATGCGCCAGAACAGTAGCGCACAGAGTAACGTCGTTAAACCATCGTTATTGACCGCACCAGATAACTGCGCCTGTGTGGGGAGGAAGGCGACAAATGCCGCAGCACCGAGGGCGATGTAGGGGCGGGAGGGGAACAGGTCTTTTCCCGCACGAAACGCTACCAATATCGTCAGCAGTTGGATAATCCCAGAAACTAAGCGCACCGCTACCAGATTCCCTCCCGTAGCAGCATAGACCGGGACACTCAGCAGGTAGTAGAGAGGGGGTTGGTGTGTTTCGGAAAGAAGCGGGTCGCCCGTTTGGAACTCGACAAAGCCCCGCTTCTCCAGAAGCAGGCGCACATACTCGACATGTGCGGTTTCGTCCGGGTTGCTTCCATCCTGTAAGGGAACCCGTAGCGCAAACAGCACCGATAGTAGCAGCGATAGGGCGAATATCGCCAGTAGCCCGTTTCGTTCCCCCGCCCCGATTTCTCTCACACGCCTGCCCTCTCACACAGTTCTTTGATTTGCCGTAGCAGTTCCCGCTCCTGCTCTGGCACAACCACGGCATTCGCAAGGGAACCGTAGTACGCTTCCAGACAGTCCAGCAGTAACTGTTTGATTTTACCCTCATCGGGGCGATGTGGCAGGGAAGAGTTGGCGTACAGGGTTTCCAAATCCTTCTCTTTTTGGGTGAAAAACTCCCGAATCTGCTCCGCTGTCCACTCTCCCCGACGAATCGCCTTGAGTTGCTCCCGGTTTCGTTGCAAATCCAAGTCGCCTTCTGCCAAAATCTGCTCCACCTCATCAATCAAGCGAACCACATGATAGCCGAACTTGACATCGAAGCCAAACTCGCCAATCAGTTCTGCACGCTTACTACCCTCTTGTGGGTTCTTGATGTCCATTTTGTGCAGTTGGGAGTAGGCATAACCCTTGAACTTGTGCCACGCCCCTTTGTGCAGAAAGAGACGACGGTTTTCGCGTACCATCTCCCCCATCCGATTGCTATGCAGGACACACGATACCGGGGTGAACAGCGAGTCTACAATGTTCGGGTTATTCTCCATCGCTAGCTGGAAGAACTTGACGATGCTGAAGATGGTGATGTCGTACTCGCGCCCCTTACCACCGAGGGCATCTGTGTCCTTAACATGATGTTCTTGGTACTGCTCGAAGCGTTGAATCTGCCGCCCAAAGCCGGGTATCTCTCCGGCAAGATGGGGGAAGACCTGCTCCTTGGGGGGAATACAAAAGCCGTAAACATCCATGTCCGACGTATCCGACGAGACACCATACGCCACACTCCCCATAATGGTTTCATACGCCACAGCGTTGGGAAGCCACTTCGGGGTGTTGAGCAACTTCTTTTCGGTCAACTGTCCCACCACACTGCTCTTACTCATGGTTTGTTTCTCTCCTTGCTCACTCTATCGTAGAGAGAGGGACGATGGTAAAACTTTTCAGGGAACATGGTTGATGAATACCAGCATAGGCGGTACGATGCCTATACGATATGTCAAGGTTTCTGTGGTAGGTAGCAGAGTGTCGTTCTTTCGTAAAGCAGTCGCACTAAAAAGACCTACCGGGTGTGTGGTGGGGGTGGTTGTGGGACTTCTCTATGGCGTAGCCGCTTGGCTCAATCTTCTCCCTGGTTTTCCTCCCCAAGAAGTGACAGAAGACCTATTCCCCGGCATTACCTACCATCGGGTGGTACGACGCAAACCTTACCCCTTGGTAGTGCATATTGCCCGCATAGATTTAACCACGCCGGGACTGCGCTTTCTGGTGACACCACGTGACCACAAAGGCGCGAAACCGCTCAATGCCCGCACCACGTCCGGTTTTTTGCGTGAGGGGGGGGCGCAGGTGGCTATCAATGGGGATTTCTTCGACCCGTGGTGGGCAAAATCTCCCTGGGACTACTATCCGCGTGTGGGCGACCCGGTAGATATTTTGGGTCGTGCCTGTTCGGAGGGGAACTGGTATTCAAACAGTCCACGTCGTTCGCGCCGTCCAACCCTCTTTCTTTCCCAACAGAATCAAGCCGAAATTGGCACTACCTTTCCGACAGCATTTGAACCATACAATGCCCTGAGTGGGCATACAATCTTTATCAAAGACGGTGAGTTCACGGGTTCCGGGAACAGTAACTGTCATCCGCGTAGTGTGGTGGCGTTGGATAAGACGGGAACGCAACTGTTTTTGGTGGTAGCAGATGGGCGGCAACGCTTTTATAGTCGTGGGGCAACACTAAAAGAGTTAGCCACCATTCTGCAAGCAGTAGGCGCAGAGGTTGCGCTCAATCTGGATGGGGGAGGGTCTTCTACCCTAGTCACATCTCCCAGAGCAGGGCAGGTTCGCGTGTTAAACCGTCCTATTCAGACGGGAATTCCGGGAAGAGAACGCCCTATTGCCAATCACTTAGGCGTTTTTGTGGAGAGATAAACCGCCTGAAAAAGGAAAAATGTCGCATGTTTACAACGCCGACTTCTGCGAAACAAAAAATCCGAGAAGCACGAGAGATTCCTGCTTCCCGCTTTCCCAGTGGTACCTTGTCTTTCCTTGAAAAGGCGAACGATGGGAAACACCATCTGCGCTCCATGCGTCTGGAGCGCGGTAAGGTTCGGGCAACTTCCCGTGAACAACCTTCGCAGAGGGCTTCAGTTACTCTGTGGGGTACATCGGCTTCGGGAGACAAAACCCTCTTTTTCGACTACAACGAAGGCACATACTACTTAATCACCGTTCCGGGAGGGGTGGTAAAGAAACTACCTAATCCCCGCATGTTCAGCCGAAAAAATGCCCAATCTTTCTTTCACCACTTCGCGCTGAGCAAACAGTATCTATCGTTCAGCAACACTGAGGAACGGGAACGGACCTCTACGAGTATCATAGAGGTGGATACCGGTAGAGTCTGCTGGAAAGCCCAGGGTGTCGGTTTCCCCCTATGGAGCGGCACGGAGGATCACTTCGTGTTTATCCGGTGTCCGATGCAACGAGAAACCAAAACCACCGTGCCTCAGACACTGGCGGATCTCCAATTCTTCCGCGTAACGATGGTAAACGGTTTGGCAAGTGCGGAGCGGCGTATCTCCCTAACCGAAGCCACCCGTTTGCTCGGCGCATGGTATCCAGCGGTACTTGAGTTTGCCCTTCAGAAAGATTTCATAGGCTCTCTTCTTGATGGAGACTCCATTGGCGCATTCCAACCCGCACCGGGCAACACAGGATTTTACCTCTTACCTTATGACTCGGTCTTGAATCCCCAACCACCGTCGGACCTACCACCTCTCCCCCCGAACAATTTAGACTATGACGGTCCTGTACTTTACTGGAACCGGCAGGGCAAATATCTTGCCTATACAATAAATCGCTTCACTTTTTCACCCCGGCACTGGTCACGCGATGGCATGCGTCTTTATGGGGTCATAGAACAGTCGGTTTCAATGACAGCGATATGCTTCTGGGTGGAAAAGGGCGAATATGCTTTGGTGGCGTTGCCCGAACAGTCGGGGCATATGTGTGTCATTGGATTTCTTGAGGATTAAATGCACCGAGTAGCAGAAACGACGATTGATGGGGAGCAAGAGCAAAGTGATGTTCCAGAAGAACAGTGAGCGCATTGGCAGCGATGAAGTGAACGCCAGTCTGATTCGGCTTGACCCCAGAGATTCTCATCCCGTGGTAGAGCGAACTATGGACACCCGCAAACAGAGACGCTTTTAATTCCGCATAATTAGCGTCATGGGAAGGATGGGTGACGAAACGATGATGGCAGGTAAAATCAGTCCTAATAACATTAATGGCGATTTAGTCCGCTTGGATAGCAACAACAAGTCACGCAAAGTCGAGTTGCTAAAAATCCGGCAGGGAAAGTTAATCAGCCGCCGGTTTCTGTTCACAACTCCGGTCTTCGAGGGGGAACAACAAGCAAGAAAATTAATTGGCACATTCTCGCACTTCAGCCCAATTAGTAAGAACGTTTACATACCACCCTCCGCAAAGTATGCTGTTTTTGGGTCGGATTCCGAATCGCCAACCTCTTTCACTGTCATTTCTGTACAAGACGGCAAGCGACGATCGACAGAGCCAATACCCGTCTTCTCGGATTACATCGGTTGGAACCCACAGGGGGATACCGTCCTGCTCATCGTATCCGGCATATATCAAGGGAACAAAGACTCCTTTGCCGAAAAACCATTTTGGCTATTTGTCATTCACCCTGCCAGTGGGGCAGTCCGAGTTATCAAGCAGATTGCCAACGAATTTTTTTGCTATGCCTATTGGTCGCGCAATGGAAAATCCATCGTGCTGATAACCCGGAACGAGCAACATGAACAATATTCGGTTACCTCCTCACCCCAGTACCCCTGGGACAAGCGTAAAGCATACCAAGTACACGTCGCCCCAACCCCCGCACCCCTCCACCTGTCCCAACCGGAGCGCATTCCCTTCAACGCTCTGGATACCCTCTTGGGACCTGCCTTTCGTCCCTTGCAGGAATTTATGTGGAAGGAAGAAGACGAGGGTTGGAAGTATGGGTATGTCGAAAAGTCGCATTCCCTTGCCCCCAGTGGCAGAAAGGCGTTTGGGTTGGGGCGGGACTTTGCTCCGTGGCGACGAACGCATCGGGATACCTTTGAACCTCATGCCGCCTATGGTGTCTCAGTTCCTGCGGGACGGTCTTCGGTGCAACGCAAGCGTCTGGAAACGTTTCATTATATACATAGCCGGTCACGGCAAGAGTCTCCCGTCTGGTCTTCGGGAGAGCAGTTTGTTCACTACCTTGCCAGTATGGGTTCTGATGGATTGTGGTGGGTCTGGTTTCACCCTTTCACAGGTGACCAATTAGTGTTACCCCTCTGGTACGACCCGTTTGTGGACTTAGACGATTACACCACGAACCCGGTTTTGCGGCGACTGATTGCCGACCTGATGACAAAAAACGAGGAAGCAAAAGATGCGTTTGTCCTGTTGAAGTGAGTTTGACGGTGCTTGAAGACTGCTTTCCTGACTTTCGAGTCCCACATGGACTTGGGAAGTTGGTCTGATGGACTGGTGGTAGGATTGGACAATCGCAGGGTTATCGTTTACAATAAGCACACCTATCTATAATGTCTACAACATCGTGCAATACCCCGTGTAGGATACAAAACCTTCATGCGCTTGAACCAACTTGTCTCTGTCACCTCTCTACCTGACCTGCTTCGATTCCGTTCAGGACGACTCAAAGACCAAGAAGAGGTAACTCTGCGTCTGAAAAACGGACTGCGTTGTATCCTTCGTGCCAATGCCGACGATAACCATATTTTGGCAGAGATTTTTCTGGAAGGTCAGTACACTCCACCCGAAGGAATTGCCTTAGAGAACCTACAGACGATTGTAGATGTGGGAGCGAATGTGGGGTATGCGATTCTCTACTTTGCACAAAAGTATCCTGAAGCCACCATCACGGCGTTTGAACCACACCCGCGCCATATCGCTTTGATACAACGACATCTACAACTCAATCAGTTAACAGAGCGTGTCCGGTTGGTCGAAGCCGGAGCAGGGGTTGCCCCCGACGAACTGGAACTGACCGATAACGGCGCGGCATCTACTCTGGTACGCCCCGCTACGGACTCTGCTGAGACCCCCCCGGCGGGGAAAACAGTCCGGGTTCCGATTGTGGACTGGTTGGAATATCTGCCGACCACAACCATTGACCTGTTGAAGTTAGATGCCGAAGGGGCAGAGTACGACCTGTTAAACGACCCCCGACTTCCTGACACACTACAGCGTACCCGTGTTATCGCCTTAGAGTGGCATAACACGGCATCGTATCCGCAGGGGGAAGCATGGTGTTCCGAAAAACTGCGCTCGTTAGGCTTCACGGTCTACACCGGGAGTGTACAGTATGGCGAAGCCGGATTTTTATGGGCAGTCAATAGTCGTTAGGTGACATAATGAACTTCTATTTCGATACCGGAATTCTACAAGTCCCGCAGTTCACTGGCTGTCAGGTATATACCTATAACATCCTCAGCCATCTGATTCCGTTGGCTCCCAGCGACACTTTCCATCTGCACTTTGCGATGGGAGGCTGGAACAATCACATTGACCCGCTCTTGCAGTTCCCGAATGTTGTCTGCCACCGGCAAGATGGTGCGGTGGGGCGACACGTAACGGTTCCCCTGAATATCCTCCGCACTGGCAGTAAAACCCACTATATTATGAATGGCAACACCGGGAAACTACGGGTTCCGGTTCCGTGCAAAACCCTTGTGCTGTTCCACGATATGCGGAATATCTTGTGCCGGGACATCTATGGGGAGGAGTTTTGTGCGGGCTTTCGGCGCAGTGCGGAATCCTGGATTTATGCACGCGATTGTATTGTCACCGGGACAGAGACGGTCAAACAAGAGATTATAGACGAGTTTAAGATTCCGGCAGAGCGGATTGTGGTTGCTTCCGAATCCACCGAGCATATCACGACAGACGGCGAAACTCATCCTGTTCGCCCGGAAAAACTGCCCGAAAATCGCCCCTACTTTCTGATGGTGAACCCCAGCGATATTCGTAAGAACTGTCAGGATACGCTCAATGGATTCTCGCTCTACCTGCGCCAGAACCCCAACGATACAGAAACCTTACTGGTTTTCGCCGGGCTGTTACGTGCTAATGATGGGTGGGTGAACGAGCGTCTCCAGCAGGAACCCGCACTGGCAGAGCGCACGGTGCTACTGGGATATGTCTCCGATGCGGAACTGAAGTACCTGTATCAGAACGCTCGGATGATGGTATACCCATCGCGCTACGAAGGTTTCGGTATCCCGGTTTTAGAGGCGATGGGGCAGAACATCCCCGTGATTGTCTCGGATATTCCGGTTTTCCGGGAAGTGGCGGAGAATGCTGCCGTATTTGTCCCGCTAGACCAACCAGAGACAATGGCAGAGGCAATGACACAGGTTAACAGAGACGATACCTTGCGGCGGACACTGATTCAAAACGGACAGGGCAGGGTACGCTTCTACTCATGGGAGCGCAGTGCCAAGATAACACTGGATACCCTTCGCGATTTGGCAGGATAGTCGCCCCAACTCAAGTCTCGACTGCTGTCTCTAACCCACAACTTCTATCAAGAACTGATTGGGAACCCGCAGTGGATTGATTCTCCTGACCCCTGCGGAGTGGACTTCGGGCGGATTAATCGTCGTCCTCTGGTACTTGAGGCAGATTTCCATCTTCTTCAAGAATTTCTAAATACCTCTGATAAGAAATACTACAAGCAATGAAGTCTAACACTTGCTGATTGCTTTGCAATTTCATCTGGGATTTCATACCGGAAATGACGTTTCTCCCCAAATCGTCCCCGTCACTCTTGTGTGACAAATAGGTGTAAATTCCCGTTATTCTGTCGTTGATGTACAAATAGTAGTATTCGTGATGAGTTTGCTTTGGGTCTTTTTTGAAGCCCTTTTGTAGCAAGGCACGACGTGCTTCTCTGAAAGTTTTCGTCGCCATCTGAGAATATTAGAGGGTATTCCTCAGATGTTTTATCAATAATTCACGTAACACAAGAGCGTCATGGGTACATGTCGCCTCGTCAATGTTACCGTAAAACTGCCGAATATGGGTAAGATGTTGTAATACCTCCGACACTGCTTCATCAACAGAATCGCCAAATCCGAAAATGCCGTCAAAATTGCAGGCTTCTGCGGTGAATCCATCCTCGTTTTGGTAAATGTAAACCTCTAGTGGTTGAACCACGACAAACTGCTCTACTTCTCCTACAGTTTTGCCATTCAAGTGCAGTACATCAACCCTTTTACCAAAATCGGGGTGGTATACGCCTACTCCTGAAATGTGCGAGGGTGTCTCACTCACTGTCGGTTCACTGATTCCAATAGACTGCCCATCGCAATTATTATCAGACCAAAACAGAGCCACACGAGCGTTTCCAGTAAATTCCTGCTCGTAATTTAAGTTGATTCTGTTCGATGGTTGGAACTGGTACATATTATGACCTCACCCTTTTTTTACAATTCGCTTTTGACCTTCTTCGGTCACACGCTTATTAATATCTGTTTCAATATGACCGAAATCTCGTTCGTAAGTCTCTATTTGACTCTTTAAGGCGTTCCACATCTGTTTGGCGATGACAGGATTGAGATTAACAAATACCAATCCTTGTACATTTTTGTCTGGGTCATCCGCTCCTATATCATGCACACCGAACACAATGAAGAACTCATCAATGGTTGATGCGACAGCAGTAAAGTTGGCATAGACTTCCGCTTTTAATGTATCCAGATTTACATCTTTATCCTGTGTTTTTAAGATGCGTTTACCTTTGTTCTCATCCATTCACTTATTCCGTTCTTTGCCCTCAACCCCGTCGCGTTTTTTTCTCCTCAACAATCACTTTGTCTACTGCCTCCTTCGGCACGAAGGACGACCTTGCTTGCTAAGGTTTCAAAAGCAAGCCACTCTTTCGGCTTGCTCTCTGGATTCTGATTATCGGTACTACTGTCATTCCCTTAATTGTTGGACATTTAACTCCCTAACATCGTTCCGCACTGTCCCACTCTTGCAACGCCATTATTACCGATTTTATCAGTAATGAAACAAGAACTACAGGGAGAAACTAATTTACTGATGTTACGTAGTTCCTCTCAAAATTGCCTCTTGGTTCCGGGAATTATGAGAGGGAATCACATACTGACTGCACAATATCAGTAAGTTACACTACCCATACTGTATTCTATGGGGAAATCGGGGTCCGTGTGTCAAGTATATTATTGCCTGACTAATCTACCATAGGAACGCTTGCCGACCTTTAACACCATCCCTGTGGTGACAGTTATCACGGCTTTGGGGTCATCCACTTTGTCGTTATCCAGCGAAACTCCCCCCTGCTCCACCAAGCGGCGTGCCTCCCCGTTGGAGGGGGCGAAATTCGCGAGACGCACCAGAGCCACAATACCAATACTCCCATTCTCCAACTGTTCCGGGGAAATCACAATGTCGGGCATCTCGGAAGGCAGTTGCCGCTCGCTATGCACTCGTCGCCACTCCGCTCCTGCCTCCTCTGCCGCCGCGACTCCGTGGTATATCGTGACAATCTCGGTAGCAAGCCGATGCTTTGCATCCATCGGATTGGACACCGTGTTCAGAAGCGCATCAAACTCCGCAACAGGCACATCGGTACAGAGCAGGAAGTAATCCCGCATCAAGCCATCGGGCAGGCTCATTATCTTGCTGTATTGGGTCAGAGGGGGTTCCGCAATTCCCACATAGTTCCCCAGCGACTTACTCATCTTCTTTTCGCCGTCGGTTCCGACCAAAAGCGGCATAAAGAGGGCAATCTGTGGCTCTTGTCCCACACTGGTTTGCAAATCGCGCCCTGCCAAGACATTAAACGTTTGGTCTTGTCCGCCCATCTCAACATCGGCTTCAATCGCCACCGAGTCATACGCTTGTGCGAGTGGGTACAAGAGTTCGTGCAGACTAATGGGCTGGTTCGTTTCAAAGCGATTGCGAAAATCCTCACGGGTCAAGACCTGTGCCACGGTCATCTGGCTACACAGGCGTACCAAGTCCGCAAACGACAACGCCCCCAACCACTCGCTGTTAAATCGAACCTCTGTGCGTTCTCGGTCTAAAATACTTGCCAGTTGGTCTACATAGGTTGCCGCATTCGCCTTAATTGCCTCTTCCGTGAGCATGGGACGAGTGGCGGAACGCCCCGAGGGGTCACCAATCAGGGCAGTGTAATCACCGATAATGATAAGCACTGTGTGACCCAAATCTTGGAATTGGCGAAGTTTTCGCAGAACCACAGCAAACCCCAAGTGAATATCGGGAGCCGTCGGGTCTAATCCCAATTTCACGCGAAGGGGTTTTCCGGTCTTCGCAGACTTCTCCAATTTTGCTTTCAATCCCTCCGCCGGAACCACGGCTTGGGTTCCCCGAAGCAGAAGGGCAACTTGCTCTTCCAAAGAGAGCGTTGATACAACAGATGATGTGGTGGACGATGTAGTGGACATGGCAACGTGCAGTGTATTGCTCAATTTCCCTGCTGTCAAGTTCTTTCCGAATCTCCCCCAACCACCAGAGGCTTTTCTTCGTCGCTTTCTTGGTGCTATACTAAATCCATGTCTGCACCCACCACCCAACCTGTCACCGACCCGGCGCACGACCTTCTGCGCCAGAGTATCGCCCACCCATTAGATGCGTTCTTTAAGCCACGTTCGGTTGCTGTGATTGGCGCAACCGAGACGGAAGGCAGTGTCGGGCGCACGCTGATAACCAACCTGATTGCCAGCCCCTTTGGAGGGGTAGTCTACCCGGTCAATCTCAAACGGCAATCGGTGTTGGGAATTCGTGCCTACCCCACCATCACCGATGTTCCTGACAGCGTAGACCTTGCCGTGATTGTCACTCCCGCGCCCACGGTTCCTGCCCTCATTGATGAGTGTCTGGCGAAAGGGGTACAGGGGGCAATCATTATTTCCGCCGGGTTTAAGGAGGTCGGAGAAGAGGGGGTGGAGCGCGAACGGCAGATTTTAGAGGCGGTTCGTCGCCCCCGCGATGGGATGGCTTCCCTGCGGATAATCGGTCCCAACTGTCTGGGGGTGATGAGTCCCTTGACGGGACTAAACGCGACCTTTGCCCAAGCGATGGCAAAGCCGGGGAAGGTGGCGTTTCTCTCGCAGTCGGGGGCACTCCTGACCGCCGTTCTGGACAATGCCTTAAAGGAAGGGATTGGGTTCTCGGCGTTTGCCTCCCTCGGTTCGATGTTGGATGTCGGGTGGGGGGATTTGCTCGACTATCTCGGCGATGACCCGAACACCGAAAGCATCGTCCTCTACATGGAAACCATTGGGGA
>Ga0224722_1000928_pt1 | contig 16575 bp, 11 predicted proteins | sample Balambano_FR1_Me_FD_161646 | JGI IMG/M metagenome (GOLD analysis project Ga0224722, IMG submission 161646) | Freshwater sediment microbial communities from Lake Towuti, South Sulawesi, Indonesia - Balambano_FR1_MetaG | ecosystem: Environmental > Aquatic > Freshwater > Lake > Sediment | place... | reverse complement strand
ACGTAGCCAGCATCATCCAGCTTTTCATGAATCGTTCGCGCTGCGCCGGGAAAGTTGAAGGTCTTGAAGCGGGTGCCACTGTTGGAGTAGCCCCATGATGGCGTCTCGATATGCTGTGCTTTCAGTTTTGCCTTGACGCGCTCGACATCGATGCCGCGCTGTGTCAATTGCTCGGCCAGCGCAGGAAAATAGCTTTCGTACATCCGTCAATTCCTTTTGTTAGTTGCGCGCCGTGACATGGTGCGGTTAACATCGAAAGGCAATTTACTTTTGTTTTGATGCAGAATGCGGAAGTGTATCGCGTTCAGAAAGTGTGTCAATGATGACGCTCTTTGTTGAAGAACGACGCAGACTCATTCTTGAACAGTTGAAAAAAGACGGCCGCGTTTCTGTCAAGGAACTGAGCGAAACCCTTGACGTGAGTGCCGTGACGATTCGTCAGGATCTGCGTGCGCTGGAAGAGGGCGGTCAGCTAGATCGCACGTACGGCGGGGCGGTTCGCCGAGAGGTGAACGCGGCAGTTCCCGAACTATCATTCTACGTTCGCCTGGGAAAAAAGCGGCTGCAGAAGGAAGCCATCGCGGCGGCCGCCGCGTCGATGGTTCGTGACGGTTATACGGTCGCGCTCGATGGCAGCACGACGGTCTATGCAGTTGCGCCATTGCTCAAGAAATTCAGCAAGCTGACGGTTGTCACAAACAACCTGATGGTTGCCCAGTTGTTTCTCGAATCAGCGCACATCACCGTCCTGATGCCGGGCGGCCGGCTGCGGCGCGATTCCGGCTCGATCGTAGGCCGGTTGGATGGTCTGCCCGACATCAACCTCAACATCGGCTTCTTCGGTGCGCGCGGCATTGCGCTAGTTGCAGGTGTCAGCGATGTCAACCTCGACGAATGCATCATCAAGCAGGGGATGATGGAGCGCTGCGTGGAGACAGTGATCCTGAGCGATGGCAGCAAATGGGGGCAGATCGCACCATACACGTTTGCACGCTTCAACCAGGTTCATCACTTCATTACAACGGATGACGCCCCGGAAGAGATCGTGAACGCGGTGCGCGCCGAAGGTGCCCGCGTTGAAATCGTTCGCGCCGGGCGCCGTTAAGTTCTTGCCAGATGCAGTTGACAAAGCTCTGATATGCGATACTCTCTAACAGCATTCGAAAGAAAACGAAATGCTCTTTTGCTCAGCACTGAGGAGCAGGATATTTGCAGCGCGCATGAAGGAAACACGCTCTGATGCCTGACAATCAATGGAATGATGCGGAAGCGGCGAAACTGCCAGACCTTGACGGGCTGGTCTATCGCAGCAATCTGCTGGGAAGAGACCGCGGGGTCGTCAACATTTACGGCGGCAACACGAGCGCCAAGGTCTGGCGAGCGGATCATCTAGGCCGTGAGGTTGAAGTGCTGGCGGTCAAGGCATCTGGATCTGATGTGGCGACGATCACCGAAAGGGGATTCGCACTGCTCAGGATGGATGAAATCAGACCCCTCTTTTCCCGCGAGGCGATGACCGATGAGGACATGGTGGCTTACCTGGAGCGCACTGTGTTCGAACCCGGCCGTCCTCGACAGAGCATCGAGACGCTGCTTCACGCGTTCGTTCCTGCACCGCATGTCGATCACACCCATCCGGACGCCATCATCAGCCTTGCCTGCACACCGGATGCGGAGCAGACTGCGCGTGCGGTGTTTGGCGAGCGAATGGCATTCGTCACGTACATTCGACCTGGCTTCACGCTGAGCAAGTGGATCGGGCAAAAGGTCATCGACAATCCCGCCATCGACTGTGTGGTGATGGGCAAGCATGGGCTGGTTACCTGGGGGCCAGACAGCAGGACGACCTACGACAGATCGATCGCGATCATCCAGGAAGCGGAATCGTTCCTCAGTGAACGCGCGCGGGGGAAGCGCGTGTTTGGCGCGCTCATTGTCACGCCGCTGTCTGAAGATCGGCGGCGACAGGTGCTGGCAGACGTTTTGCCGGTCATTCGTGGCGCCGTCTCGAAGCGACGCTCGACAATTCTGGCCGTCGACGACAGTGATGCGGTGCTGGACTATGTCGGCAGTGAGCGCACAGCCGAAGTCTGCCAGCTTGGCGCGGCCTGCCCGGATCATCTCGTTCATGTCAAGCGCCAGCCGTTGTTTGTGAACTGGAACCCCTCGTCCGACATCGATGGGCTCAAGACAGCGCTTCGAGACGGGATTGCAGACTATGAGAGCCGCTACGAGGCCTATTTCGAAACAAACAGGGAACCGGGTGATGAGCTGCGGGATGCCGCGCCGCGCGTGATTCTGATTCCCGGTGTCGGCATGGTGAACACTGGCAGGGATGCCATCAATGCCGATGTCAGCAGACAGCTTTATCACCGGGCAATCAGCGTGATCGGCGGCAGTGAGGCTGTCGGTGGATTCGTCAGCCTTTCGCCAAAGGAAGCCTATGATATCGAGTACTGGCCGCTTGAACTGTACAAGCTGAAGCTTGCACCACCTGATCGCGATTTTGCCGGCAGAATTGCGCTGATCACCGGCGCAGCCAGCGGGATCGGCCGGGCGGCCGCCTACCGCATCGCTCAGGACGGCGGCCATATCGTCGTCGTGGATATCAATGCGGACGGGGGTGAAGCCGTCACGGCTGACCTCAACCGGCGATATGGAGCCGGTCGCGCAGTCTTCGCACACTGCGACGTCACGCATGAAGCCGAGGTGCAGTCGGCCCTGCAGACGGCGGTGCTGAAGTACGGTGGGCTGGACATTCTGGTGAACAATGCTGGCATTGCCGGCGGTGCGCCGATTACCGAAACGACGACGGCGGACTTTGACCGTCAGATGAATATTCTGGTCAAAGGTTATTTTCTGTTTGCTCGCGAAGCCTTTCGCATCATGCAGGCGCAGGGAACCGGCGGCAGCATGGTATTCGTGGGAAGCAAGAACAGTGTCGCCGCAGGAAAGGGTGCGGCTGCCTACAGTGCCGCCAAGGCGGCTGAGCTGCACATGGCGCGCTGCCTGGCCGAAGAGGGCGGTGAATTCGGAATTCGGGTCAATACCGTGCTGCCAGACGCCGTCATTCGGGGCAGCAGCATCTGGGATGCCGCAGGGTGGAAAGAAGCCCGCGCAGCGCAGTATGGCATTGGCGTTGAGGATCTCAACGAGTTTTACCGCAAGCGCAATACGCTCAAGGCAGAAATTCTTCCCGAGGACCTCGCCGAGGCAATTGCCTTTCTGGCGGGCCCGCGCGCTTCGAAGACCACCGGCGGCATGATTTCGGTCGATGGCGGTGTGCCGGCCGCCTATGCACGCTGAGAATCCACCCGATGCCGACCGTCGTTGCCGTGGACCTCGGTGCCGAATCCGGACGTGTTCTCAAAATCACGCTGGACGAGGCTGGCTTTCACCAGCAGGAGATTCATCGCTTCCCGAATCATCCGGTTCAGGCGGGCGGAACCCTGTACTGGGATGCGCTGCGGCTGCTGCACGAGATTCGCGATGGAGTTGATAAGGCTAGAGCAGGCGCAGAAAGCCTGGGCCTTGACGCGTGGGGCGTCGACTTTGCGCTGCTCGATCGGGAAGGGACGCTCGTCGCCAACCCGGTTCACTATCGCGATGCGCGCACCAATGACATCATGCCGTGGGTCTTTGAACGCATCCCGCGACGCGAGATCTTCGAGCGAACCGGCCTTCAGTTCATGCAGCTCAATACACTTTACCAGCTCGCCGCACTGAGCCGTGCTGACAGCCCGCTTTTGCGGGCAGCATCCCGCTACCTCTCGGTTCCCGACCTGTTCCTGTTCTGGCTCGGCGGTGAACCGGTTTGTGAGCTGACTCACGCCAGCACGACACAGTTTTATGACCCGCGGACGCAAAGCTGGGATACGCATATCCTGAGCGCCATCCATCTGCCGTCGGATTGGTTTCCACGTATCGTGCAGCCGGGCACGCAGACGGGCGAGTACGAAGGTCTGCGCATCATCGCCCCGGCCACGCATGATACCGGCAGCGCAGTGGTGGGAATACCGTCGACCTCGGAAGATTTCGCCTACATCAGCAGCGGAACGTGGAGTCTCGTTGGTCTGGAACTGCCAGCGCCGATCATCAACGATGCCGCCTATGCGGCCAACGTCACCAATGAAGGCGGCGTCTTTGGCACCACGCGCTTCCTGAAGAATGTGGCTGGCTTGTGGCTGGTCCAGCAGTGTCGCGCGACGTGGCGCGCAAATGGACGCTCGTTTGAATATGCAGACCTGGCTCAGCTTGCAGAGGACGCACCGGCGTTTCAGGCGTTCATTGAGCCGGAAGACAGTTCATTTCTGGCGCCTGGTGACATGCCATCGCGCATTCGGGCGTACTGCGAGCGTACGGGGCAGAAGGTTCCCGTGACCGAGGGCGAAGTCATGCGGGTGATTTACGAGAGCCTCGCGCTGAAGTATCGGTTGGTTCTGGACAGGATGACAGCCGCCAGCGGGCGGGCCTTCTCGCGCATCCATGTCATCGGCGGGGGCTCTCAGAACGCGCTGCTCAATCAGATGACTGCTAATGCATTATATCGGCCGGTCATTTCCGGCCCGAGCGAAGCCACGGCGACCGGCAATGCGATGGTGCAGTTTATCAGTCTTGGGCATTTGCATTCACTGGCAGAAGCCCGCGAGCTGCTCGCAAAGTCGACCCGCACACAGACGTTCGACCCTGTTGATGAAGGTGTCTGGAAAGAAGCATACGAGAGATACCAAATGACCGTGCACTGATCTGGTGTAAAGAGCATTTGATGGAACCGATTTTAGAGATTGAAGGCATTTCAAAATCATTTCCGGGCGTCAGGGCGCTGACAGACGTACAGTTTCGCCTGTTTCCGGGACAGGTGCACGCGCTACTTGGCGAGAACGGCGCTGGCAAGTCCACACTGATCAAAATCATCTCTGGTGTGCACAGGCCGGATTCTGGCGTGATTCGAATCAACGGCCAGCCGATCATCCTGAACAACCCGCGTGAGGCGCAGGCCAAAGGCGTCGCCACCATTTACCAGGAGCTGAGCCTCTATCCTGAGCTTTCGGTGGCAGAAAACATCTTTCTCGGGCACGCGCCGAAAAACCGTCTGGGTATGCTGCGCTGGCCGGAAATTGAACGACGCGCTGGCGAAATCCTCGCATCGCTGAACATTCACGACATCGATGTCACGCGCAAGGTTGGCGGCCTTTCGGTCGGAAACCGGCAGCGTGTCGAGATTGCAAAGGCACTGTCGCAAAACGCGCGCATCCTGATCATGGACGAGCCGACGGCGTCCCTGTCAGAAGCCGACGTCCAGCGCCTGTTTGAAATCGTCCGTCTGCTGCGGGAACGCGGTGTGGCCATCATCTACATCAGTCATCGCCTTGAGGAAGTCTTCATGCTGGCCGACCATGTGACGGTTCTGCGTGACGGCCAGTACGTTGGCGAAAAACCGGTAGCAAATGTCACTGAACCAGAGCTGATCCAGATGATGGTGGGACGGACCATTGACCAGTTGTTTCCAAAGCTGGAAGCCAGAATTGGCGACCCTGTACTCGAAGTGCGCGATCTGCGCCGGCTGCCCATGACGCGCGGCGTCAGTTTCACCCTGCGTAGCGGCGAAATTCTGGGGATGGCAGGCCTTGTTGGCTCAGGGCGAAGCGAGACCGCCCAGCTCATTTTTGGCATCGCCCGGCCGGAAGCTGGCACGATCCTTGTGCATGGCAAGCCTGCCCGGATTAACCGCCCCCAGGACGCGATGCGGCTCGGCATGGCCTATATCCCTGAAGACCGCGGTCTTCAGGGGTTGATCCGGCCAATGCCGATTCGGCCTAACGTTTCGCTGGCATCTCTGGAGAAAATTTCTGGCTTTCGCTTCCTCGACTTCGGCCGCGAGCGACGGCTGGCTGTTGAGACCATCAACAAGCTGAATGTGCGCGCTTTCAGCACCGAGCAGATCGTCAACAAGCTGTCTGGCGGCAACCAGCAGAAGATCGTCGTCGGCAAGTGGCTTGCGCGGGAGCCCAGGATTCTGATCGTTGACGAACCGACGCGCGGCATCGATGTCGGTGCGAAGGCCGAAATTCATCGTCTTCTGAGCGAGCTGGCACAGCGCGGCATCGGCATCCTCATGATCTCAAGCGAGCTGCCGGAGGTCCTCGGCATGAGCGATCGTGTACTGGTCATGCGCCAGGGACGCATCGCGGCTGAGATTTCGCGGGCTGATGCCACACAGGAACGGGTCGCCCACGCGATGATGAGCGAGTCTGAGGAGGTTGCCTCATGACGTCAATGCCGGCTGCGGCTGCACGCTCAACGTCAAACGGAGTGCTGATGACACTCCGCAAGATTGTCGCATCCCAGGAATTCGCGCTGTTTATCAGCCTAATCACACTGATCGTGCTGGTTGGCTCGGTGAACAGCAATTACGTTCGCCCGAACAACCTGCTCAGTGTGCTGCAGGGCAATGCCTTTGCAGCGGTGGCTGCCATTGGCATGTCGATGGTCATTATCAGCGGCAATATTGACATTTCCGTCGGCTCGGTCGTCGGCGTACTCGCGGTCATCTGTGGAAATGTATCAAAGGCGGGTGCGCCCGACGTTCTGGCCTGGGCCGTTCCTATCGTGCTTGGCGCGGGTGTTGGCGCGGTAATCGGCTTTCTGGTCGCTTATATGCGCATTCCATCGATCGTGGTGACGCTCGGCCTGGCCAGTATTCTCAAGGGCGGGCTCATTCTCGTCACCGAGGGGCGCGAAATTTCGGGATTCAACGAAAGCTTCCTGATCGCACAAATGCGACCGCTGGGCATATCGGTCCCGATCATCGCCATGATCGTACTGACCATCATCGTCGCGTTCTGGATGCGCTACAGCACGTTCGGCCGCTCGATCTATGCAGTCGGGGGCAACCCGGAAGCCGCACGCCTGTCAGGGATCAATGACCGCCGCGTGATCCTGATCGTCTTTATTCTGAACGGAATTTTCGTCGGGATTGCGTCGCTGCTGTTCGCGACACAGCTCGACATCATCCGCGCCACCGTGCCCGCAAACTTTGAACTGCTAGTGATCACATCGTCCGTGGTCGGCGGGGTGAGCATTCTTGGCGGGGTAGGGACGGTGATCGGTTCGACCCTGGCTGCCATTCTCCTGAACGCCATTGGCTCTGCGCTGGTGTTTATCAACATTTCGCCATACTGGCTGCGCGCATTTCAGGGCCTGCTGATCCTTGTGACCGTTCTGATCGACCTGTTCCGCCGCCGTCGGCAGGGCATCGGTGTCTAGTTAGGCGCGCCTGCGAGAGAGATGAACATGCAACTCGACATTCAGCGGGAGTCTGGCGGCATTAGGGAAGAATCAGCGCGACGACGCGTGCGTAACGCGCTGCTGAGCCAGGAAGCGATCCTATTCGCCATCTTGATGATCGCAGTTGTCGTACTGGCGTCGCGCTCGCCAAACTTTCTCACGGCAAGCAACCTCCTCACTCAGGGCCGGTTGATGGCCGAAGTGGCACTCGTCGCGCTGCCCATGACCTTCATCATCATCACCGGCGGCATCGACCTCAGCGTCGGAGCTATCTTCGGACTGTGTGCCATTCTGCTGGGTTGGACATGGGACAACATTTGTCTTGACCCGCTTGCCATCAAGACGCGCGGCATGGAATGTGCAGCCGGCTTTCCATTGGAGCTTGCAATCGTCGCAGCACTCATTGCCGGCGTGCTGTGCGGCCTCGTCAACGGCTGGTTCATCGTGCGCGTCAAGGTGCCGCCGCTCATCATGACACTGGCGACGCTTGCTCTGTTCCGTGGTCTGGCAGAAGGAATCAGCCAGGCGCGATCGGTGCGAGGCTACCCGGACTGGTTCTATCAACTGGGGCAGGGCGATCTGTTTGGCGTACCAACACAGATCTGGGTCGTCATCGTGGCGGCGATTGTGGCAGGCATTGTGCTCTCTCGAACGACCTTCGGGCGATCGCTGTATGCCATCGGCAACAATGAGACAGCGACGCGCTTTTCGGGCATCGCCGTCGGCCGTCAGAAGATGATCATCTATGCGTTCAGCGGAGCCATGGCCGCGCTTGCCGCATGGATTTTTGTGTCCCGGGTCAGTACCACGCGCTCCGACATGGGCACCGGTCTTGAGCTCGATGTCATCGCCGCAGTGGTCCTGGGCGGGACCAGTATCTTTGGCGGGACAGGAAGCATTGTGGGCACCATGATCGGGGTCGTGACGATCAAGCTTCTCCAGAATGGTCTGTCCCTGGCCGGTGTCACAGGCGATGCAACCATCATCATCGTCGGCGCCGTGCTGATTCTCGCCGTTCTGATCAACGGAATTGTTCAGCGGCGTTCTGGTAGATCCTGAAAGGGGGTGGTGCTGTTCGAGAGTCAGGCATACGATCGTGCTGTTCCGGACGTGTTTTTGAGAGTGATTTGAGGAGAACCGAGTCATGAAGAAACTGCTCAGTGGTGTGGTGTTGACCTGTCTGGCGGTTGGCGCAATTGGTCTTGTACCCGTCGCCGCACAGGATCGCTGGGACGGTGCGGATGATCTGCCGGTCAACCCACTTGCGTGCCCGGGCGAAGAGATGATGGCTGAAGGCGAAGCCACCGAAGAAGCGATGGCCGAAATGCCGATGTATGACGGCGGCCAGCCGACGAACGCGCCCGATCTGGCCGGGCAGCCCATCACACTTGTGGATGTGCCGAAGCTGATCGGCATCGGTTACTTTGCGGCCACGACGCAGGGTATGCAGGAAGCGGCCGAAGAGCTTGGAAACGTCACCGTCACGACGGATGGCCCAACTGAAGCCAACATTGATGATCAGATCGCCTTCATCGAGAACTACATCGCGCAGGGCGTCAATGGCATTCTGTTCGCAGCCAATGACCCGGTCGCCATTGCACCTGTGCTGCGTGATGCGCTTTCGCAGGGCATTCACGTCATCGGCTACGATGCCAACAGCGAGCCGGATGCGCGCGAGTGGTTTGTCAACCAGGCTGAATTCAACGGCATCGGCAAATCGCTGATTGACCAGCTTGCAGCCGAAAAGGGCGAAGATGCCAGTTTCGCGATTGTGACGAGCACGTTCACGACGCCAAACCAGGCCCGCTGGATCGCTGAAATGCAGGCATATCAGGAAAAGTGCTATCCCGACATGACGTGGCTCTCCACCCTTGAAGCACAGGAAGACAACACCCTGTCCTTCAACCAGGCGACCTCGCTCATCAACCAGTACGGTGAGGAACTGGATGGCATCTTCGGAATGACCAGCGTCGCCACCCCTGCCAGCGCTGAAGCCGTCACCCAGGCCGGGCTGTGCGGCACTGTCGCGGTAGTGGGTCTTGCCACGCCGAACGCCATGAAGCCCTATGTGGAATCCGGCTGTGTGCAGTCCGTCGTCCTGTGGAATCCGGTTGACCTCGGCTACGCGGCCGTCTATGCCATGCGCGCCGTCGTCGACGGCACGCTGACGCCGGACTCGACCTCGCTGGAAGCCGGCCGCCTCGGCACGCTGACGATCGTCAACGGCAGCGAAATTCTGCTGGGCCCTCCATTCGTCTACAACATGGATAACATCAACGACTTCGACTTCTAGCTACGGCGTTCGATGGAGAGAGGGGGCAGTCGACAGCATGGCTGCCCTCTTTCGTTGAAGGTCAGTATCAGCGGTGGGGTCAGGAGCATCAGGCATGTTACTGGAAGCGCTGGTTACACTCAGTCGTGCTATTGGAGAACCAGCCCGCAATCTGGCGATCATTGGCGAAGGCAACACGTCGATGCGACGCGATCCGGAAAGCTTCTGGGTCAAGGCGAGCGGACAGCACCTCGGCACGATCGACGCTGAAGGCTTCGTGGCCATTCGATTTGAGCCCATTCTCGCGTTATTTGAACACCCGCTCGAAGGCGAAGCGCTCCAGCAAGCCTTCATGGACGCTCGTGTGGACAGCGATTCGCCGCGGCGCCCGTCGGTGGAGGTGACCTTCCATGCCATGCTGCTGCATGAAACGGACGCGCACTGCATCGCACACTGTCACCCGATTGCCGTCAATCAGATTCTGTGCAGCACGCGCGCCGAGCAGTTTGCAGCCGGGCGGATTTTTCCCGATGAAGTGGTGTTGTGCGGGCCGTGCTCGGTTTTCCTGCCCTATCTCGATCCCGGCCTGCCGCTGGCACGGGCCATGCGGGACGCAGTTCGGCGCTATCAGGACGAGCAGGGCGAATCCCCGAAGGTTATACTACTGGCAAATCATGGCCTGATCGCCGTCGGACAGACGACAGCAGACGCGCTCAACATTACAGCCATGGCGGTGAAGGCAGGGGAAATCTTTGCGGGCGCCTGTGCTGTCGGCGAGCCCGTGTTCATGTCAGCCGAAGATATCGCTCACATTTATCGTCGCCCGGACGAAATCTTCCGTCGCAGGCAGTTCACCTGAGCCTAATCTATTCGATCAGGCAGCGTAGGCAACGGCTATTCCTTTGCCTGGGGGTCAAACGCATCCCGAATGCCATCGCCGATCACGTACAGGCACAGGACCGTGATGAAGATCAGCAGACCGGGGAAGATGACCAGGTGCGCGCCCAGCGTGAAATACTGCTGCGCATTGGTCAGCATATTGCCCCAGCTTGGGAATGGCTCCTTGATGCCGAGCCCAAGGAAGCTGAGCCCTGCTTCCGCCAGAATGATCGCGCCTATGTCGATCGCCAGCGTGATCACGATGACCGAGAACAGATTTGGCAGGATGTGCGAGAGCATAATTTTGAGCGGAGAGGCACCAATGGCGCGCGCGCTGACAATGAACTCGCGCTCTCGCAGTGACAGCGTTTCCCCGCGCACCAGTCGTGAAGTGCCCGTCCAGCCGAGAAAGCCGAGTACCAGGATGAGTGTGGTTGGGGATGGCTGTAAGACGGCTGCAATGATGATCAGCAGAAAGAGCGAGGGAATGGCGTTTAGCGTTGAAATCAGCCAATTGACAATATCGTCAATCACGCCGGTGTAGTAGCCGGTGATGATGCCGAGAAACACGCCGATCGTCAGGGAAAGAAATGCGGCCAGGAAGCCGACTGCCAGAGACACCTGCCCACCGTACAGCAGGCGGCTGAAGTGATCGCGACCCAGGTCGTCAGTACCCAGAAGGTGAAACTCGTTGCGGCCCGTCTCTTCGTTGAACCATGGCTGAAGTGAAGGGGTCAGAAAAGTAATATCAGTATTGGTTTTGTTGAAGCTGACATTGAGCGCTGACGAGATTGGCTGGGCGAGAAGGCACAAAATGGCAATAACCATCAGCACAGCGATGGCGAAGAGCGTCAGCCGGTCGCGCCGCAGGCGGCGCAGGGCCACCTGGGTCAGCGATTCGCCTACTTGGCGTGACTTCGCCGAGGCGTCCAGTTTTGGAACGGCCGAGGTGTTGGTTGTGGACGTAGCCATCGTCGCTCCTATTCGAACCGGATTCGCGGATCGATCAGCGCGTAGAGTATATCAGACAGGATGTAACCGAGGATGGTGGCCACGGCGCCGATGATTACGACGGCCATGACGACCGGGAAGTCCTGGGACGTCACACCGCCGACACCGTAACGGCCCAGCCCGGGCCAGCTGAAGATCGTCTCGGTGATGACGGCCCCGCCCAGAACACCGGTGAAGGCCGGGCCGAGGAAGGTGGCCAGCGGGATGAGTGCGTTGCGTGCGCCGTGCTTGAACCAGACCTGCCGGTTGCTCAGTCCTTTAGCCTGTGCCGTGCGCATGTAATCCTGACTGCGGACATCCAGCATCGAAGCCCGCATATAGCGAGAGTAGACCGCAATCGCGCCGGTAGCCAGGACAACAGTCGGCAGCAGCAGGTACTCCAGCCGTCCCCAGATGGGCGGACAGCCACCTGTCAGCGATGGCGGACAGCGCCCGCCCATAGGAAGCAATTCGAGCCGTGCGCCAAAAATCAGCAGCAGCATGAGGCCGAGCCAGAAGACCGGAATGGCGCTGAAGCAAACTGAGAGGATGCGCGTCAGATTGTCGAACCAGCCGCCCTTGCGCACGGCTGCGATAATCCCGACCGGAACCCCGACGACGATACCGAGCAGCAGCGCCGATATGCCGAGCTCCAGCGTCGCGGCTACCCGTTCCCCGATCATGTCGATGACGGGCCGTCGGTAGAAGAATGATCGCCCAAAATCGCCACGCAATACACCCAGTCGGTCACCCGGTGGAAACACCGTAGCGCACGGAAGGGTATAGCAGGCCGTGCCATCATTGTTAGTTCCCAGCGGAATCAGAATCGTCTGATCTGCATAGCCGTCACCGTCGGTATCACGCCGCATCCAGTCGTCGCCCACCAGCCAGCGCAGATACTGGACGATCCAGGGGTCGTTGACGCCAAGCTGCACCGCCACGCGTTCGCGCTGCTGAGGAGAGATACGCGGGTCAAACGTCAGGGATCCAACCGGGCCACCCGGCGCAGCGGTCATCAGCAGATAGGACAACAGGGTGATCCCGAAGAACGTCGGAATGGCCTGAATCAGGCGACGCAGCGTGTATTTCAGCATGGCAGGGCTTTCTGTTGCGGCCGGGCCGCGCTCATGACCGTTATGGTGTGCTTCCCGAAAGGACAAAGGCAGCGGGGGACGGTGCGTGCACCGTCCCCCGCTGCAAAGCTGCAGATAAAACTACGGCGTAGCGAGCGTCCAGCTATCGACGTTCCACAGCAGGTTGGATGGGTACGGGCCGAAGCCAGCAACCTCATCACCGGCGGCGTAGAAGCCGTTCTGAACGAACAGCGGCACATATGGCAGATCTTCCTGGAAGATGGCCTGCATTTCCTGGTAGATCGGCGCACGATCTTCAGTCGCGCAGCCGGGCACGTTCTTGGCTGCAAGGTTCAGTTCGTTGAATTCGGCATTGTTCCACGAGGTGAAGTTGCTGCCCGAACCAACGACGTCTGCAGCTACGGTGAACAGCTGGGTGGCATCCGGGTCATCCGGCCAGCCATTGCGCCAGCCGAGGATGATGGCGTCGAATGTCTGGCTGTCCATGATGTCCAGCAGCGTGTTGAAGTCGATCGTCTGGAAGTTGACCTGAATGCCGATTTCAGAGAGCTGGTCCTGCGCCAGCGTACCGATCTGCGTGCGGCGGCCATTGCCTTCGTTGGTGTACAGTGTGAACGAGAGCGGCACGCCATCCTTCTCGCGAATGCCGTCGCCATCGCTGTCAACCCAGCCCGCTTCTTCGAGCAGAGCGGCTGCAGCTTCCTGGTCGTGTGAGATCATGGGCAGGTCGCTTGCATAGGCCCACGAAGCAGGAATCACGAACGACGTCATGCGCTCGCCTTCACCGAACAGAGCCGCATCCACCATCGCATCGACGTCGAGGCCGAGCGAAATCGCCTGACGCACGGCCGGGTCACCCAGAACGGGGTGGCTGCCCTGATCCTGCGGATTGCCATCTTCATCGAGGCCGTTCAGCGGGTTGGTCGGGTCTGCGAAGTTCATCGCAAAATAGTCCCAGGCGTTGCCGGGGAAGGAGTAGACCTGAATCTCGCCGGCATCCGCCAGTTCGCGCAGCTCGGCGCGGCGCGCCACCGCAGGCGTGTCGATCAGGTTGGTCTGGCCAGCGATGAACTGCTCTAGAGACACGGTCTGATCTGGTACAACGCGATAGATGAAACCCTCCGGGCCAACATCACCAGGCGTAGAAGCGTCGTAATAGCTGTCATTGCCGATCAGCGCAACCTGCTCGCTCGGGGTCAGGGCGCTGAACGTGAATGGGCCGCTGGTCACGGTCGGGTTGAGGTTGAATTCAGCGTCGTTGAGTTCAGCCACATCGGCCGGCAGAACATGTGACGGGGCCGGGTACAGCACGCCGACATTGCTGAACGAGGTGCACTCGGGCGACGCGAACGTCACTTGGACGGTGTACTCATCCAGCGCAACCACATCCAGAACACCGCTCTCGCCAGATGGATCATAAATGTAGCTCAGCGGCGTATCGACAATCCCCTCGGCACCGGCCTTGATGGCATTCCATGTGTAGATGACGTCCGCCGAATCGATTGGGTCGCCATCGCTCCAGGTCAGGCCCTGACGCAGGTTGAAGGTGTAAACCGTTCCGGTATCGTCAATTGTCCAGTCCTGAACGATGCCACCAGCAGCCAGCGGCGGGTCATACGGAGAGAACTCCGCAGTCTCGACATTGGCGTTAATGAAGCCGGGGAAAATCAGCGAGGTGATTCGTCGACTGGACGTGTCGCTCGCCAGAATCGGATTGAAAGTGGCCGGGTCGCCGCCGAAGTTGCCTTCCACGATGATCAGCCCTTCATCCTGGGCGAACGTGGGCACCACGGCGAGCGCTGCAACAGCAGCGACGCTGGCACCCAACAGAATACGGTGCAGTTTCTTCATGCGTACTTTGCTCCTTCATTCAAAAAATCCGGACCGAAATGCTTTCTGTCAGCGAGGTTGCCCGTTGACAGCTATACCATCTCTACCCACTGCCCCAACGTAAGGTTCAACGACAACGGGTAACAGCGGGCCGCATTCTAGCCGTGCGACCGCCAATTCACCAGATTAACATTTAGAAGTTGATGAGAGTCACTGCTGAATCTTCTGTCGGGGTACCCGGACTTGAACCGGGGACCTCTTGCACCCCATGCAAGCGCGCTACCAAACTGCGCCACACCCCGCATACCTGATAGTGTACAGAGGTGGCCATATGGCTGCAAGGCGCAAACTGTCCGCAAGGTAAATGGCGGGTATGAACTGAATCATGTGTGTCCATGCAAAATTGTCCAAACGCGCTACACTAGCGGCGTCTAAACCGTTTTCTAACGCGTGGGAGTGCTGATGAGCGCCAACCCTTCACCCGTTCCGAAACCGTCACAGCCCGGTGCGGCACAAAGCGCGCTGGCAAGGACCAAAGCCTCGTTTGCCAACATTCGAAACGGGCCCAGCACCAGTCATGCGGTCGCAGGCCAGCTTCGCAATCTGACGCTGGTACAGTATTTTCCGGGCACGCGCACAGGCGACGGCTGGGTCTGGATAGAGCAGGGGAGTGTGGGCGGCTGGGTGTCGACGTCGGTCGTCACCTTCGATAATACGCCTCGTCCGCCGATCAACAACGGGCCGACCCCGTACAGCGGAGCCGTTGCCCTTTGGCACTGGCGCGGGGATTCGGTGGGAGAGAACACGATCGAAGAGCTGGCACGTAATATTCGCACCTATGCTCCATATGTGACTCAGGTGTGGGTCAAGACGAGCGACTCCAGCGAACGACTTGGCGCGCAGTGGATGGGCGCGTGGGATAAGGCCAAACCCTCGCTCGCAATCAACGGGCCGGCTGACATCGCTCGCTGGGTCCAAACGCTGAACCGCTACAACCTCGAATTTCACGCATGGTGTGTGCCGGTTGGGCGTGATCCCAATGCGGAAGCCGATCTGATCATTCAGGCCTGTAAGGTCGCGGGTGTCCGATCGATGATCCTCGACGTCGAACCCTACGATGGATTCTGGGAGGGCGGGGCAGAAGGTATTCGTCCTTTCATGACGCGCATCCGGCGCGAGCTGCCCGGCTCCTTCCATATTGGCATGTCGGTCGATCCGCGCTCGCACCACTACGACAGCATTTTCCCTGACGAGTGGAAACCGTTCGTTAACAGTATTCATCCGCAGGCATACTCGGCTGCCATGCAGCGCGATCCCGACGATATCCTCAACGAAACGTACGCCGTCTGGGGGCCGTTCGGAAAGCCGATCATCCCGGCGCTGCAGGGCAATGCACCGGAAAGTGAGATCAGCGGTGCGCGGACGATTGCCATCAACCAGTATCAGGCACAGGGACTGAGCTGGTTTCGAGTTGGCGTGATGGGGCCGGTAGAGTTCAACCTGATCAACCGGCCGATGACCGACGGCACGCAGCCGAAGCCACAGCCGCCAGAGATTATGTATGGGCCGGAGCAGATCGTTCGCCCCGGTGAAGCCGGCTACAACGATTTTTCGTACACGGGCACGCGTGAACTTCAGGAATTTACCAACCTGTGGGGCTGGAAGGCGTTTTATACGACGACACAGTCCAGGACGAGCCGAACGGCAGCTCGATGGACGCCGCGCATTACCAAATCGGCGAAGTTCGAGGTGTCCGTGTTTGTTCCAGGCCGTCACAGCACGACCGGCAACGCACGCTTTAAGGTATATGGGGTAACCGGCTCCAGCGCTGAAGTCGTCATTCCGGTCAGCCAGAAGTCCTTCAGCAACCAGTGGGTCCCGCTCGGCATCTACGACTTTGACCCGCGTACGATCAATGCGGGCACGGTGTTCCTGAATGACCTGACCGGCGAAGATGGCCTCGTGATTGCATTTGATGCCGTGAAGTGGCAGGAAGTCATTTACGTCGAGCCAAAGCCACCGGGATCGGGCACGCCCACGCCTGCAGGCTATGCCGACGGATATGATCAGCCAGTCGGGACTGAAACAGAGCGCCGCGGCTCACAGGTATGGGCCGGAAAGTGGTACAACGCCAGCCCCTACGCGAAACTTTACTTCGCCGGAACCCCCAGCCAGGCCTATCACACCGGCGCTGACCTCAACCTTCCTGGCGATAGTGATGCG
>Ga0224722_1000927_pt1 | contig 16582 bp, 17 predicted proteins | sample Balambano_FR1_Me_FD_161646 | JGI IMG/M metagenome (GOLD analysis project Ga0224722, IMG submission 161646) | Freshwater sediment microbial communities from Lake Towuti, South Sulawesi, Indonesia - Balambano_FR1_MetaG | ecosystem: Environmental > Aquatic > Freshwater > Lake > Sediment | place... | reverse complement strand
GCCCGCAAGCCGGTGACGGTGCGCTTCTTCCTCGACCGGATCGTGCCCGAGGCCGCCGGGCTCAAGGCCGGGGCGCGCGCGGGGGCCGATCTGCTCTACGCGCTTCCCGCAGCGGCGCTGGCGGGCTGAGAGGTGGCGCGCGGGTCGGCGCTGGAACGGATCGCCGCCGCGCTCGACCGGCTTGCGCCCCCGCCCTCGCCGCCGCCCGACTGGCGCGCTTATCCTGCCTATGTGTGGGACGGGACAGGTGCCCGGCCGCTGACCGCGCTCGATGCGCCCGCGCTAGGGCAGCTGCGCGGGATCGAGGCGCAAAAAGTCGCGCTGCGCAACAATTGCGCGCGGCTTGCTCAAGGCGCGGCGGCGCATGACATGCTGCTGTGGGGCGCGCGCGGGATGGGCAAGTCGGCGCTGGTGCGCGCCGGGATCGCCGATGTGCAGCGCGAGCGCCCGGGCGCGCTCGCGCTGATCCAGCTCGCCCCCGGCACGCTTGCCAGCGTCCCCGCGCTGATCGCCGCGCTCGCCCCGGTGCCGCGCGCCTTCGTGCTGTTCATCGACGATCTCGGCTTCGGTGCCGACGGGCACGGCGAGATGCTGGCGCTGCGCAGCCTGCTCGACGGCGGGATCGCTCCGCGTCCGGCGCATGTCCGGCTTGCGGTCACCACCAACCGCCGCGCCATCATGGCCCGGCGCGAGGATCCCGCAGCGCTGCACGAGCGCGATGAGCGCGACGATGCGCTGGCGCTGGCCGACCGGTTCGGGCTGGCGCTCGGGTTCCACCCCGCCGACCGCGCGACCTTTCTCGAGATCGTGACGGGTTATACCGCGCCGCTCGGGCTGGGATTCGATCCCGAGGAAGCCCTCGCCTTCGCGATTACGCGCGGCAACCGTTCGGGTCGCACTGCGCTGCAATATGCGACCGAACTCGCCGGACGCGCGGGCCTGCCGCTCTAGTTGATGGCCCCCGCGCCCTTGCGCAGGTAATCCTCCTCGAAGACCGCGCGCGGATCGCGCAGTTCGCGCTGCGGCGGCAGTCGGTCCCCGGTCAGCCGCGCGATGGCGGCAGCGGGTCGGGCACCGGGGGCGGCGACCCGCCAAACGATCCCGGCGGTATCGTCGGTCACCAGCAGTGCCCCGTCGCCCGCCCATTCGACCCAGGTCGGCCGCCCACGCGTGGTCCCGTCGTCCTTGAGGAACCCGGTCAGCACCGGCACCGGCTTACCCACCGGATTGCCGCGCGCATCGAACCTCACGAACACCACGTCATAGCCCGAGGGCGGCTTGCGGTTCCAGGAACCGTGCCGCGCGATGAATGCCCCGCTGGCAAAGCCATCGCCCATCACATGGCCCTCGCGCGCGAACACCAGCCCGAGCGCGGCGACATGCGGGCCGAGCGCATATTCGGGTTTGCGCACATATTCCATGAGGAATTGCGGCATCGGGGCTTCGACGCGGCGATCGATGTTGTCCTTGAAATAGACCCACGGCCAGCCGTACTGCGCCCCGACCGGGACATTGGTGAGATAGTCGGGGACGAGATCTGAGCCGAGCATGTCGCGTTCGTTCACCGTGGTCCACAATTCGCCGGTCCAGGGGCTGAAATCCATGCCGTTGGGATTGCGCAGCCCGACCGCGAACTGGCGCTGGCGCTTGGCGGCGAGATCATATTCCCAGATCATCGCGCGGCCTTCCTCGACCGCCATTCCGGCCTCGCCGATATTGCTCACCGATCCGACGGCGACGTAGATGCGGTCACCCTCAGGCGCGATCTCGAGGTTGCGCATCCAGTGCCCGCCGCCGGGTGCGAGGTCCATCAGCTTGCGCGGCGCGCCGCCTACCGCATCGCTCCCGAGCGTGTAGGGGAACGCCAGCAGCGCGTTGTGGTTGGCGACATAGAGCGTGCCGTCGCGCCAGCCCATGCCCGAGGGCGAATCGAGCCCTTCGGCGAGCAGCACCTTGCGCACCTCGGCGCGGCCATCGCCGTCCGCGTCGCGCAGCAGCACGATCTGGTTGGGCGATGGCCCCGCAGCGCCCGCCCTCGTAAACAGCGCGTCCTCGATCCAGGCGCGGATCGTCCCCATGACACCGCTGCTGCCTTCCTTGCGCGCCGGGGCACGGGTAAGCGTGACCAGCACATCGCCATTGGGCAAAGCATAGAGGATGCGCGGGTGATCGAGCCCTTCGGCAAAGCGCGCCACCGCCAGGCCCTTGGCCGCGACCGGGGCCTCGCCCGCCTGCCAGCCGACCGGTTCGGCGATCTGCACCGTGGGGAAGTTCTCCGCCTTGCCCTCCTGCAGCACCGGATCGGTGCCTGCGACCTCGTTCACCCCGAGATCGGCGGTGTCGCCGCGGCTCATCAGGAACACGGCCCCTCCGGTGATCACCAGAAACACGGCAAGAGCGATTGCGATTTTGCGGAAAATGGCCATGTCGGCGAGGATAGAGGCGGGGCTTGCGCCGGGCAAGCGACGAAAAGGGTGACACATGTATGATTTCAGGCCCCGGGCGGGCGCCGAGCCTGCCGCGCACTACCGCGAGCTGCTGGCCGCCGCCGACGCGCTGACCGCCGACGAGCCCGATGCGATCGCCAACATGGCCAATGTCGCGGCGTTGTTGTGGGAGTTCGTGCCCGATTGCAACTGGACCGGGTTCTACCGGGTCGCACCGGCGCGGGACGGCGGCGGCGGGGATGAACTGGTGCTCGGGCCGTTCATCGGGCGTCCTGCCTGCATCCGCATTGCGTTCGGCACCGGCGTGTGCGGGACAGCGGCGCAAACCCGCACCACCCAGTGCATCGCCGATGTTCACGCCTTTCCCGGTCACATCGCCTGCGACGCGGCGAGCCGGTCGGAACTGGTGGTGCCGGTGCGCGGCGCGGATGGCGCGGTGGTGGCGGTGATCGACCTCGACAGCCCCACGCCCGCGCGCTTCACCGCCGAGGACGCCGCCGGGATCGAGGCGCTGGCGGCGCTGTTGGCGACACGGATCTGACGGGCGCGGCGCGGGCGAACGGCCCGAAACGGGACAGCGACGATCCTGAGACTTGGGACGGCGGGCTTTTCGGTGGTAAACGCCGCGCTAACCATTTTTCTTGGGGGATTTTCCATGCGCCTGCCGCTCCGCACGTTTCTTCGCACCGGCGTGATTGCTCCAATCCTCGTTCTGCCCGCGCTGGCCGCAGCCCAGGACACCCCCGAGCTGCCGCCGCTCACCCCGCTGAGCGAGGCCGAGGTCCAGTCCCTCCCGCCCGAATACCGCAGCGCGCCGGTGAGCCTGGAGACCAGCGAGACAGTGACCAGCGCCGACGGGGTCGAAACCATCACCCGCACCCGCCGGATCGAATCGACCCGCCCGCTGCCTGCCGCCGCACCGCAGGGCTATGCGCCGCAATACGCCGCACCGGCCGTCTATGCGCCCGCACCCGCAGTGTTCGAGCGTGAGCAGTGGATCGACGAATGCCGCCGCCGCACCGCCGGGCTCAGCAACAATGACACCGGCACCATCATCGGCGGGCTCCTCGGCGCGATCGCGGGCGGGTTCGTCGGCTACGAGATCGCGGGCGCAGGCGACCGGGTGCTTGGCACCGCACTCGGGGTCGGCGGCGGCGGGCTGATCGGCGGGCTGATCGGCAGCCTGTTCAATGGCGGCAAGAAGAACGGGCGCTATGATTGCGAAGCCGCGCTCGACGGGTATCTGTCGCAATATGGCACCCCCGGCACCCGGATCGCCTCGCGCGAGATCGCCTATGCGCCCTACCCGGCGGCGGCTCCGGCCTATCCCTACGGCTATGGCTACCCGGCGAGCTACGGCTACAGCTATGCCCCGCCGCCGCAGACCGTGCTGGTCCCGGTGCGCAGTCAGCAGCAACAGCAGGTGGTGGTGCGCGAGACCGTGCGCGAGGAGACCTACAGCGTGCCCGGCGCCATGCGGGTGATCCCCGCCCCGGCGCCGTCAGCCAAGATGATCAAGGGCGGCCGCTGATCGCCGCCATTGCCTGAGCGGCCGCCAGGGGGCGGTGGTCGCTCTCGGCCGGGGTCACCCGCTCAGAACGCGCCGCCGGTAAGCCGCTGGCACAACAGATCGAGCTGATCGAGCGTGGTATAGCGGATCGTGATCGTGCCTTTGCGCGGATCGGCCTCGGGCTTGATCTTGACGCCGAGCCCCAAGAACTCCTCGAGATGCTGCTGCACCGCAACGATATCGGCGTCCTCGCCTGGCGTGCCGTGCGGCGGGGGGGGTGCGGGCGCGGCAGCAGCAGCCGCGCTGCCCGCGGCGGTCTTGCGCGCCAGCAGCTCGACCTCGCGCACCGACAGCCCCTCGGCCACCGCGACCTCGGCGATATGGAGCGCATCGCTGCGCCCGATCAGCGGGCGCACGTGGCCGGTGGTGAGCTTGCCCGCCTCGACCAGGTCAAGCACCCGGTCGGGCAGGGTCATCAGCCGCATCATGTTGGCGATGTGGCTGCGCGACTTTTCGACCATCTTGGCGATGTCGATCTGGATCATGCCCTCGTCTTCGGACAGACGGTGATAGGCGCGCGCTTCCTCGACCGGGTTCAGGTCCTCGCGCTGGAGGTTCTCGATCAGCGCCAGCGCCATCACCTCGCGGTCGCTGAGGGTGCGCACCAGCGCCGGGATCTCGTGCAGCCGCGCGCGCTGTGCGGCACGCCAGCGGCGTTCGCCCGCGACCAGCTGGAAGCCGCTGCCTTCGGGGTGCGGGCGCACGATGATAGGCTGGATCACCCCGCGCGCGGCGATCGAGGCGGCCAGTTCGTCGAGCGCGGCCTCGTCGAAATATTTGCGCGGGTTGCCGGGCAGCGGCGCGATCGCGGCGAGCGCCAGCATCCGCAGCGGCGAGGCGCCGGGCACAGGCACCTCTTCGGCGACGACCTCGCGGCGCACCAGCGGCTCTTCGCGCCGGGTCTCTCCCAACAGCGCCCCAAGCCCCTTGCCAAGCCGCCGCGGGCGATCCGCCGCGGCCTTAGAAACACCATTTAGATCAATAGCTTGTGTCGTCTCGTCGGTCATGCAGCCTGTCTTTCAGCGGGAAATCGCCCGATCAGCTCGCGCGCCAGCGACATGTAGGCGCGGCTGCCGGTGCAGTGCTGATCGTAGATCAGCGCCGGGAGCCCGTGACTGGGCGCTTCGGACAGGCGCACGTTGCGCGGGATCACCGTCTCGAACACCAGCCCGCCGAGGCAGTCGCGGACATCGTCGGAGACCTGATCGGTGAGCCGGTTGCGCCGGTCATACATGGTCAGCGCCACTCCGATGATGCCGAGCGCCGGGTTGAAGCGCTGCTGCACCTGATCGACCGTCTGGAGCAGCTGGCTCAGCCCTTCGAGCGCGAAAAACTCGCATTGCAGCGGCACCAGCAGCGTGTCGGCGGCGCACAGCGCGTTCAGCGTTAGCAGGCCCAGCGACGGCGGGCAATCGATGAAGGCGATCTCGTGCCCGGCATAATTCGCCAGCGCGCGCTGGAGCCGGTGGGTGCGCCCTTCGACTGCGACCAGTTCGACCTCGGCCCCCGAGAGGTCGACAGTGGCGGGCACAATATCGAGCCGCGGAATGGTGGTGGGCACGATCGCGGTGTCGATCGCGACCTCGTCGACCAGCAAGTCGTAGCTCGAAACATCGCGCGCCGCGGCGTGGACCCCGAGCCCGGTCGATGCGTTGCCCTGCGGGTCGAGATCGATCAGCAGCGTCCGCCACCCCGTCGCGGCCATCGCGGTGGCGATATTGATCGCGGTGGTGGTCTTGCCGACTCCGCCCTTCTGGTTGGCAATCGCGATGGTCAGCATGGGTGCCTGTGTCCTTCCCGCCCCGGATCGACGCAACCCGGGCGTGTTTCGCGTGTCAGGCCTTCACGATGATCCCGGCCTCGGGATCGGTCAAGGAATGTTTCACGTGAAACATTGCCCGAATCGAAGGCTTCAAGTCCTGAAATTCCTGCGCCGCCGATCGGCCCTTGGGCAACACATAGGCGGTCTGGCTTGTGGAGAAGGGTGCGGACAAAGCCAGAAGTCGGGGGAGCGGCGCGAAGGCGCGTGCCGAAATGGCGCGCGCGGGGAACGGCGTGACGCGCTCGAGCCGCTTTGCCTCGACCCGGCATTTGCGCAAGCCGAGCGCCGCAATCGCGGTTTCGAGAAAGGCCGCCCGGCGCGCGCGCGATTCGACCAGCACCACCGGCATGTTGGGCCGCAGCGCCGCGATCACCAACCCCGGAAAGCCGGGTCCACTGCCGAGATCGAGCCACGGCCCGCCCGCATTCGCGCCCAATGTTTCACGTGAAACATTCTCGAGCAGTTGCGCCGAATCGGCGATGTGGCGCTGCCACAGGTGTGGTTCGCTCGCCCGGGCGATGAGGTTCTGGTTGCGGTTCTCGGCCAGCACCAGCGCGGCGAAGGTTTCAATCCGGGCCATCCCCGCGCTGTCGGTCAACCCGGCGACATAGGCGCGGGCTTCGGCCTCGGTCGCGATCACTCCGCGCGGCCGTGTTCGGCGAGGCGGCGGCGGGCATGAACCAGCAGCGCCGAAAGCGCCGCCGGTGTGACCCCGGGAACCCGCCCCGCCGCGGCCAGGGTGCCCGGCGCGGCGCGGGTCAGGCGCTCGACCATTTCGTTGGAAAGCCCCGGCACCGCGCCATAGGGAAAGTCCGCGGCCAGCGGCAGCGCCTCGCTCGCGTGGAGGTCGCGCAGTTCGGCATCCTGCCGCGCCAGATAGGGCGCATAGGCGGCATCCTCGGCGATCTCTTCGGCGAGCAACGGGTCGCGCGCCGGCAGATCGCCGAGCCACGGGGCCAGCGCCGCGGGGGTCACCCCCTCGTGCCGCAGCCATTCGGCGAGCGGCTTGGCCCCGGCATCGCGACGCACCGGCAGCCCAGCATCGGCGAGATCGCGGGCGTGCAGCATTTCGGAATGTTTCACGTGAAACATTGCGCGCACAGCTTCGCGCCGTTCCCACCATTCGCGCCGCTCCGCCGCGACGCACCCGGCTGCGATCCCCAGCCCGGTCAACCGGGTCGCGGCATTGTTGGCACGCAGCCGCAACCGGTATTCGGCCCGCGCGGTCAGCATCCGGTAGGGTTCGCTGACCCCCTGCAGGGTCAAGTCATCGACCATCACCGCGATGTAACTGTTTGCCCGGTGGAGCGCGGGCGCGGCCTTGCCCAGCACCGCGGCGGCGGCCTCGAGCCCGGCGACCAGCCCCTGTGCGGCCGCCTCCTCGTAACCGGTGGTGCCGTTGATCTGGCCTGCGCAATAGAGCCCCGGGATTGCGCGCAGCTGCAAATCGGGGGTCAGCGCGCGCGGATCGACGTGGTCGTATTCGACCGCATAGCCCGGCTGCACGATCGCCGCGTTCTCGCAGCCCGGCATGGTGCGCACCACCTGTTCCTGCACGTCGCACGGCAGCGAGGTGCTGATCCCGTTGGGATAGACGAGGTGCGTGTCGAGACCTTCGGGCTCGAGAAATACCTGGTGCCCCTCGCGATCGCCGAATCGGTGGATCTTGTCCTCGATCGACGGGCAATAGCGCGGCCCGCTCGCGGCAATCGCGCCCGAGAACAGCGGCGAGCGGTGGAGGTTGGCGCGGATCGCATCGTGCCCGGCCTGCGTGGTGCGGGTGATCGCGCAGAACACCTGCGGATTGACCCGGCCCGGAGTGAGCGCCGACATCGTCCAGCCCTCGCCATCCGACGGCTGTTCATCGAGCACCGCCCAGTTGATCGTGCGCCCGTCGAGCCGCGGCGGCGTGCCGGTCTTGAGCCGCGCCATCGGCAGTTCGGCGCCGCGCAGCTGCTGCGCGAGGCGATGCGCGGCGTTCTCTCCGATGCGCCCGCCCTCGAAGCGTTCTTCGCCCCGGAACAGCACCCCGCCAAGGAAGGTGCCGGTGCACAACACGATATGTTTCACGTGAAACATCGTCCCGTCGGCGAGTTCGAGCCCGGCGACCCGGCCACCGTTCAGCACCAGCGCCGCCGCCTCGCCGCCGATCAGCGTCAACTCCGGCTGCGCGCGCACCGCGGCCTGCACCGCCGCCTTGAAGCGCACCCGGTCGGCCTGCACCCGCGGCCCCCACACGGCGCTGCCCTTGGAGCGGTTGAGCATCCGGTAATGGATCGCCCCGGCATCGGCGGCGCGCGCGATCACGCCGTCGAGCGCGTCGACCTCGCGCACCAGGTGACCCTTGCCCAGCCCGCCGATCGCGGGATTGCAGCTCATCGCGCCGATTGCAGCGAGATCGAAACTTACGAGCGCGGTGCGCGCACCCATCCGCGCCGCCGCGCAGGCGGCCTCCACCCCGGCGTGACCGCCGCCGATGACGAGGACGTCGAAGCTATGCATGATCGCGGGCCAGATAGGGGGTGGAACCGCCAAGGTCAAAGCGGTTTCGCGAACGGTGCGCTCCGTACCAATGTTTCACGTGAAACATTGGGAGCGGAGAGGGGGCAATGTTTCACGTGAAACATTTTGCCTGATTGCGAGCCCGCCAATGTTTCACGTGAAACATCGGGAATGGATCGAAGGTCGCGCCGGTGCCCTAATCCGGCGTCCGTTTTGGCGAAAACAACGTGGGAAAAGCTCGCGACGAATGTTTCACGTGAAACATTGCGGGCCAAATCGCAGCCAATGTTTCACGTGAAACATTTTCGCCCACTCGCTCCCGGCGCAGGAAGCGCGCACCTTACTTGCCGATGCAGAAGCGTCCGAACAGCGTATCGAGCATATCCTCGGTGGTGGCGCAGCCCACCAGCCGGTCGAAGGCCAGCCGGGCGCGGCGCAGCTCCTCGGCAATCAGCAGCGGATCGCCGAGCGCGCCCGCCGCCGCCAGCGCCGCTGCCGCTTCGCTGAGGCGCGCGTGCTGGCGGGCGTTGAGCGCGGCCTCGCCCGGCCTGGGCAGCGCCCTGCGCGCCGCCGCAATCAGCGCGTCCCTGAGCGCCGCCAACCCCGCTCCCGTCAACGCCGACACGGTAAAGCGCGCCACCGGGCGCGGGATGAACCCGGCTCTGTCCGCCTGCGCGGCAATCTCCCAGCCCCCCACGGGGCCCGCGCCTTCGGGCCCGAGCCACAGCACCAGATCGGCGCGCAGCAGTTCCGCCTCGGCCCGCGCGATCCCGATCGCCTCGATCGGCTCCGCCTCGTCGCCGTCACGCAGCCCGGCGGTATCGACAAAGGTGAACGGCACCCCTGCCAGCGCCACCGCCCGCTCGATCACGTCGCGGGTGGTCCCGGCCATCGGCGAAGTGATCGCCGCCTCGCTTTCGGTCAGCGCGTTGAACAGCGTCGACTTGCCCGCGTTGGGCGGCCCGGCCAGCACCACCCGGAACCCCTCCCCCAGCCGTTCGGCGCGCGGGCGGGCGAGCCAAGCTTCGATTTCGCCCGCCAGTGCGGCAATGTTCCACGTGAAACATTCGGGCAGGGCGCTGGCGTCCTCCTCGTCGGCGAAATCGAGCACGCCTTCGACCTCGGCCGAGAGCGCCAGCACCCGCGTGCGCCATTCGCCCGCCTGGCGCGACAGCGCGCCTCCGGCATTGGCGAGCGCGGCGGCCCGGGCAAGCTCGGTTTCGGCGGCGAGCAGATCGGCGAGCCCTTCGGCTTCGGCCAGATCAATGCGGCCATGGGCAAAGGCACGGCGGGTGAACTCGCCCGGTTCCGCACGGCGCAGACCGGGGAGTGCGGCGAGCGCCGCCTCGACCGCCGCGATCACCGCGCGTCCGCCGTGGCAGTGGAGTTCGGCCAGATCCTCCCCGGTGGCGGTGGCGGGGCCAGGAAACCAGATCACCAACGCTTCGTCGAGCAGGGTTCCGCCGCCGTCGCACAGGCGCGCGACCGAAGCCCGCCGCGGCGCGGGCAAGCGGCCCGCCAGCGCAGACAGCGCCGCGCCCGCCTCCGGGCCCGACACCCGGATCACGCCAATCGCGGCGGGTGCCGCTCCGCTTGACAGCGCGAAGATCGTCGTCGCGGCCTCGCACATAGCCGGATCAGTCGGAACCCTTTGCAGTTTCGCCCGCGCCGCGCTGCGCCGCCTTCATCCCGCCTTCGACAAAACTCTGAAACAGCTTCAACCCGACCTGTCCCATCGGTGCCAGCGCCTGGGCAAACTCCTGCAGTTGATCGGGGCTCGACACCCCGCGCATCGCCTTGGTGACGGTATCGACATAAACGCTGTTGGCGGCGCTGACATCGGGCAGGCCCATCAGGTTGCGCGCCTCTTCAGGGGTGCATTCGATTTCGATCTGGATCTTCATGGGCCCGCGCTCCTCTGGTGTCGCTGCTGGGTCATTTGCGCTTGGCACGCGGGCAAGGCAAGCGATAGACCGATCGCGCCCCTGCCCCCGACTGCGGAGACCTCGTGATGAACCTTAATCTAACCATCCCCACGCTTGGCGGCGATGCCAGCTTCGGCGCGTACATGGCCCATCCGCAAGCCGCGCCGCGCGCCGCGATCATCGTCATCCAGGAGATTTTCGGGGTCAACCCCGGGATCCGCCAAAAATGCGACAGGCTCGCGGCCGAAGGCTATCTCGCGGTCGCCCCCGACCTGTTCTGGCGCCTCGAACCGGGCATCACGCTCGACCCCGACGTGGAACCCGAATTCGCCGCCGCGCTCGAATGGATGGGCCAGTTCGACCAGGATGCCGGGATCCGCGACATCGAGGCGTCCATCCGCCACATCCGCACCGCGCTCGGCATCGCCAAGGTCGGCTGCGTGGGATACTGCCTCGGCGGGAGGCTCGCGTTCATGACCGCGGCGCGCACCGATATTGATGCGAGCGTGGGCTATTACGGGGTCGGCATCGACGGCCTGCTCGGCGAGAAGCACGCGATCGCGCATCCGCTGATGCTGCACATTCCCACCAACGACGGCTTTGTTCCACGTGAAACACAGGCCGCGATGCACGCAGGGCTCGGCGGTCACCCCAAGGTGGTGCTCCACGATTACGAGGGCCTCGACCACGGCTTTGCGACCGAGACCGGCAAGCGCCGCGATGAGGCCGCCGCCACCCTCGCCGACGGGCGCACCGCAGCGTTCTTTGCCGAGCATCTGGGATGAGCCGCGCTCTCCTCGACCTCGCCCCGATGCTGGTCGCCGCGACCAGCCCCGCTGCCGCCCAGGAATTCCCCGAACCTGCGGTCGGCGAGGCGGAGACCGTCGAAGCCCTCGTTCGCAGCGATTTCAACGGCGATGGCCACAAGGATGTCGCCTATGTGACCCGCAACGACGAGGCGCGCGAGCTGAGGGTCATGGTAACGTTGGCGGGGGAGTTCGATATTGACATTCACCCGCCCCAGGCCCTCGCGCTCGATCCTGCACCGCTGGGCAATGCCGTGCTCAGTGTGAAGGGCAACGTGCTGATCCTGCAAGAGCTGAGCAACGGGACATCGGCGATTGATTCCACCCATCGCTTTCGCTGGAACCCGCAACTGTCCGCAATGCAGGTGATCGGGCTCGATGCCCGGCTTTACAGCCGCACCTATGCACATGACGGTGCCGAGGGCAGCTGGAACCTGCTCACCGGCGATCTGGTGACCACACGGATGCGGCTGGTCGGCGAAGCGCCCGACAATCTGCGCTATGTGGCATCTGCGCCAAAGCGCACCAAACGGCGCACGCCGCCGCTGCGCCTTGAGGCCGCTCCGAGCGGCGCGGATATGCTCGACTGGGGCGAGAGAGACCAAAGCCAATGACCCACCCCGGCCTCGCGCGATGGCACGCCTATATGGCGGACGGCGCTGACCCGTCAGCGCTCGCTGATCTGCTGGCCGATGACGCGGTGTTCCACTCTCCGGTGGTGCATACGCCGCAGGTGGGCAAGCCGGTGGTGATGGCCTATCTGCTGGCCGCCGCCGAGGTGCTCGGGAACGACAAGTTCCGCTATGTGCGCGAACTGGTGGACGGCGATGAGGCGATGCTCGAGTTTGTCACCGAGCTTGACGGGATCGCCATCAACGGGGTCGATATCATTCGCTGGAACGAAAACGGAACAATTTGCGATTTCAAGGTCATAGTGCGGCCGCTGAAGGCTATCAACGCGGTCTGGGAAGCGATGGCCGCGCAGTTGGCGGCATCCCAGGCACAGGTCGCTAGTTCAACACCGCGAAATTGACGATCATCTTGCGCACCTCGGGATTGAGGCCGTCGGGCAGGTCGGCTTCGAGCATCGCGCGGCGGTTGGCGATGCTTTCGGCGATCAGCACCCGCTTCATCGCCCAGTCCGGACATGCGCGGCGATCAACAGCTTGGCGGTGGAGCACCGACACGCCCGAGTGGCGCGGATCGGCGGTGATGGTGTCCATCAGCTCGGCAACCTTGCCCTCGGTGCCTTCGAGCAGCTGGAGAAAATTGCGGCCGTTGAACAGCAGCAGCCCGGTGATACCCTGCGCCGGATTGTTGCGGGCGCTGGTGGCAAGGATCGCGTCGACCTCCTCGCGCCCCAGCGTCGGCGCGGTGCTGATGTAGAGATACTGGCTGAGCACTGTTCCCGTCCCTGTAGCCTGTCCTTCCGGGCCGATCCCGTGGCCCGTGCGCGGTGCACGCGTTACTGGTTCATGGTGTCGAAGAAGTCTTCGTTGGTCTTGGAATCCTTCATCTTGTCGAGCAGGAATTCCATCGCATCTACGGTGCCCATCTGCATCAGGATGCGGCGCAGCACCCACATCTTGGACATCTTGTCCTTCTCGACCAGCAGCTCCTCCTTGCGGGTGCCCGACTTGCCGACATCGAGCGCGGGGAAGATGCGCTTGTCCGACACCTTGCGGTCGAGCACGATTTCGCTGTTGCCGGTGCCCTTGAACTCCTCGAAGATAACCTCGTCCATGCGGCTGCCGGTGTCGATCAGCGCGGTGGCGATGATCGAGAGGCTGCCGCCTTCCTCGATGTTGCGCGCCGCGCCGAAGAACCGCTTGGGCCGCTGCAAGGCATTGGCATCGACGCCGCCGGTCAGCACCTTACCCGAGGAGGGCACCACGGTGTTGTAGGCGCGGCCCAGACGCGTGATCGAATCGAGCAGGATGACGACATCGTGCTTGTGTTCGACTAGCCGCTTGGCCTTCTCGATCACCATCTCGGCGACCTGGACATGGCGCCCGGCAGGCTCGTCGAAAGTCGAGGAGATCACCTCGCCCTTCACGCTGCGCTGCATATCGGTGACTTCCTCAGGGCGCTCGTCGACCAGGAGGACGATCAGGAACACCTCGGGGTGGTTATCGGTGATCGCCTTGGCGATGTTCTGGAGCAGCACGGTCTTGCCGGTGCGCGGCGGGGCGACGATCAGGGCGCGCTGGCCCTTGCCCTGCGGCGCGATGATGTCGATCACCCGCGCGCTCTTGTCCTTGACGGTCGGGTCGAGCGTGTCGAGCCGAAGCTTGTGTTCGGGATAGAGCGGGGTGAGGTTGTCGAAATTGGTGCGCAGCCGCACCGCCTCGGGATCGTCGAAATTGACCTTGGCGAGGCTGGTCAGCGCAAAATAGCGTTCGCCGTCGCGCGGCGCGCGGATCTCGCCCTCGACCGTATCCCCGGTGCGCAGACCCCAGCGGCGGACCTGGTTGGGCGAGACGTAGATATCGTCGGGACCGGCAAGGTAGTTGGCCTCGGGGCTGCGCAGGAAGCCGAAACCGTCCTGCAGCACCTCGATCGTGCCGATCCCCATGATCTTCTCTTCGTATTCTTCATCCTCAGCCAGTTCGCGCAGGATCGAGAAGAGCAAATCCTGACGGCGCATCGTCGAGGCGCCTTCAACGCCCAGTTCTTCGGCCATCGCGACCAGTTCGGCCGGGGTCTTTCGTTTGAGGTCTTTCAAATGCATTGGATATTTTCCGAAAGTCTTAGAGTGGCCGGTCGGTCAGTGCCGCCTTGGGAAGACGGTGCCCCATGATGGCAGGGCTGGGCTTGGAGAAAGCAGACCTTGTGCAGCGCGAATGGTGCGCGTGTGACCGGTGAGGTGGTCACGAAATAGGGGCGGCAACAACCAAGGTCAATCGCGGATTGGCGCCGCCGCGATCAGAACGGCTTGAGATAGGCAAGCGTCACGATCAGCACCAGCAGCAGCCCCGGCACCTCGCCGATCAACCGCAGCCGTGCCTCGGTGAGGGGCCGCTCGCCGCGCGCCATCTTGCGGGTCTGGGCGACCAGCCAGCCGTGGTAGCCGGTCAGTGCCAGCACCAGCGCAAGTTTCGCGTGAAGCCAGCCTTGCGCGAAAAAGCCCATCGTAAAGGCCATCGTCAGCCCCAGCCCCCAAACCACGATCAGACTGGGGGTGAGGATAATCGCACGCAGCTTGGCGCTGCGCTCCGCCCATTTGGCCTCGCCCGCCGATCCGGGCGCGTGATCGAGCATGTAGATCGCCTGGCGTGGCAGCATGAACAGCCCGGCAAGCCAGAACACCATGAAGATCACATGGCCAATCTTGAGGAACGGATAGATGGTGACGAGCATCGCCTGCATGTGCTTACCCTCTCAAGGCTGCGAGCAATTGTTCGACATGCGAAATCGGGGTGTGCTGCCCGATCCCGTGGCCAAGGTTGAACACGTGCGGGCGATTCGCGAAGGCAGCGGTGATCGCCCACACCCGCGCGCCGAGCGCCGGACCGCCAGCTTCGACCAGCAGCGGATCAAGATTTCCCTGCACCGGCATGCCCTCGGGCAGGGTCGCGTCGGCCCAGGCGGGATCGAGGGTTTCATCGAGCCCGACCGCATCGACCCCCGTTTCGCGCGCATAGGCAGGCAGCTTAGCGCCCGCACCCTTGGGAAAGCCGATCACGGGCGTATCGGGGTGCGATTGCTTGAGCCTTGCGGCGATCGCGGCGTTGGGTGCGATCACCCATTTTTCGAACTGGTCAGGCGCGAGGCTCCCAGCCCAGCTGTCGAACAGTTGAACCGCTTCTGCGCCTGCGTCGATCTGGCCGCGCAGGTAGGTGACCGACACCTCGATGATCGCATCGATGATCGCCTGCAAGCGGGCCGGATCGCGGTAGGCGAGCAGCCGCGCCGGGCCCTGATCCTTGGAACCCTCGCCCGCTATCATATAGGTCGCAACCGTCCACGGGCTCCCCGCAAAGCCGAGCATGGTGACGGTCTCGCCGATCAGCGCGCGGGTGCGGCGGACGGTGTCGTAAATTGGATCGAAGCGTTCGAAGGCCGAGGTGAAGTCATCGAGCTCGGCCTCCAGCAGTGTCGGGGCGAGCTGCGGACCTTCGCCCACGGTGAAAGTCAGCCCCTGCCCCATCGCGTGCGGCACGATCAGGATGTCGGAAAACAAAATCGCCCCATCAAAGCCGAAACGGCGGATCGGCTGCACCGTGATTTCGGCAGCGGCGGCGCTGTCGTAGACCAGTTCGAGGAACCCGCCCTTCTCGGCCCGCAAGGCGCGGTATTCGGGCAGGTATCGCCCCGCCTGACGCATCAACCAAACGGGCGCACGTTCCTGACGAACGCCTTTGAGAGTATCGAGCAAGGGACCGGGCATGGCGTTCCTTAAAGCAAAACAAATCAATTTATAAAAGGCTTGTGGGTGTTTGTTGGGCCTGTGGAAAGCGGGAATTACCGGTGCTCTGGCGCTTACCCCCAGCCGCCCGAGCCGCGCTACCCCCCTTGCGAATCCGCGGGCGATGGACGTCAAGCGGGCTTTATCCCCACTCTTCCCAGCCTGTCGACAAATCCCCGCGCATGTCGACAATTAACCCGATGAAACCCCTGCCAGCGGGCACGAAAAATCCTCCCCGGCTTGTCCGCTGCGCCCTCCCGTGGTTTATGCCTGCAACTGTCCACACCCCTCGCGCCCGGAGCGTCCCCGCCATCCCGCCATGAACCGATTGAACCTGCATCTGGTCTCGGATTCGACCGGCGAGACGCTTGAGATGATCGCCAAGGCGGCGCTCGCCCAGTTCGACGATCCCGACGTCAACCGCCATTTCTGGCCGATGGTGCGCTCGCTCCAGCATCTCGACCGGATCGTCCCCGATCTTGCCGCGCATCCGGGCCTGGTGCTCTACACGCTGGTCAATCCCGACACCCGCAAACGGCTGGAGAAGCATTGCCGCCATCTCGGCCTTCCCGCGGTGCCGGTGCTCGACCAGGTCACCGCCGCGCTCGAAGCGCAGCTCGGGCAGGAGGCGCATGGCCGCCCCGGCCGCCAGCACATGATGGACGAACACTATTTCAGGCGGGTCGAGGCGATCCATTACACCATCGCCCATGATGACGGGATCGGCCACGAGGAATGGGAGCAGGCCGATATCGTGCTGGTCGGGGTGTCGCGTTCGTCCAAGACCCCGACCAGCATCTATCTCGCCAATCGCGGCTACAAGGTCGCCAATATCCCGCTGGTGATCGAAAGCCCGCCGCCGCCCGCGCTGTTCGGGCTGCGCCACCCGCTGGTGGTGGGGCTGACCACCAGCCCCGAGAGGCTGGTGCAAATCCGCCGCAACCGCCTGCTCTCGCTGAACGAGGCGACCGAGACCGCCTATGTCGACAGCGAGCGGGTCAAGACCGAGCTGCAATACGCGCGGCGGATGTTCGGCGACAATGGCTGGCCGGTGATCGATGTCACCCGCCGCTCGATCGAGGAGACCGCGGCGGCGATCATC
>Ga0224722_1000925_pt1 | contig 16600 bp, 12 predicted proteins | sample Balambano_FR1_Me_FD_161646 | JGI IMG/M metagenome (GOLD analysis project Ga0224722, IMG submission 161646) | Freshwater sediment microbial communities from Lake Towuti, South Sulawesi, Indonesia - Balambano_FR1_MetaG | ecosystem: Environmental > Aquatic > Freshwater > Lake > Sediment | place... | reverse complement strand
GGAGGAAGGTGCAGCATTTTGGGGGCGAACCGTGAACACTTTGTAACCAACCGAAGGAATGTGCCTGGCTAGAATACGCAGGTAGCGAACGCTGTCTGTGCTGATAATCTGGTGAGGCACCACGGCTCCGCTTTGTACCTCCAGCACTTCTACGTTGTTGTCGCCGCTGTACGGCACGTCGGCAAAGTCGGTACGTTGCCAATTTAAGGCATTAAAAACAAAAAATCGGGGGAGCGAATCCGGTTTTGGAATGTGTGTAGCCAGTATATTCGTGGAATGTTGGTACAGCGAATCTACATAATTTGTGACGCGTTTTTGCAGATCAATATGCCAGTCATTGCGAAAATGATAGCAGCAGCCGCCCAGGGCAAAATTGTGTTCCCAGTAGGAACCCAGTGCCAGCCAGGCTTGCGTACGGGCGGAGTCGAGCCGGGTATAAAAATTCGGTTCGAGCAGGCTTGCCACACTTGCCATTGCCTCTGCGGTGCGCAGTTGCTCTACGCTTTTGCGTATCCTGGCGGTGATGGGAGCCAGCGTGGCGCAGCCTACGTCCCAGTCATTGCCGTAGGTAACTTTTTCCGTGGGGATTCGGTCACTGTACGCCCGTTCAAAATGCTGAAAAAAATCTGCTTCATTGGATACATACACCTGTACGTCGCCGCCTGATCGGCTTTGCGCCACCTGCGGAAACGTATCGGTCAGCCATTCCACATCGTCCCAGCCCGCACCAAAAGCTCCAGCGATGGCATAGGGGTAAGCAGGCGTGTTGCACAACTCCAGGCACTGATCCACCGCAGAGCCGGGGCGACGGGCTTCGGCATAGCCGCCCAGCAGGTTGGAACCAAACGTCATGGAGTTCCACTTCATCAATACGCCCGAATTGTCTAAGCCCCGGTAATGGTAGATTTCGTGCTGTCGCCGGGTGAGTTTGCTGAAAGGAAGCGGCGAGGTACAGCCACACACCCCCTTCCAGGAGTACGCCGCGCCCGCACCTGCCCATAGCGATGCTAAGCCCAGCGGTTGGGTGTTGTTTTCCATACTCACCGCCAGTTGAAGATCTAAACCGTAGGCACGCTCTAACTTTCCCGGCCAATACATTCCGCGCAGCACGGCTTCGGTGGACTGCCCGCCATAGGTAGAAACCAACCAATTATAAGGTACGCTGATGTGTCCGCTTTTAATGCGATGGATCAGTCGGTTAAACGCTTCAGGGCTGCGGTTTTGTTGGTAATTATACACATACCAGGCACAGTCGAGATTGTAACGGCTTTGATAAGGACTAGCCAGATTTATGGTAGCGTCAGTAAGATTTAAGTAATAATCAATTTCTTTTAGACCGACGGTGCGGTATTCCGCTTCGTCCGTTGCCCACAAGTAATCGGTATGATTATCACAAGCGATATAGATGTGCTTTTGCTGCGCCAGCAACAGTAAATGATGGCAGTAGAAGAAATAGATAAATCCGGTTAAAAATAATCTGTTTTGCAATGTATGGGTTGTTAATTTACAATTCCTTTAATTTATTGCAGAAGGAAATCTGAATAAAATGGCTGTACACGAACGCAAACCAGGGAAATAGAAACGGTACCACCATGACAAAATAGCGGGCAACCGTACACAGTAAAAGGCTTGCACCTAAATAAAGTGTAATAAACGAAAACAAGGTAATGATTTCTATTGGCAAATCATGCCGGTGCACCCAAGCCGGATACAAACTAAATAAAAACGGAATGATAACCAGCATATTCAAAAACAAATAAAAATAGGTACGCAGGCTCTGGTGTTGATAAGAATAAGGTCCGTCACTGATAAACCGGAAAATATTAGCTACCATATTATACAAATAAGCACTGGGTTCTTTTTTAATATTTTGTATTGCCTTTTTCATAAATAAGTCATTCATTTCCACCCAGGGTTTGGTGTAAACCGAATCGTAAAAACGAGTGTGCTCAGGATGCATATCGGGGATGCGCCGCCACAATACACTGGTAGATTCTACCCAGGAGCCGTATTCCTTCGGGTAATGCGTGGTCATCCAGTAAAGCTGCTCGCCGCCGTTGGAACCCCAATAAAAATAACGCCCTGTCATTTGATGTGTGTAAATAAGGTAAGGCAGGGTGACTGCAAAAGCAACCGTTAATATCCAAATACTTCTAATTCCCAAGGCGTTTCGATAATTGAAGTAGTAAATTCCACTTAAAAAAAGTGCCATTAAAATAGCATAGCCAAAAATAACTTTAATGAGAGCTAAATAACCCAGCAAAAACCCCGCTAACACGAGATCTCTCGCCGCCGGTCGCTCAGACCGCAATGATTTAGCGGCATAATAGATAAACCCACAGATAGACAAAACAGACAGGCATTCCGAAAAATTAATCCAAAGCCATTCCAGCATGGGATACTGCAGCCCGAATCCATACGCCAGCAGGGTAGCCATGCGTTCACTGCTGTAAAATAGCATAGTACGATAAATAAAAATAACCGAAAAAAATAAAAGAACGGCATTGCCGAGACGCGGAAATAAATAAGGCAGGCTCCATTTTACAAAAGGATATAAATAAAACGGATAACCTGGTCCACTGATTAAATTTGGATTGTCTGCTTCGGTGTAGAAACCATTTACCAGATTTTGCGCAAACATATAATAGCGTACCTCATCATTAACCAGCTCGTTTTTAGAAAATAATAATACCAGTACAACGTAAATTCCAAATAAAGGGAAGAATTTAAACAGTTTTTTCATATTTCGGTTTTTGAGAACATCAGGCATTGATAGTCAGATTGACGTAAACTACTTACCTCGTTACTAACGCTCTCTTAAAGAAAAGGTTGTTACAATTAATAGAATACTCTAATTTGATAACTGGAATGAAATAAAATATATAACCAGGGTGTAATGAGGTGTATTTTGTATAATGATCCTTCTATTCACGGTGTCAATTATAAGGAATCTTGTTTTACAGCAAGTCGGTTTGTTAAAGAAAATTGTACAAAATTGCCGTAGATAAAGCCGATCCAAAGCAGTATGGTTGGAATGACGGGCCAAAAATAGCGATTGGTACCGCCCACCAAAGCACTGCCAACCGTATAAATAAAGGCAAAAATAAGAAGTGCCGTCACTTCAAAAGGAATTTGCTGTCGGAATACCCAAGCCGGGTAAATACTGAATAATAAAGGAATGACAATCACCAGATTCGGAAACATATACTTATATGTCATAAGGTTTTGACTACTGTAAGAGTACGGGTAATCCAATAACAGACGCATTATACTGGCTAATACATTCAGCGCATAGCCACGCGGATCATTCCTGATATTTTCAACTGATTGTTGCATCATCAGATCATTTCGCTCTACCCAGGGTTTATTATCAATGGCTTTCAAAAACGTATAACGATCGGGATGCATATAGGGTACCTGTTCCGTTAAAACGGTTTTGGCACCGCACCAGGAGCCGTATTCTTTGGGATATTTGGCAGACATCCAGTACAAGGGCTCGCCGCCGTTAGAAGAAACATAAAAAATTCGATTTGTCAACTGATAGGTATGCAAAAAATAAGGGATTGTTACAAATGAGCCTAGTATTAAAATTAATAAAAAGTATAATGCTCTTCTATTTTTAAAAATCGCGTAATAAACTGTAAAAAACAAGATACCGCCGATTAAGACATATACAAACATCAATCTGGTGAGTGCAATGTAACCAATCAAAAAAGCCGGTACCAACAAATCAATTCTTTTTATAATTTTTAATTTTAGCGCACGCAGTGTAAAGTAAATAAAACAACAGCTCAATAAAATGACCAATGGTTCGGTATTTAAATATTGAACCGAAGTAGAAAACGGAAAATACAACCCCAAGATGTAAGCGCAAACAAGACTTATATTTGGCGAGGTATATCTTACCAGGGCTTTGTATAAAAACAGCGTACTGCCAAATATAAAAACCGCATTTAGAAGCTTGGGTATGATGAGCGGTATATTTAATGCAATAAACGGAGTGAGAAAAAGAGGGTAACCGGGTCCATCCACCAGGTAAGGATTGGCTGATGCGGTATAAAATCCATTACTTAAATTAGTAGCATAAGTAATATAACGGATTTCATCGCCGTAAATGTCATTGCTGTGGTAGCATAGAATGTAAATAAAATGCACAAAGAAAATCGGCAGAAATTTAATAGCCAGGTTCATTGGTGATAAATAACTTGAATAATTTTACAATTGCGGATGGTTGGCAGCGTGGTAATCGGCTTTTAGCGTATCCGGCGTGTTAAGGCGTTCTAATAGTGTGGTATGAATATGAAAAAGCTCATCAAAATAGCGTTTGCTTTGTAATGATAAAAAACCGATACCGAGAAATTGTAAGGCGGCTAACAGGCAAACGCCTCCTATCAGAAAAGCGTAAGGACGCTGCGCAAACGCCTGCCCGACCGCAACGCTGAAGCGGTCTTCCCAGGAAATAACTGCAGCCGGCACATCGGGTAATAACTCGAACGTATGAATAAATATCCAGATAATAATATACACTGCTGCTATCAATAACGTCAACCCAACGGTCATAAAAAAAGAATACGGTCGAAAAATAAAGCTGGACATCAAGCCGGCAGTAATACCACTAAAAATTCGAATACCGGAAGTACGCTTTTTACCTATTTCTTTTTGAAAACTCCAGTCCAGATGTGCCGGAATTTCCTGAATATTGGCTCTTAAAATTAATCCTTTATGAATGATTTCAGGATTGATAGAATAGGTAACGGATTTTAAATTTAATTTTCTTAAAAAACTGCTTTTATACACCCGCACCATACTGGTAAAAGTATGAATTTTGGTAGGGGAGGTAAAACGCATGATGCGATTTACTACTTTACTCAATAGCAGGCGCAAGAAAGGCACATCTGTATTTTTACCACCTTTCATATAAGGCGAGGCGATGACCATATCAGCATCGGTTTCTACCATTTTAGTCAATAAACGGGCGATATGATCCTCTGAATAACTTAAATCCAAATCCATTACAACAACATACTCGCCCTGCGCCAGCCGGAAGCCGGTTTGTAATGCGCCACCCAGATTTTTATTCAGCCGATGATGATGTACAATTACATGCGGATGCTCTTTTGCAAACTGATCTGCCAAAATGCCGGTATCATCTTTGCTTCCGTCATTCACTACAATGATTTCATACCGGTAGGAATCTTCCAGAGCATGAAGATACCGATGCAGCCGATTCAAATTTTTAATAATAATTGCCGATTCATTATAAGCAGGTGTAATGACACTTATCAGAGGACGTGTATCAGTTTTGAGTTTGAGATGACCATTTACAGGAGTCCTCTCATCCGGCGTGCTATTAATCGTTTGCATAAAAGAAGAAATTGGTCAATGAATAAACAGGGGTTGAAGTTTTATGATTTTGTTGTAAATAATCACTTATTTTTAATGCCTCTAAGCTCTAAATCGTTACTGCTGCTTTTGCTTTAGAGAGCGGTAAGTTAGCCAGTTTGTTTGCCTGCATCAATCGCTCCGAGTGAGTTTGCATATCTACGCATTCAAAATTGCGTTGCAGTAAATGAAAAATTGCGTCCATTACTTTTATTTTCTTTGTCGAATCTATGCGCATTGCCGGGAAAAAAGCCAGCGCATCTGTGTCATCACAACCGATAAAATCTAAAGGATGTAATAAAATAGACGGTTGTACGCCGCTTATTTTACACATAAAAAGGGCGAATCGTAAATACGCCATTGCCAGAGCAAAACTAAATATGCTGAGGTAGATAATATAGCTGGCATGGATAGGAATTTTAAATAACGGCATGGTGGTCACCGGAATTTCCAATAACGACTGACCTTCCACCTGCCAATAATACGGTTTGTTAGCGCGCAGCCCGTCTTTCCAACTGCCGAATAAGCCTTTGCGGGTTTCGCGCTCTGCTTTCGATAAGTTACTCGTCCACAAAAAATACATCCGTGCCAGAGGATTGAGCAGGTTAGGAAAAGTGGAGGCATCATATTGATAACCCCGTTGTAATAAAACTTTTAAAACCACATCGGAAAAACTAAAACCCGGACCGCGAAAACCGCGCGGACGCACCCCAGTGGCAGCTTCGATGTGCTGCTCGGCTAGAGCGAGTTCGTCGTGTACCTGTTGTTCGGTGTAAACGTGCAACCACGGATCGTGCTGAAAAGTATGATTGCCGATATCATGCCCACGCCGGGCGATTTCGCGTAGCACATCATGATTTTTTTCAAAAGCGGCATCCTGCGCCACAACGAAAAAGGTAATCTTCGTATGATGCCGATCCAGAAAATCCAGGATGCGCGGCACGCCATACGACAAGTAAGAAGGATAAGAAGCCCAGGCAGCGTCGCCGTGGGTTTTGTGGTACGTCCACTGGTCGTCTAAGTCCAGCGAAATACTGGCAAGGGGGCGATTCATGGGTGTAAACAATTTTTTAATCATATAATAAAAGTGACATCCCGCGGTAGAGGGGATGCCACACGGGAAAATTTTAACACACTGTAAACGGCGCTTTACACTGCCTGCATAGATGGTACCGACCCTGTTATTGCAGCTTTCCGTTGCAAAATAAGGTGTTCATGTTTTTCTAAAAACTGCATCATGTGTTTAACAACGGCGTTATTATTTAGAGTGTCATTTACAAATTGAGAGGTATTTACAACAAAAAAATCAGGATGTAATGTTTCTACACAGGGGATGAGTTGCGAATAATGTAATACCTGTAAAGGCTGTACTTTGATAGCGCGGTTGATAAAAACCTCCACGATGTCTTCAGGTTGCAAATCGGGGTACATTCGATACAAACCTTGTAAAAACTGTGTGCGGATCACCTCGTCTGGTTGGCGCAGCAGCGGGTCGTCAGAGATTACATATTTTGGCAAATAAGTCAGGTAGTACCCACCCGTTTCGGCAGTGTCCACCAGCGTACTCATACCGATGATGCCGGTGAACGGCACCTGCTCGTCGGCAATGTTGAGTACATAAAAATCGGTGAAGGGCTTGCGCGTCAGCACCACCATGCAGATAACGCCCAGATACTCCACCGATTGATTCGGCTTTTGTAGCTGTATCAACGCAGGATCTGCCACTTTTTCCAAGACGCTGACCGGCGCGGTAAAAATCACTTTGTCAAAATGGGTTTCTACGCCGTCGCATTGTATCCACATACCGCCGTCTTCCGCCGCCCGGATTGCTTCTACGGTCACATTACACCGCAAAGAGACGCTCCGCTGGGGTAGTTGAATCGCTAATTGATCTAGAATCGTTTTGTAACCGCCGCGCACGTAGCCCATCTGCTCCTGATGCGCCGAGGAGTTGCGGGCTTCAAACAGACGCTTGATGTAGGTCCAGATGAACACTGCCGAGGCGCGCCGATAGGCATCGCCGAGCTTTGCCAGCAGCAGCGGTTTCCAAAATTTTTCGTAGGTTTTGCGCCCACCCACGCGGATGAGCCACTGCTCTACCGGAATGGTTTCCATTTTTTTCCAATCGCGAATGCGTGCAGCGAGCAGGATGGTGAGTGCCAGCCGGCATTTTTGTAATAAATTCAAAGGCGGAAAAAGCAGAAATTCCTTGTTATTACTCACCGAGTAAAACTGCCGATCCACGTACACCCCGGTGTAAGTTTTGCGCCAATGCAATGCTTCCTCCAGACCGAGCGACCGGATAAAATTCAACAAGTACGCATCGCCCGGCAGGAGTACGTGGTAAAAACGATCCCAGGTGAACGACCCGTAATCGTGGTAAGTGGCTAACCCGCCCGGTTGCGCATCTTTTTCAAAAACCGTGAGATCGTGCAAACCTTCGCGGCTGAGTTGGTGCGCGGCTACCAATCCCATGATACCGCCGCCAATGATGCCTATTTTCATACCGCTACCGTTGCTTGTGCGTTTGTATTTACCGATTGACGCTGCCATTCCAGGGTGAGCCACATACCTTCCTCCACGGTGGTTTGGGCTTTGAAACCCAGAAGTCGTTCGGCTTTGGTAGTGTCGGGTACCCGCCGCATCACGTCCTGGTATTCACGTCCTTTAGAAATCTGATCGTACGGAATTAATTGGTAGTTCAATTCGCCGGGTGTGCCGGAGAGGCGTTTGAGCAAGCGCGCCAGGTCGAGTATAGTGATTTCCTGGTCGGCACCCGCACCGATGTTGAGAATCTCGCCGTTGGCTTCCTCGCGCATGGTGGCTTGCACAATGCCTTCCACCGTGTCGTTTACGTAGGTAAAGGTGCGGGTCTGCTGCCCGTCGCCGTGAATCGGGATGACCTCGTTTTTCAGGATTTTTTCAATAAAGACCGATTGCGGACCGCCCCACCACGACAGGTGCTGATTGGGACCGTACGAGCCGAAAAAGCGCAGCAGCGTGACCGGAAAGCCATAGGCTTCCATGTACGCCAGGGCGAGGTGTTCGTCGTAGAGCTTGGACACGGCGTATGCCCAGCGCGGCACTTTCGAGTTGCCGACAAGGCAGTTGCCATCTTCGCGAAACGGCAGATCGGTACTCATACCATACACATCGGAAGTGGAAGCAAGGACGCACTTCACCGAACGCTCGCGGGCGAAATTCAGCACGTTTTCGGCACCCTTGCCATTGATTTGCAGGGTGTCCACTGCTTTACCATAGCGCGGAATTTTGTAAGCCGCCAGATGGATAATCACATCCACTTCTTCTTTCAAATCCAGAAAAGTAGGTAGTTCGGTAATATCCTTTTGGTAAAACGTGAAGCGAGAGTGTTGTAAATAAGGAAATACGTGTTCTAATCTGCCCATTGACAAGTTGTCAATTCCCACGACGATGTGCCCTTCCTGTAACAGTTTTTTCAGTAAATTAGACCCGAGAAAACCTGCTACACCGGTGATTAAAATTCGCTTCATAATGAGTAAAAGGGTTGAGTTAAAAAATGATGAATACAGAGATGGATTATAAAAATTAGTTACTTCTGGCTTTTTTTATAATAATGTTATAAAAAGCCAGAAAGAAGTATTTAATATCGGTGAAAAAACCATACCGTTCGTAAGCGCTCAAATAACGGTCTTCAGAGGCAACAATTTCCTCGAAGGTTTTTGGCAAGTCGGCGTAAAACGGCGGAATCAGACCGGGTTTGAATTGTTGGCGATAAGTTACAAATGCCTCCGGGTACAAACTCAAATAATGCGCACTTACCGGGCGTACGCCCACAATTTTCAGGTCGCCTTTGAGCAGGTTCAGCAACATCGGCACCTCATCCAGCCAGCATTTGCGCAGGAAACGCCCAAGCGCACTCACCCGCGGATCGTTCTTCATTTTGCCGCCCGCCTGCAGCCCGTAGCGCTCGTACACAAATTGTTGGATATATTCCGAATACGGTGCCATCGTGCGCAATTTATACACCTTGATCGTTTTGCCGCCTTTGCCCACGCGCGGCAGTTTGATAATCGGACCGTAGGATGCTTCCGTGTTATACGCTGGCTCGCCGTTTTTTTCCGCTACGAAATACAGTTTACTGTCGGCTTCCACCGTTTCCAAAAGCCGAAAACCGCAGGAGTACAGCCGTCCGTAGGTTTCCATTTCGGAGATGACACGGTTGCGCCCATTGGTGAGCTTAAAATACCAGCTTTTCAGGTAGGGCAGCTTGGGCCACACGCGCTTTGCCAAGTAGTCGAAAAACAGATAAATGTGATTGAGCGGGCGCACGTACTTTGCCAGCAGGCGTTGCTCGCGCTGCCGCGCCGTTTCCACACACCCGATAAAGTAACCCCCGATGCGCAGTTTTTCATTGGCAGATTCTAAGAATTTATTGACAAACCGGATGTCGTTCAGCCGTTTTAAATTGACCACACAGCTCAGTACCTCGTCGGTTTGGGCAGCGTCGGTGGCAAAGTTGATGAGGTTGAGCGGGGAGGAGGTTTCTAAAATTGCCAGGTTGCGAAAATCATTCAAATCCACCCAATATTCAATCAAGCGAAGCACATTAGCGGGAACCCGGGCAATGAGCGCGCGCCGATAGAGTTCCTTTTGGGGTCGGGTGGGTGGTAGCACCACTTGCGGTTCATCCGTGTGTAATAATTCCATTGTGTTTTTGTGTTTAAATATTTGGGTAATAATCGTGCTTGTGAGCCGGGTATTTTATTGTAATAGAGACCAAGTGACCGAGTGACCAATAACAAAACCCGAAGCGCAGGAATCAAATGCAAAACCACACCTAAACCCAATCCCCAATCACGCCGGCTCTAAGTCTCGCGCGCGCGGATCAGCCAGTACTTCACAGTATTTTTGAGTTCCTGGGCGTATTTTTCCTGAATCCAGAGCGAGGGGTTGTCCGTCCAGCGTTGGGGGTGAAAGGTGAACATGACCTGGTTCGGGAAATTGCCGAGTTGAATGGCGTGGATGATATCAAACGTAGTGCGGAAATGCAAACCGAAATGCGGAGTCACTTTATCGCGCACGCTTACCTGGTCGCCATTCCAGCGGCGTCCGGTATCGGTCAGGTAAAACACTTTTTTAAAATCAATATCAAAATACGGCTCGCCGATGATGTTGTAATCACGGTAGTCATAATATTTCCAAATGTCTTTATTATCATACCGGGAACGCGGACTGCCGTGCATACAGATCGTGGTGACGGGTGCGAGCTGACGTAAATTGGCTAAGTGCCGGTCAAACAGTTGAATGGCGCGGTGCGGATCACCTTTGGCAAAATCCATGTCTTCGTAATGATAGCCGATCTCGTGACCGAGGGCGTGAATTGCCGGAATGATATCCATATCATAACTTTGCGGTACGGTGCGAAAATAATAGGTGCCGACGATGCCACGAGCGTGTTGAATACGGGCAAATTCCAGCGCATGATTTTTTCGGTCGTCCACATCATGTCGCAATAAAATAACCCGTTTTTCAGGAGATTTTAAAAATTCGGCAAAAGTTTGAAACTGGTATTGTTGGGCTTGCAGGGCATCCAGGAGGGTTTGGTATGCACCCAGGGTAAAGTCTTTCAAGGTTGGTGATTTAAATATCGTTCGTGAATAAAATTTTGTAAATAGTGCGTTACATCCACTTTATCTTCCAACAGCCGTTTGTGATTTTTACTAAATTGTACCTGCATCTGCGGATGGCTCAGGATTTCTACGCCTTTGGCAATGGCGCGTTCGATATCAGCAGGATTTTCCGAAAAATTGAACACCAAGCCGTACTTTTTTTCCTGTTCCTGGGTGTAATCCCGCGAGGTAGAATCAATGTAAATCGCCGGTACGCCCAGCACCGCCGCCTCCGAAGCCATCGTGGCACTCTCGCCGAAGAGGAGCCGACTGTGCGCCATGATATGAAAAATATCCACCGGGTTAATTTTGATCTGATAGGGTTGGAGTGCCGGAGGTAATGCTTTTTCGGAAGTGATGAGCACCCTTCCAAATTTAGCAAAAGTTTCGGCAGCTTGTTCCTTGAGTGCCAGGGGAATGCCGCTGTGCTGTAAATCGTGCGTAGCTCCCCAGGAAACAAAGCGGATGAGAATGATATTTTGCGCCGGATCCAAGCCGTAACGCTTTAACACCTTTACATCGGATTGAAACCAATTGGGGTGTAAATATGCCAGTTCATGATAACCGGGGTAAATAACGGTCTTTTTACCAAAATGTTTGGAAAAAGAATCGGATACTAAAATCGCATCGGTAAATGGTTTGTATAATAAAATCTGCTCCATATTACCCGTGTCCTCGAAGGAAATATGCGGCTTACCGATTAACTTTGATACGTGTGCTGCATAAATGGAACCATGACTAAGCAAAAAATCGGGTTTGAATCGCCGCGCCACTTTCCACAGTTTCCAGTTGAACCCGAAAAGACCCAACATTTTGCCCCACACCCCTTTTTTCGGTTTCCCGAACGACACAAACGGCAAATGGTACTCCTCCAGCAGCCGAACGGTCATTTCTTTATCGCGAATGGTGAAGAGGATGTCGTGTCCCTGCGTCTGCATTTCGACGGCAAAATTGCGCAGCAGGTGAATGTGCGCCGGGTGCCCGATGTCAAACAAAAATTTCATGGGCATCATTTAATTTGGTGGTATAATTTTAAACCCAGGGTTCCAACTTTGTATAAAGATTTGTTTAATACCAGGCTGTATCTGCCAAACTGCACTTCCTCGCCGCCGAACCGCGCTTTGAACTCCCGCACCCCGTAGTCCTCCTCCGGCTTACCCGCTCCCATAAAATCGAAATGGGTAAAACCGTTTTTCAAACCGTATTCAATGGGTGCCCAGGTTGCCAGTACGCTCGGATGCACGTTTTTCGCCACGCCGTCTTCGCCGCACACGTACCATTCATAAATCACTTTATTTGCAAAAATCGGACACACAATGCCGCCCACTACCTGATCGTTGTAACGTATAATAAAAAACTTGCCAATATTGGTTTGCCAGAATTTGATAAAAAAGTCTAACCCCACCAGGGGCTTTTTCACTTTTTCGCGGTACAATTGCTCCAAAATATGATAAAATGCAATCACGTCCATTTCAGAATCAGCTTCAGCAATGACCGCTCCTTCTTTCAAACTGGATTTGATCTGCCGCAGGCGATTGCTGCTCAGTCGTTTTTTGACGGAGACTTCGTTGTCGGTTGTTACTAAATAATTTAAATGTGATTTGTAAATAAAACCAGCATCGGCAAATGTTTTCTGTAAAGAAGAAGTATCAAAACTGTTTCTGAATTCAGCAAAAATGGCGCGACCGGCAGCGTATTTTTTCAATTCCTGTAGTAATAAAGCCGCTACTTTTTCGGCATTTTCAGTTTCGCCAATCAATGGACCACCCCAAACAATCAGTCGCCGCGAAAACCAGGATTTCAGCCCGTTGCCGTTGCTTTGAAAAACGCCCAGCAATGATCCAATGATTTGATTTTTTTCGTTTTGCGCAATTAACAAAAAAGGTTTATTGTCCTGCGTACTTTCCAAAAAAGCAAAACATGCTGCACTTTGAAAAAAATTACCTCGGGGATGTTTTTGTACAAAATCTTGAAAATCAGAATGTTGTGATCTGTTTTGCAATTGATTAAATTGAGTATAAAGCTGTACTTTCATGTTTGTTGAGTGTTTTGGTTTATTGGTGTAACGGTTATCAGTTATTTGGTTTAGGATGTAATGTTTATTGCATTGGCAAATCGGCATATCAGCAAATTGGCACATCAATCAATAAACTGCCGGTACCAGTTTTCCAGGTGAATCCATTTCCAGATTTCTTTGGCGTAGTTGCCCTGCCGGTCGAGGTGTTTCTGGTAGAGGTGCTGCACTTTTTGCGGCTGAATGATGCCGCGCGCTGCAAATGACTCGGAGTAAATCAAATCGCGGATGTATTTTTGAAAAACCGGAGTGCGAAACCACTCGTCCTGCGGGGTGCCAAAACCCACTTTGTCGCGGCGCATCCGAATGGCTTCGGGCAGCGTACCCTTCATCGCTTCGCGCAGGATGTGCTTGGTCATACCTTGTTTGATCACCTGCTCACCCGCCAGCGACAGCGTGCGTTCCACCAGCCGGTAATCCAGAAAAGGCGTGCGGGCTTCCAGTGAAAACCACATCGAATTGCGGTCTTCCCATTTTAATAAATGTTCCAGTTTGTACTCAAAATGATTCAGCAAGGCTTCGTGCAGGCTGGAGGAGCCATACAATTCCCCGGCGATAGAGGAGGTTTGGGCTGCGTGGGTCTGAAAAAAATCAGGGTTCAAATAGCCTTTTTCCATCGCCCGCAAGCGCAAGCGCACCGAAGTAGGCAGGAGGAAAAACAGCAAACTTTTCAAACCAAACAGCGAGCGATGTTTATTGGAATAGTGTCCGATTTCCGATGCCAGCCGCCCGATTTTACCCTGCAAGAGCAGATTTTTAAAATAAAAACCGAAAAAATAATGATAGCCCGCCAGTGCCTCATCCGCACCCTGCCCGTCGAGCGTGACGGTGACGTGGTCTTTGGCAAGCTCCATGACTTTATACTGGGCATACGGGCTGGTACTTGGCACCGGCTCGGCGTGCGCGCGCACAAATGGTTCAATATCAGTAAGTAAGGTATTTTCATCCGGCTGAATGTAATACATATTTTTCAGTTTCGGCGCATATAATTTGATGAATGCCGATTCATCGCCGAATTTCCCATTGCCATACACCGCAGAAAACGTATGCAGATCATCTTTACTAAAATCCTGCAACAACGTAGATACAATACTCGATGAATCCAAGCCGCCGCTCAGGCACACGCCCACCGGTACATCGCTGCGGAGGCGCAAACCCACCGCAGAGGAAAACAAATCCCGAAATTCATCTGCATTTTTAAACGGCGTTTTTAATTCCTTTCGTAAATGATACCATTGTTGAATTTGTATTTTTTTTTGAAAATCAACCACTTCATTCGCTAATTTTACTTTGATGTAATGTCCGTGGTTGAGTTTTTTAATTTCCGTGTAAAAAGTTTCATCCGTCTGATCGGTGCGGTTAAAAACCAGAAAATCAAAAATAGCACTCGGATTTGCCGTCGGTTTTCGACCCAATGCACTTAAGATAGACGGGATTTCGGAGGCAAAGAGAAAACGGTTGTGATCCAGGCAGTAATAGAACGGCTTCACCCCGTAGCGGTCGCGTGCTGCAAACAAAGTCTTGTCCTGCCGGTCGTACATCACAAACGCCCACATCCCGTTGAGCCGATGCAGCATCGCTTCGCCCCAGGTTTGGTAGGCACAGAGCAGCACCTCGGTGTCGGTTTTAGTGCGAAACACCACGCCCTGCCCTTGCAACTCCTCCCGCAATTCTACATAATTAAAAATCTCACCGTTGAAAATCAGCACGTAGCGTTCGTCGGTAGAGAACATCGGCTGGTGCCCGGCAGCACTCAGGTCTATGATGCTCAGACGCACAAAACCCAGCCCCACTTTATCTTCCGTGAAAACGCCCTCGTCATTCGGACCCCGATGTTTCATGGCTTGCATCATGGGTGCCAGGGCAGCAGGGTTCACAGGGGTTCCGTTAGAATGTATGATACCGGCTATTCCACACATATTTGGTTATTCGTTATTGGTTTTTTTGTCCGCCGAAGCTCCGCTAAGGAAGGATGGCTCGTACCACAGTTACCCTCTCACCCAGTCACCTTTACAGGCGCAACTGTTTCTTTTTTGTACAATATTTTTTTATAAATTTTTATTAATCGTCGGGCAATCGTCGTTGCATCCAAACCCAAATCAATCAGGCGTTGCCGACCTTGGGTTCGACCCACTGAAGTGCTATAATCCAGGCACGCCGCCAGTTTTTCGGCAAAATCCGCCGGATCAAACGACGCGGTATAACAACCCGGCGTATCGCCCAGCAGCCATTCCACATCGCCCACGCGGGTAGCCACCAACGGGCAATTGCAAGCCATCGCCTCTTTCACCACATTGGGCGAACCCTCGCCATACGAACACAGCACAAAAGCATCCGCAGCATTCAAATACTGCGCCACCTGGTCGTGCGGAATAGGGTAGGGTTGCAGCAGCACCACATCCGGGCGGCTCAGTCGCTGCACGGCAGCTTGCGCCAACGCGGCGTTTTTGTTTGGATCGGTAGGATTGCCCAGGAACAAGACGTATTTTTTATCCGCTTGCAAACCCAGTTGATTGCGATGATCGAATGATTGAATATTAAATTGCTGCAATTGTACCCCGTTGGGAATCAGGTGTAAAATTTGCTTGCGATAGACCACCGATTCCAAATTAGGCGATTTGACAATGATGGCTTTTACAAACGGCTGAATGAGTTGCGTTGCCAAAATGAGCAAACGGCTTTTGAACTCAATTTTACCAGCTTTCGTAAACGTACCCTGCGCATCGTCGCCCATGAGTGACAGCACCACCGGCACCCGCCCGGCTGCCAGCACCGCCACCCAACCGCAGAGCGAGTAGTGCGCATGGATCAAATCCACCGGATTTTTTTTCAACCAGGCTTTTAAATGCGGTATGTTTTTTAAATAACCGCCAAATCCTTTACCGTTTACTAAATAGTAGGCTACTTCTATGCCTTCCGCTTGTAAAGAATCTCCTTGCGATTTAATAAACGGACTAATGTCTTTATCTTTGGAATTGCCGCTTGCAATAAATAAGATTTTCATATTCAGCCTTGTAATACTTCCTGATGCGTTAGAATTTCAATAAAATGATCCAGACGTAGTAAATACGATTCATACCGGTTAAAATCACCTGCTTCAAACACCCACTCGTCATTTTGATAGACGTACCTGCCGGGTTGCCCGTCAATCGCCATTTGGTAAGGGTCGGATTGCCCGAAAATACACTGCATTTCGTTCACCAGAAATTGCCCGTCTGTAGTTTCAAACAAATCTACCGATTGCGACCAAAATCCGCGCCGGTCGGTTACGGCTTTTACAAAATCCAGCAGGGCAGTCGAGGGCGTATCGTAACCTTTCACCAGACTGCCGCTCGCTTTTTCGCCCACCACCATTTTTTTGTGCGCAAAATAAGAATCACCAATCCGCACACAGCGCCACTCGTAGCTGTGCGGAATGAACTCCTGGAGCAGCACAAAATCTTTTTGTACATTGGCGCGGGCATGACGGTAGAGGTTCAGCTTGGTTTTCAAC
>Ga0224722_1000924_pt1 | contig 16600 bp, 12 predicted proteins | sample Balambano_FR1_Me_FD_161646 | JGI IMG/M metagenome (GOLD analysis project Ga0224722, IMG submission 161646) | Freshwater sediment microbial communities from Lake Towuti, South Sulawesi, Indonesia - Balambano_FR1_MetaG | ecosystem: Environmental > Aquatic > Freshwater > Lake > Sediment | place... | reverse complement strand
GCCCACGGCAACGCTTCGCGAATATACTCTTCCACTGGTGCAGTCGAATCTGTTGTTTTCACAGACCAGATTTTGGACGCTCGCGCCCCGACTGCACCTGCTCCCTAAATGTGTCCTGACATCAGGGTGTGACTATAATGCACTCGTTTGTAGAGTTAGCGATAGATGCTTCATTCAACGATCCCTGTAGTTGTTCCCGGCCCCTTCCCCGCGGCGCTCCTTTGCCAGATCGAACGATTAGAAATTCTGTCTCTGCCTTCTACAAGATAGCTTCAGTGGCGCTGACGCGCCGAATGATCTCAGGAGGTTCACGTGAACAACAAACTGTACGTCGGCAACTTGCCCTTTGAAACATCCGAGGACGACCTGCGCGAGCTGTTCAGCCAGGCCGGGGCCATCCGCGCCATCACCATCCCGATGGATCGCCAGACCAATCGCCCGCGCGGCTTCGCCTTCGTTGAGATGGAGACCCCCGATGATGCGGGCAAGGCCATCGAGATGTTCAACGGCCAGCAGATGGACGGCCGCACGATGAACGTGAGCGAGGCGCGCCCGCCGGAGAATCGTGGTGGTGGCGGCGGCGGCGGTGGCAACCGTGATCGCGGCGGCTATGGCGATAGCCGCAATAGCGGCGGCGGTGGTTACAACCGCGACCGCGGCAATGACCGTGGCAACGACCGGCGCGGCAACAGCGGCAACCGGCGCTACTAAACGCAGACACACAGATCAAAAGCCCGACCTGGTAGAGGTCGGGCTTTTTGTTTATGCCTTCATCTTCTCGAACAGGTCGGCGTTGAAGTCGGCGCTCTGGTGGCGGAAATACGTGTCGTACAGCGTGGCGTAGTGGCCGCCCTTCGCCATCAACGCGTCGTGGTTGCCTTCCTCGATGATCCGGCCGCGATCCAGCACGATGATGCGATCCACCGCCTTGACCGTGGACAACCGATGCGCGATCAGGATGGAGGTGCTGCCCGCCAGGATCAGATTCAGCGCGTCCTGAATCTGCTTCTCAGTAAAGGGGTCCACGCTGGCGGTCGCCTCGTCGAGAATGAAGATGGGCGGGTGTTGCGCCAATACGCGCGCCAACGCCACAAGCTGGCGTTGACCCATCGAGAGGTGCATGCCGCGTTCGCCCACCGGCGTGAGCAGGCCATTCGGCAAAGCGTCAATCCACTCGCCATCGCCGATGCGGCGCGCCACAGCCTCCACCTCTGCGTCGCTCATGCCCGGCGTGGCGTAACGGATGTTGTTCAGCACCGTGTCGTTGAACAGGAATGGCGTCTGCGCCACCAAGCCGAGTTGCTGCCGGTATTCAGCCAAGTCGAACGTGCGAATGTCTTGCCCGTCAATCAGAATTTGCCCAGACTGAAATTCGTAGAAGCGGGTGATGAGCTTGATGATGCTGCTCTTGCCTGCACCGGTGTGGCCCACAAACGCCACGCTCTCGCCTGGATTGATGCACAGCGAGAAGTCGTCCAGCACCTGCTGCTGGCTGTTGTAGCGAAAATCCACGTGCTTGAATTCGATCTCGCCTCTGAGGACCATGGACGATGGACGATGGACGACTTTGCTGTTGCCGGTCGTCGGTCGTCGGTCGTCGGTCGCCGCAATTTGCTTAACAGACGACTCGGCGTCAATCAACGCGAAGATGCGCTCCAGCGCCGACAGGCCGGACTGAATCTGGCTGTAGAACGAGGCGATGCTGGTCATGGGGAACCAGAAGCGGCTGAGGCTGATGACAAACAGATACCACGCACCCACCGATAGCGCACCTGAGGCCGAGGCCAGCCCGCCGACATACACCAGCAGCGCTGTGCCCAGGCCAGCCAGCGCATCAAGCGTGGGGAACACCGCCGAGAGCACGAAGCCGCGCCGCAGGTTCACTTCGTAGGACTGGTGGTTAACTTGCGCGAATGAGCGATACAGGTTGGCTTCCTGGCGGAAATTTTTGGCCACGCGCATGCCCGCCACCGCCTCTTGAATCGCGGTATTCACCTCGGCGATGACGCGGAAGCCATTACGGGTGACGTTGCGCGCGATGCGCCGGTAGGCCCAGCCAAAGAAGGCGATAAACGGTGCCATCACCACCAGCGCCAGCGTGAGTTGCCACGACACGGCGAACAGCGCAAACAACAACACGAACAAGATGGTGAACTGGCTGACCAACTGCGTAACCAGCGTGATGACATTGGCGATCTCCTGCGTGTCGTTGGTGATGCGGCTGATGACGCGGCCACTCTGATACTGGTCGAAGAACGACAGGTCGTGCTGGATCGTCGCGGTAAACGCGTCGTTGCGAATCTGCGAGATCACATCACCGATCAGCCGGGCAGTGATGCGCCGGTTGATCAGCGTCGCCAGCCACGTCAGCACCGCCGCAACCACCAACGCGCCACACACCAGCAACAGCGCCTCGGTGGAACGTTCGCGCCCAACCAGATCAACGCCAGCCGAGGTGAGCAACGGCGTGGCAAAGCCGACCGCCGTCACCACCAGCAGCGACAGCACCAACTGCGTCACCGCATTGCGGTATGGCCGGAAATAGGTTGCCAGACGGCCGATCAGTTGGCGATCGGTGTATTGGCGGTCGTAGGCTTCGCCGCTCAGGCCGGACATGAACATGCTCATGGGCGCACCGCCTCCTGACCGGTTGCAGCGCCGTCAACATGACCATTGCCGAGTGATCGCCTCGGCTCGGCGGCGAAGATGTTGCGATACGCGAGCGAGGTCTGCATGAGCTGGTCGTGCGAGCCGACCGCGTCCACCCGCCCGTGCTTCATCACCACGATCACATCGGCCCAACGAATCTGCGACAGCCGATGCGTAATCAGAAACGTCGTTCGCCCCTGTGCAGCGCGAGCGATGGCGCGCTGAATTTGGTCTTCAGTGGCGCTGTCAATCGCGCTGGTCGAATCGTCGAGGATCAGGATGCGCGGGTCGGCAAGAAAGGCCCGCGCGATAGCGATGCGCTGGCGCTGCCCGCCGCTGAGCGTGACACCGCGCTCGCCGACGATGGTGTTGTAGCCATCCTTGAACGACAAGATGAACTCGTGCGCCTGGGCTGCCTGAGCCGCCGCTTCGATCTCGCCCTGCGTCGCTTCGGGTTTGCCAAAGGCGATGTTCTCGGCCACCGTGCGCGAGAACAAGAAGATGTCCTGCTCGATGATCGAGATTTGCCGTCGCAGCGCCTCAAGGTCCCAATCGCGCACATCCACGCCATCCACCAGCACCTGACCCGACGTGGCGTCGTAGACGCGGTTGATCAGCTTGGTCAGCGTGCTCTTGCCGCTGCCAGTCTGGCCCACCAACGCCACCGTCTGGCTAGGTTGGACGGCGAAGGTCACATCTTCAAGCGCTGGCTTGCCCTCGCCGTAGCCAAAGGTCACGTGGTCAAACGTCACCTCACCGCTGATGATCGCATCGTGCCCACCAGCGTTCTGATCCACCTTCGTCTCCGAGTTGATCAGCTCCAGGATGCGGCGCGCGCTGGCATAGCCCGATGACACCTGCGAATAGGCAAACTGTGAGGCGAACATCGGGAACTGGAAGATCAGCAGCATGCCGTTGTAGGCGATCACGTCGCCGATGGTGATGATCCCGGCGTTGGCCATCAGCAGACTTTGCAACAAGCCGATGGCGGTGGCCAGGCCATACAACAGCAGCGCAACGAAGCGCGCCTCGATGTCGCCCTGGCGCACAAAGGCATCGCGCCAGCCGCGCACGGTCTGAGCAAAACGGTTGATCTCGCGTTGCTCTTGCGCCGTCGCCTTCACCACCTCCACACCTTCGATGGCTTCGGCCAGCGTGCTGTTCATGACGCCGAAGTTGCGCCGCACCGCGTCGGTGGCGGGCGCAAGCTGGCGCAGATAGTCATAGATGGACCAGGCATACAGAAATACAAATGCGACCGGCACGATGGCCAGCGCCGGATTCAAGCGAAACGAGAAGATGATCGGGAAGACAAAGAACGCCGCCGAGCCGACGACCAGGTTGATGCCAGGATTCATCAGCAGATTGACTTCGCGCACATCGTTCGTCGCCCGCGCCATCACCTCGCCGATGGTCTGGCGATCATGAAAGGACATGCTCTTGCCGATCAGGCTGGCGTATAGCTCATCGCGCACGTCGCGCTCCAGCCGCAGGCCGATGATCTCGGCAGAGAAGCTGCGTGCCAGTTGCAACGCAGAACGGAACAGTTGCGACACAATGATGAGGCCGACCACCGCGAGCAGGCCGGCGTAATCCGGCGCTGGCTGATTGACGGCGTTGAAGGCCTGGCCGATGAAGATGGGCGAAAGCGACGCGCCCAGCGCATTGCCTAACGAGCCGATGAGGATGCCCGCGATCAGCAACTTGTGCCGGCCGATGTGCGAGAGCAACCATCGCGCGGGGCTGCGCCGGTCGGAGTGCCATTCACGTTCTACAGAAAACTCGCTTGCATGGGTACGCGTCGAGGCGGATGCGGTGGCTTGCACGGGAACGAGATTCTAGCGCACGGCATTTAACATTCACTTGCACATTCAATTTATGATTGAGTTCGACTATGTGCGATTCAAAGGAGAACAACGCATGAAAATCCCGTTCGGCGGGCGCATCCTGATCCTCGGCTGCGGCTCGGTGTCGCAATGCTTTCAACCGCTGGTGCTCAGGCACATTGACATGGACTTCACCAAACTCACGGTGATGGACTTCGAAGACCTGCGTCACACCTGCCCCGACACATTGGCGTCCGGTGGCAACTACGTGCAGGACTATGTGACCACGAGCAACTACGGCTCGCTGCTGTCGCAATATCTCGGCGCAGGCGACATTCTGGTTGACCTGGCATGGAACATCGAGACGCTGGCGCTGATGCGCTGGTGCCACGACAACGACGTCAACTACATCAACACCTCGGTCGAGTTGTGGGACCCCTATTCCGGCGCAGCCGATCAACACCCCACCGAGCGCGCGCTCTACGTCCGGCACATGGCGTTGCGCAAGCAGGCCGCCAAGTGGACCGAGCCGTGGGCTACGTTCATCGTCGAGCACGGCGCGAATCCCGGCCTGGTGTCGCACTGGGTCAAGGTCGGGTTGGAGGGCGTGGCCAACGCGATTCTGCGCCGCCGCACCCGCCGCGAGCGCGAAGACCTGTTGGAGCAATACCTGGCCGACGCCGACTACCCGCGCCTGGCCATGCTGACCGGCACGAAGGTCATCCACATCGCCGAACGCGATACGCAGATCAGCAACAAACCCAAAGAGGTGGGCGAATTCGTCAACACCTGGTCGGTCGAGGGCTTCCGCGAAGAGGGCATCGCCCCAGCCGAGATGGGCTGGGGCACGCACGAGCGACGCTTGCCCAAGGGCGCGCAGGTGCACAAGTTCGGGCCGGGCAACCAGATTTGTCTGAGCCAGATGGGCATGAACACCTGGGTGCGCTCGTGGGTGCCGGGCGGCGACATCGTGGGCATGGTCATCCGCCATGGCGAGGCATTCACGATCAGCGATTACTTGACCGTGTGGAAGGATGGCGAGCCAATCTACCGGCCGACGGTGCACTACGCCTATCTGCCGACTGATGCAGCCATCGCCTCGCTGCACGAGTTCCGCATGGGCAACTACCAGATGCCGCCCAAGGTGCGCATCATGAACGACGAAATCATCAGCGGCAAAGATGAGTTGGGCGTGCTGCTGCTCGGTCACGACCTGGACGGTTGGTGGGCCGGCTCACAGCTCGACATCCACGAGGCGCGCCGGCTGGTGCCGCACCAAAGCGCGACGACGTTGCAGGTGGCCGCGTCTGTGCTGGGCGCAGTGGCGTGGATGATCCGCAACCCGCGCCGAGGCTTGTGCGTGCCAGACAACCTGCCCCACACCGAGGTACTGAGTGTGGCCAAGCCGTATCTGGGGCCGACGCCGTCCATGCATACCGACTGGACGCCGCTCAAGAACTGGAACGACCCGTTCGAGCACTTTGGCCGCCCGCGCCCGCACGAGGATGACGTATGGCAGTTCGACACGTTCCTGGTGCAGTGACGCCGCGCTTTAACGCATCACGATCGGCGCTCGAATGCGATAGCTCAAGATTCGCTGCACGCTGACCGACGTCGTAGATGTGAACGCCCCGCTGCTTTGCGGGCTGGCGCTCGAAGCGGCGAATCCGATAGTCAACGGCGCGTTAGTCGCCCCGCTGTAGGCCAGCCTGAGCCGGATGGTGGCCGTGGCAGGCGTGTTAACTGGCAGCGTCGCGAGCGACCAGCGCTTGGCGCTGATGTCATAGGAGCCTGCCGTGGCGTCGGCCGAGACGAAAGTTACTTCGGCCGGGTAATTGAGGATGACGGCCACGTCACGCGCCAGGCTGGGGCCGGTGTTGGTGAGGACGACCGACAGCGCAAACACCTCGCCCGGCAACACCGCGCCGGGCGAGCTTGAGGCTCGCAGGTCAAGATTCGACCGCGTCTCAATCGTCGCAGAAGCGGAGGCGGTGTTGGGCGCCGCAGCAATTTCCTTTGTGGTCGAAGAGGCGGTTGCGACGCTGGATGTTGCTGTGCCGCTGATTACGCCTGCGTCAATCACGCCGACCACCGTCATGACGGCGCTGGCGTTCAACCCAAGCGCCGGTGCGGTGCAGCGGATGCCGCTCACCGTGGTGCACGTCCAGGCTGTAGACCCGCCTGACGCCGCAACGGACTGCGGCGTTACCGGCCCAGACAATGTCTGCGCAAGCGCGACATTGGTGGCTGTGAAGGTGCCGACGTTGCGAACAGTGGCGGTGAACGTCGCAGTTTGTCCCGCAATCGGCATGGGCAACACCGCGGCAGTAGCTTCCAAGTCGGGCGCGAGGATAAACGTCGGGTCGAATGCCACATCTTGATCCGGCCCGCTTGGATAAGTCAATGCACCCGCAACGGTATTGGTGACCATGGTAGATTGAGAATCCACATTCACGGCGAACCTGAGTTCGGGCAATGTGTAACCGACGGCAAACACGGCGGCTGGCCCTTGCGCATACGAGGCCGAGATGGTGTTGCCCGATGCGTTGCAGACCCAACCCGTCCCCACACATGATCCCGGCACATACGTCAGACCTGCTGGCAGTGTGTCGGTCACGAGCGCGCCTGCGCCAGGCTTAGTGGCCAGTGTGCCGTTGTTTGTGATGAGCACGCGATACACGCCCGTTGAACCATTGATAAAGTCGCCATCATGGTTCTTGGTCACGAGTGTGCCCGCACGATCGGCCCGCACCACGAGATTGCGCACCTCATGATGATTGTTGCTGCCGCCCGTCGCAGCGGCAAACGCCAACTTGACCGAGCTTGGCAAGGCTGGCTGTCCAGGGATGGATGCCAGACTGAGATTCGGGATCACAGGCACATAGCCCGCACCAAAGTCAATGAACACATCCAGGTTGCGCTGCACATCCAGGGTGACGCGCACGCGCCGCAACACAGCCGGCGTACGCGCTGCTTGCGCCACATCCAACGATTGAGTCAACGTGCCAGTGGTTGCCAGGAAGCAGTAACCCGAAAAGCTGGGGGTGAGGCTGAGCGTGCCGGACACACCCGCTGCACCACGCACCGTCACCGAATCTGGTGGCCGTGCGCTGGCATATGGGGACGTTGGACAATCAACATCACGGCCTTCGAAGCTGTTGACGAAGTTGCCGTAGTCATCCAGGCCGACCGCAAGGAAGCCGCCCGCGATGCCAGGTTCGTTGAAGCCTCCGATTGGAGCCACCAAAGGCGCATAGCCCAGCGAACCGCCCCGCCCACCCGGCGCGGTCGGATTGGCCGCGCCATCAATGAGCATGAACGTGGATCCGTCTGCGCCGTTGCCGCCATAGGCGTAGTAATCGAAGGTGATATCCAGCCCATTGGCCGTGGGAATGTTGGCCGTGTAGATGGCGTAGCCAGCTTGATTGGATACGTTGTTGGTCAAACGCAATGCGCCGCTGCCATTGGGGTCGGGCAGGTTGCTGGTGACACCTCCCTGCCCCCCTGGGCAACCGGGAATGCCTCCTGAGACGTAACCTGCGGTCAGACAGGCCGAGGGCGTGCCGCCCGCAATCCAGTTGATCGTGCTGCGCCCGGCAAAGGTCTCGCTAAACAGGATCGGGGCTGCACTTGCAGTTCGCAGGTCGCTAAAAACACCTGCCTGTGCAGACACAGCCATCACAATCGTGACGACACTCACTCGAACTCCAATCAATCGAACACGCGCATCCAAGGTCAAGCTCTTCATCCCTTCCTGCCACCCTCCGCGCATGATCTGCATCAAGCGCTACGTGGCAGCCGACGATTCAAATTTTCACGGCTGAGTCCAGTGCCACGCACGATCACGATCACGCTCATAGACTGCGGCCACAAACCGGAGCCGCAGTCTATGAACAAACATTGTTGACCTGCAAGGCCGCCAGATGACTATCGCTCAATGACTTTCGGACGAATACACAACCCGATACATCGTTGCCACAACGCCAACCACGTTTCGAACTTTCTCAGAGGTGCTACTGCCGCATCACCAGCGCACAAACACCTTGCGCTGAGTGGCAACAACTGCAAACACCTTTTGCGTTGTTGCACTTCCGTTTGTATTTGTCGCTGTCACTTTCACCGCATAGTTGCCAGCCACGGCATAGGTGTGCATCACCGCTGCGCTGTCGCCCGCGCCTACGGACTTTGTGCTGATAGTCCCATCACCAAAGTCCCAGGTGTAACTCAGCCCTGTCTTCACCGCAACTACTGTGGTCGCGGTATAGCTGCCTATCGCAGCGTAGGTGTGGTTCACAGCAGCGCCAATGGCCGCCGGGCTGCCATCGCCGTTCAAGTTAACCATCGCGTTGACGCTCATGCTCCGGTTGGGCCCAGCATTGACCACTGGCGCCCCGTGCTCAATTCGGCCAAGCCCTGGCGCGAAAACAGCATGTCGCGCTCCTCGTGCCAGCCCGGCAGCACGAAGTGATCCGCGTCAACGAACGATGCGCGCGCATGCGGGCTGCCGTTGATGAGCAAGTGGCCTGGCTCGATGCGCGCCGAGTAGTAGTTCTCGGCGCCTTGATCGTTGACCGTGGCGTAGATAAACGCGTTCTCGTCGCGCTGCACAACGCGCCAGACGTGCGTGACATCGTCTTCGCGCGTTGCGCCGATCCATGTGCCTGCGAGCGATGGCAGTATGCTCATGCTCATGCTCATGCTCACACTCACACCTGCGGCCCGGCCGCAATGACGGCCGGATCCACGTTCTTCTCGAATTGCCTGAAGTTCTGGACGAACTTGTGCGCCATGTCGCGCGCCCTGGCATCGTAGGCAGCTTTGTCGGCCCAGGTGTTGCGCGGTTGCAACACGTCGTCCGGCACGCCGGGGCAACGCTCGGGCACGCACAGGCCAAACACCGGATCTGCGACGGTTGGCACCGTGGCGAGCGTGCCGTCCAGCGCGGCCGTCACCATGGCGCGGGTATGCGGGATTTTCATGCGCTGCCCCACCCCATGCGGCCCGCCACTCCAACCCGTATTCACCAGCCACACGGTGCACTTGTGCTGGTTCAGGCGCTCGCCCAGCATATCGGCATACACCCACGGGTAATGCACCATGAATGGCGCCCCAAAGCATGTGCTGAACGTGGCCTGTGGCTCGGTCACGCCGCGCTCGGTGCCAGCCAGCTTGGCCGTGTAGCCGCTGAGGAAGTAATACATGGCCTGCTCGGGCGTCAGCTTGCTGATGGGTGGCAGCACGCCGAATGCATCGGCCGTGAGAAACAGAATATTGCGCGGGTGGCCGGCCGTGCCGGTGGCGATGAAATTCGGAATGTAGTTGATCGGGTAAGCGGCGCGCGTGTTTTCGGTGATGGCCTCGCTATCCAGGTCAAGCTGGTGCGTGTCGGCGTCCATCACCACGTTCTCCAGCACGGTGCCGAACTGGCTGAGCGTGGCGTAAATCTCCGGCTCGGCTTCCTTCGACAGCCGAATGACCTTGGCATAGCAACCACCCTCAAAGTTGAATACGCCGCTGTTGCTCCAGCCGTGCTCGTCGTCGCCGATCAGGCCACGGTTGTGGTCGGCGCTGAGCGTGGTCTTGCCCGTGCCGCTGAGGCCGAAGAACAACGCCGTGTCGCCAGCAGGGCCGACATTAGCCGCGCAGTGCATCGGGAACACGCCTTGCAGTGGCAGCAAGTAGTTCAACGCGGTGAAGATGCTCTTCTTGATCTCGCCGGCGTAGCGCGTGCCGGCGATGATGACTGTGCGCTTGGCCAGGTTGAGCACAATGGCCGCACTTGGCCCGCTGGGTGGCTTGCGCGTGCCGTGCCGCGTCGGGTCGGGATGGAACTCCGGCGCGTGCAGGATGGTGAAGTTCGGCTCAAAGTCGGCCAGGTCAGCCGCATACGGCCGGATGAACTGGTTATAGGCGAACAGTGTTTGCCAGGCGTTCTCGCTGACCAGGCGCACACTCAGGCGATACGACGGATTGGCGCAGGCATACACGTCGCGCACGAACAGCTCTTTGGTGTTGAGATACGCCTTCACGTCCTGTTCGAGCACGTTGAAGTGCGCCTCGGACAATGGCTGGTTGACCTTGCCCCACCACACCTTGTCCTCGCTCGAAGGTTCCTTGACGATGAACTTGTCGTTGGGCGAGCGGCCGGTGAACGGGCTGGTGTTGGCCAGGAACGCGCCGCCAGCGGTGAGGTGTCCTTCGCCTCGGCTGATGGCCAGTTCAATCGTGCGCGATGGCGATGGATTCCAGGTTTGCCTGATGCCGGAGAGACCAACTTCGTTGATCCCGTGTCTGCTGTTGATCATGCCCCCAAGTGTGGCACAGCGTCGAAAAAACAGGCGTTCAATTCAACAGCGCTTTCAACGTCTTCAGATTCTCGTCCTTATCGAAGATGGCCCGCACGGGAATCTCAAATCCTGGCACGACGATGCTTGTCAATTGACCGCTGCGCGACTTCATGACCAACTCGTAGCGTTCACCCGCCAAAGTGTACTGCTCAACGCTTTCGGTTTCCGGGTCAATGATCCAGTATTCGCCTACACCATGGGCGGCGTAATCCTCAAACTTAATCGTGCGGTCGGTTTGCTCGGTGCTGGGCGAGAGCACCTCGACCACAAGATCAGGGGCGGGGAAGCGCATCTGGCTGCCAGTGAACAATGCCGCCTTGGCTTCTGAGAAGTAGCACACATCTGGCTCGTAGTCGTTGCGCGAGAGCGAGACCAGCATCTTCTCCGTCCCGGCCACACCCAGGCCGCGTCTATCAACAAACGCAGAAAGAAGGCGCAGCAAGTGTGTAACCGTTGTCGTGTGATGATATTTCGCTGGCGACTGCACGACGACCTCCCCGTTGATGAATTCAGCCTTTTGATCCTCGCGCACAGTCTCGATGAAGTGCTCACGCCGATGTTGTTCTTCGTCCAGCACCAGATCAATCTTCTCGCGCAGGATTGCCAGCCTGGGCGAGCGCATCAGCTCATACAGCAGGTCGTCGCCGGATGAAGTTGTCATGCCAAATTACAAACCTGGCAGGTCTTCGAGACCTGCCAGGTTTTGATTTACACATCCAGGTTCTGCACTTCCTTGGCGTGCCGAGTGATGAAGGCCCGCCGCGGCGGCACCGCGTTACCCATCAACATGTCGAAGGTACGATCGGCCTCGGCCGCGTCCTCGACCGTCACCTTGAGCATGGTGCGTTTGGCCGGGTCCATCGTCGTCTCCCACAATTGCTCCGGGTTCATCTCGCCCAAGCCCTTGTAGCGTTGCGTCATCACCTCGTTGGGCCGGCTCACGTCCAAGCCCTTCTTCTTCAGCTCGGCGTAGAACTTGTCGCGCTCTTCGGGGCTGTAGACGTAACGCACATCCTTGCCGCCCTTCTTCACTTCGATGCGGAACAAGGGTGGCTGGGCGATATACAAGTGGCCCTTCTCCACCAGCGGCTGCATGTAGCGGAAGAAGAACGTCAACAGCAGCGTGCGGATGTGGCTGCCGTCCACATCCGCGTCGGTCATCAGCACGATGCGGTCATAGCGCCGATTGTCAAGCGTGAACGAGTCACCCACGCCCGTGCCCAGCGCGCTGATCAGCGCCTTCACTTCATCGCTCTGCAAAATCTTGTCCAGCCGCGCGCGCTCGGTGTTCATGATCTTGCCACGCAACGGCAGGATGGCCTGAAAGTGCCGGTCGCGGCCTTGCTTGGCGCTGCCGCCGGCGCTGTCACCCTCGACGATGAACAGCTCACATTTCTCCGGGTCGCGTTCGCTGCAATCGGCCAGCTTGCCCGGCAACGTGCCGCTCTCCAGCGCGCTCTTGCGCTTCACCAAGTCGGCCGCGGCCTTGGCCGCCTCGCGCGCGCGCTGGCTGATCAAGCACTTGTCAATGATCTGCTTGGCCTCGCGCGGGTTCTGCTCCAGGAACTCGATCAACGATTCGCGCACGACCTGCTCCACCGCCGTCTTGGCGTCGGTGTTCATCAGCTTGACCTTAGTCTGCGACTCAAATTGCGGCTCGGGGTGCTTGATGCTGACGATGGCCGTCAACCCTTCGAGCGTGTCGCGGCTGTCGAGGTTGGCCTCTTTCTCCTTGAGGATATTCGCTTTGCGCGCGAAGTCGTTCAGGCTGCGCGTGAGTGCGCTGCGCATGCCGGTCTGGTGCGTGCCGCCATCGGGCGTGTTGATGGTGTTGGCAAAGTAATACTCGCTCTGCGCGGTGGCATCGGTGTATTGCATCGCAAACTCAACGCCGATGTTGCCCACCTTCTTCTCGCCGCTGATGACCGGGTGCAGCGCGTCTTTGTTGCGGTTCAAGTAACGCACGAACGCGCTGATGCCGTCTTCGAAATAGAACGTCATCTCGTGGTCATCGCGCTCATCCCTGAACACGATCGTCACCCCGCGGGTGATGAACGCCATCTCGCGGAAGCGCTGCGCCAGCAAATCAAACTTGAAAGAATTGTCCTCGGCGAAAATCGTGTCGTCGCGCAGAAAGGTGATCTTGGTGCCGGTGTCCTTGTCCTTGGTCTTGCCGACCACTTCCACCTTGCTGACGGCCTTGCCTTCCTTGTAGGTCTGCTGAAACACCTTGCCGTCGCGGCGCACTTCGGCTTTCAGCCACTTCGACAGCGCATTCACCGCCTTGACGCCGACGCCGTGCAACCCGCCCGACACGGTGTAGGCGCCCGATCCAAACTTGCCGCCGGCGTGCAGGTTGGTCATTACCACTTCCAGCGTGCTGACCTTGTCGCCAGCCTTATTCCGAAATGTGGGGTGGAGATCCGTTGGGATACCCGCGCCGTTGTCTTGCACCGTCACGCTTTCATCTTTGTGAATCGTGATCTCGATACGGTCACAACGCCCGGCCAGCACCTCGTCCACGCTGTTGTCCACCACCTCGTTGACCAGGTGGTGCATGGCCTTGCTGTCGGTGCCGCCGACATACATGCCGGGCCGCTTGCGCACGGCCTCAAGCCCTTCCAGGACCTGAATTTGGCCTGCGCCGTATTCCTGCTTTTGTGCAACTGGGGTTGTGTCTGACATAGGTGTTTTTCCGAAAATGTAGAACACATATTCTACCATCGCCGCCGCCATTTTCATCGCGGCACGACAGCCAAATTGCATGTGTTTTGCAGGGAAAACGCAGCTAGCCGGCCCTTTCGACCGGCTAGCGTGATTGGCGTTGTTCAGGCCGGCTGTTTCTTCAGCCGATCCACAAATGTCTTGCGGAACTTGGCCACTTTTGGCGCGATCACCACCCGGCAATAGCCTTGATCGGGGTTGTTGCGGAAGTAGCCCTGGTGATACGCCTCGGCTGGATAGAAGGCCTTGAATGGGGCGATCTCGGTCACAATTGGCTCATCCCACAGCTTGGCCTGCTCAACCTCGGCAACAACCTGCCGGGCAATGTGCTCCTGTTCCGCCGAATGGGTGTAGATGGCCGACCGGTATTGCGTGCCCACGTCCGCGCCCTGCCGGTTGAGCGTAGTCGGATCGTGGATGACGAAGAACACGCGCAGCAGATCGGCATACGAGAGCGCGTCGGGGTCAAACGAGACCTGCACCACCTCGGCGTGGCCCGTTACGCCGGCACACACCGCCTTGTAGCTGGGGTTGTCCACGTGGCCGCCGCTATACCCCGATACGACGCTGCTGACGCCGTCCAACTGTTCAAACACCGCTTCCAAACACCAGAAGCACCCACCACCCAAGGTGGCGACTTCGGTGCGCACAGTTCCGTTGCTCATGATTGTGTTCTCCTCTTCACTCGCACTCGACGAATGCATTCGAGCCGCAACAGTTTCGCATGATTCGCTTGTAGCAGGCTTAATTGGGCGTGACGAATCTGTTACGACCCAGCATCAACCAAACGCCGCCATCACCTCGTCCGTTGGGGCCATCATCACGCCCTGCCCCGCATCGCGCGGCTCTACAACAGTCACGCCCCAGCTGGTCAGCGCGGCCATGGACGACCGCACGATTGGGTGCGCGAACAATGGCTCGTTCAACGACAGCGCCACCACCACCTTCTGCCCAAACCCGATCATCTCGGCCGTGATCGAGAGTACCAGATTGTCGGCGATGCCGTGTGCCAGCTTGTTAAGCGAGTTGAAGTTACACGGCGCGAACAGCACCGGCCCCGGCGTCGGTCGCGGCAGGATGCGCTCATCAAAATAGCTCTCGACCAGATTGTTGTTCGGCAGGCGGCGCAGGTCGTGCGGGCTGATCAGGCGCAGCGCGTTGGGTGTCTGCACGGTGATCACGCGCTCGAAGCGCTGGCTCAGCGCCGCCACAAACTCCGGTGCACGGTAGGCCGTAGCCGCGCCGCTGATCATGAGATAAACAGTGTTGGACATGCCGGAAATATAAAAGAGGCGGGCCTTGCGACCCGCCTCCTTCAAACGCATGCGCTATTTGCTGCCGCGCATGCTCGCTGTTCCACTTGGGGCTACTTGTTGCGCACCGGGATGGTCTGCCATTCCTGGCCGGGCACATCGCGATACATCAGCAGGATGCCCGTCTGCGACGAATCGGCTGCCGTGCCGGAGCCAGGCGCGACTGTGATCGTGGTCGAACCGCCCGCCGGCACGGTGATGAAGTCGCCACCCGTCAGCACATAGCGCGGCTTGCTCAGAGTGTGGCTCATACCCTCGATGAAGTCGGTGAGGTTGCCGGTGAAGTAGTTGTCGAAGGCATAGACGTCGAACGTGAACTTCGCGTCCGGCGTCAGGCCCAACGCAGCCAACGGCACCGTGTAGATCATGTTGCCGGAGTTCAGATCGGCATCGGCGAACGCAACGAGCGTGGCCGACGTCGTGCCCAGCTTCTGCACAGCCACCACGTTCTGGCCGCTCACAGCAAAGCCACCGTTCTCCAGGTTGAAGATCACATAGTCAGCCGTCCCGTCAGAGTTCGTATCCACATAGATGTCGAACTCGGCCGGATAGTTCGGGTGAGCGCGGCGGCTGCTGGTGGTGATGCCGAACTGCACCGCCCCTGCACTGGGAACGTATCGCACACCCACCGCGCGCAGGTCAATGATCGCCTCATTGTCACCAGGGCCGGGCAACTCATCCTTGGAGATGCGCTTGCTCGTGCCAGTCAGCGCAAAGGCATCCACACGCCCGTCCACTGCGCCCTTGTTGGTCAGCACGATGTCGCACGTTGGCTTCTCGTCGTTGAGAATGGCATAGGTGAAATCGGGCTTCACATCTGCGGCCTTGTGCGGCAGGATCTGCCAGGGCAGGTGGATGTTGTCCTTGCCATCGGCGATGGTCACGTAACCGTCGAACTCATTGCCCTGCAAGCGCCAGCCATCACCACCGAACGCGCCGCCGTTCAAGCCCCACAGCGGTAGCTTGCTGGCGATCACGTTCAACGTAATCATGAAGGTGCGCGTGCCGTTGGCCGGAACCTTTATCGAGGCCGGGGCTGAAGGCACCACTGCGCCGCTGGCGGCGTCATCGGCATAGCGGAAGCTGGGGGTAATGGTGTAGGTGCGCTCGTGATCGCTGTAGTTGCGCACGATCACACGCTTCTTGTAGGTCGAGTCTTTGGTGACCAGGCGCAAGCCGAATGACAAAACGGGGTTATCGTCGTCAGCTGCCCAGGCGGCCGTGCTGGTGTCAATCGCCTTGTTGGCGCGCACCTCACCGCCGCCGATGCGCGTGATGGGCGCGATCAAGTTTTGCGTCTTGTTGGTCCAGATTTGCGTCTCGCCGGTGTTGACCAGGACGGCCTTCACATCGCGCGGCGAGTAGTCCGGGTGGGCGCACAGCACCAGTGCGGCTGCGCCAGCGACCATCGGCGCCGCGCCGGAGGTGCCGCCGAATGCGGTCACACCCGTGCCTGTGCCAGCCTCAGCAGAGATGGACGCGCCAGGCGCGCCGATTTCCGGCTTGATCGTGTTGAAGCTGTAGCTTGGGCCGCGCGATGACGACGCGATCATGTGGCCGACGATGCTGACTGCGCCGGACGCGTTCACGCTGGCCGTGCCGCCCACCAATGCCTTCAGGGCTGTCCCTTCGGCCTGTGTGACGGTGTAACCGGGGATGTTGGGCGTGCCGCCGCCGAAGCCGAAGATGGGGCCGTACTCGCCGGGGCCTTGCGACACATTGTTGGCGACAATGGCCGCCG
>Ga0224722_1000923_pt1 | contig 16627 bp, 17 predicted proteins | sample Balambano_FR1_Me_FD_161646 | JGI IMG/M metagenome (GOLD analysis project Ga0224722, IMG submission 161646) | Freshwater sediment microbial communities from Lake Towuti, South Sulawesi, Indonesia - Balambano_FR1_MetaG | ecosystem: Environmental > Aquatic > Freshwater > Lake > Sediment | place... | reverse complement strand
ATTCTTATATCGGTTCAGCAAACGATGAATACCAAAACTCAATTTGGGCAGTATCAACCACCTATAATACTGGTCCACACACCGTAATGTTTGCTTACCAACAAAACAGTGGTAATGCAGGCTATGATTATGGTTTAGGTCAAGGTGTTGGTGATGGGCATCAAAGTATTTATTTGCCAAACTCATACCTTTCAGATTTCATTGGTAATGGTGAAAAATCAGCTCAGCTTCAATACAATCTTGATTTTGGTAGCTTCGGCGTACCAGGGTTAAGTTGGACGACTGCCTTTGTCTATGGTTGGGATATTAATACCAATACAGCAGTTCAAGATGCCAATAAAAACGTAATTGCTCGTGTTCGTACAGCAGATAATGCAACTGAACGTGAATTCTTCAACCAAGTGAAATACACAATGCAGTCAGGTTTTGCCAAAGACGCAAGCTTACGTGTACGTCACTCATATTATCGTGCTAGCGATGCGTATCAAGATGGTTATATCGGCGATACCAACGAATGGCGTATTTGGCTTGATATCCCTGTGAAATTCTTCTAATTCACAGCTTTATTTAAGTCATAAAAAAACCTCCATTCAATTGAATGGAGGTTTTTTTATCAACTAGGCTTTAAATCATAAAATCTAGCTTAATCTACTCAGAAAATTACTTCTTAGCAGCTTCGATTGCTTTTAATACTTCTGCCTTCGCAACATCAGCACCTTCCCAACCACTCAATTTCACCCATTTTCCAGGCTCTAAATCTTTGTAGTGTAAGAAGAAATGTTCAACTTGGCTGATCAACAATTTTGGAAGATCAGTATATTCTTGAATGTCATTGTAAAGTGGAGACAATTTCTCATGTGGAACTGCGATGAGTTTCGCATCGATACCACCATCATCTTCCATATTTAGTTTGCCTACAGGACGGCAACGAATGACCGAACCCGCAGCAACTGGATGTGGAGTTACAACAAGTACGTCTAATGGATCACCATCTTCAGATAATGTATTTGGCACATAACCGTAGTTTGCTGGGTAGAACATTGCTGTACCCATGAAACGGTCTACAAATAACGCATCTGAATCTTTATCGATTTCGTATTTGATTGGCGCTGCATTTGCAGGAATTTCGATGATGACATAAATGTCGTTTGGTGCGTCTTTGCCCGCAGGAATATTGCTATAACTCATATCAACACTCGTTTATATTGTGAAGTCAGATGTAAATCGGCTAGATTATAACGTGAATACTGTAAAAATGATGCTAGATATGCTGAGCGTTGATGAATTTTATATTCACTCTTTCTTTAGGTCATTTTTATCGTAATCACAAAAAGTAAAATGGGACAGAAGATAGAGAAAAACCAAATAATTGAACGTAAAGTAGCAAGATTTGCCAAATAGCATATTCCATAAATGACGCGAAATACGATATACGCCCAGCCTAAGCTCAAAATAAATTTTTCAGGCACAACCATATACTCTGCCATCAAAATTGCAGCGATAAATAAAGGTAAGCTCTCAAAACTGTTCTGCTGTACTGCATTTGCTCTTGCAGCTAAGCCCGTAGTTTTGGCTAAAAACTCACGTGGATTTTGATTATCCTTTGCTTGGAAACCACCTTTTGCTTTTGCAATCAAGGTAAAAACATAGGGCAATAAACATGCAACGATAATAATCAATATAATGCCGCTAATACCTTGCATGCTGATATCCATCATTTGAAGTTCTTGTGATCATGCTATCATAACTTAAAATTTATTGAACTTTCATTTGTGCTTGTTCAACAAGCGTTTCTTTTACACATTCTACTTGTGTAAATATCGTTTTTGTTCATTCTCTTTTAAGGTCACGTTATGCAATCTCAAGATCAAAACAAGATGTTTGATGTTCTTGCTCAACAACGACAACATCAACTTTTGGTGGATCGTGTACTGAAAGTGGTGTTGCCTATTATGGCATTTCTACTCAGTGTGATTTGTGCAAACCTCAATTGGCAATCAACTTTAGGGACTTTCGCGATTCTCACACTTGCATTTTATGCAGTTGGAATTAAAAGGCTCACGCTTTGGCATTGGCTAACCATAGTTGTTCTCTACGTTTTTGCGGACAATTACTTCAGCTTTAATGGAATTGACCCAATTCGGTTACGTTTTCAACTTGCGACCATGCTTGTATTTGTCGGCATTGTTGGAATTGGTCGACCTTATATTGATCATTGGTTAATGAAGTCTAAAAATAAATAAAAAACGCCGCAATTTGAATTGCGGCGTTTTTTATTACCTCACTTTTACAAAGCGAGGTTAGCGTTTAAGCTGGTTTACGTAAATCTTTACGTAAGATTTTACCTACGTTCGATTTTGGTAAATCATCCATAAACTCAACATAACGAGGGCACTTATAGCCTGTTAAGTTTTGTTTTGCATAAGCAATGATTTCTTCAGTTGTTAATGAAGGGTCTTTTTTCACGATGAATAATTTAGGTACTTCGCCTGATTTTTCATCTGGAACACCAATCGCAGCAACTTCCAATACTTTCGGATGCTTCGCAATCACTTCTTCGATTTCACTTGGGTAAACGTTAAAGCCAGATACCAAGATCATATCTTTCTTACGGTCTACAATTTTGAAATAACCACGTGTGTCCATTACACCGACATCACCAGTACGGAAGAAACCATCTTTAGTCATGACTTTTTCAGTTTCATCAGGACGGTTCCAATAGCCTTTCATGACTTGCGGACCACGAATCGAAATCTCACCTTGTTCACCAAGTGCAACTTCATTACCATCATCATCAAGTAAAGCAACTTCAGTTAATGGTAATGGGATACCAATCGTGCCACTGAACTCAGTTGTTGCAGGCGGATTTGCTGTCGCAACTGGTGATGTTTCAGATAAACCATAACCTTCAATGATGATTGTACCTGTTACTTTATGCCAAGCAGCAGCCGTAGATGGTAATACAGCCATACCACCGCCCATTGCCATCTTCAATTTACTATGATCAAGCTGTTTAAATTCTTCATTATTTACCAAAGCATTAAACAAAGTATTCACTGCAGGGAAGAACGAAGGTTGGTATTTACGTAATTCACCAACAACAGCAGGTAAGTCACGTGGGTTCGGAATCAAGATATTCGCTTGACCTTTGTACATACCATAAAGCGCACACACCATAAATGCAAAGATGTGATAAAGCGGTAACGCACATACGATACGGTCATCTTTAGCACCATCGCCTGTACCAAACTTACTTGAGAAAATACCATCACATTGTAATAGGTTAGAAACCAAGTTACGGTGCGTCAACTCAGCGCCTTTAGAAACACCTGTCGTACCACCCGTATATTGCAGTACAGCAGTATCGCTTAAAGTTAGGCTTGGACGTTTATAGTTACTTGGATTCGCTTTACCCAAAGCCGTATTGAATTTGACATGACCTGGAATGCGCCAAGCTGGAATTTGCTTACGTACTTTACGTAAAACAAAGTTTACCAATGTGCCTTTGAGTGTACCTAACATATCACCAACAGAAGCAACCACAACATGCTTCACAGGTGTTTTACCAATAATGCTTTGATAAACGCTAGCAAAGTTCTCAATGATTACAAGTGCTTCTGCACCAGAGTCATTTAACTGATGCTCAAGTTCACGCGAGGTGTAAAGTGGGTTTACATTCACGAGCACTAAACCAGCACGAAATACACCTAATGCAACTACTGGGTATTGGAATACGTTCGGCATCATGACCGCAACACGTGTTCCTTTAGCTAAGCCAAGGCTTTGTAAATAAGTTGCAAACTTACGGCTAGCAACTTCTAATTCATTGTACGTTAAAACTTTATCCATGAAGATAAAGGCATCACGTGAACCAAATTTTTGGAAATTGCGTTCAAAAATATCAACAAGTGAGGTGTTTTCAGCAGGCAGCGCAACTGTTTCTGGAATTCCTGTCTTTTGGTATTCTGCAAACCAAATCTTTTCCATAATGCCATTATCTCCGAGTAGTAATCCTTAAAAATGTAACGACGTTACTTTCCATGACAAAACTTTTTTTTAACTTTTTGAATTGCCCTGTCAATCTATTCAAATAATATGAATACCTTGTCATATATAACGTATTTTTATCACAGAATACTAGCCTTATCTCTGAATGAGGAGTCTATTTGCTTTTTGATATCCCCGTGGTAAAAGTTGCCCCTTTGTTGCTCTTTTTCCTATATATTTTTGGAGATCATCCCCTTTCAGTTTAAGGTGTTGTTGTCCTGCAGCGATTTGGATTATTTCATCTAAAGTCAGCGTTGTCATGGATAAAATTTGCTCTTTTTCATCAAGTTGTATCAACTTGTTACCTTTCCCTTTATTTAGAATCGGTAATTCAGCTAAATCAATAATCAATAACCGCCCTGATGAACTTAAAATTGCAACATGTGTGGTTTGCTGAATTGGCAATAATGGTAAAGCAGTTGCCTGATCTGCGACTGTTAAAAAGGCTTTACCTGCTTTAGCATTGGTATCTAACTGCGCCGCTTGCGTTTTAAATCCATATCCATTTGAACTCACAGCAAGTAACTCATTACTGTCTTCATCAACAAAGACTTGAATGAACGATACACCACTCGCTGGTGCGAGCTTGGAACTCAGAGGCTCGCCTAAACCACGTGCAGAAGGGAGACTACTAATCGGCAGCGCATAACTCCGCCCCGTTTCATCTAAGAAGTAGACACGTTGATTGGTTTTACCTACTGCATGACTCAGATACTGATCACCCGCACGGAAATTTAGATTTGCAGCATCAACATCACCACCTTTGGCAGCCCTTACCCAACCTGCTTCTGATAACACCACAGTCACGGTTTCAGCAGGCATTAAATCTTGTTCTTTGATTTGTACTGCATCTGCACGCGCAACAATTGGTGAACGACGATCATCACCAAACTTTTTCGCGTCTTCTTTTAACTCACCAATAATTAAATTCTTCAATGACTCTGGATTTGCCAATTGCTCACGAATAATGGCAGCTTTCGCTTCCAATTCTTCTTGCTCACGGCGAATTTCCATTTCTTCAAGTTTAGCCAAATGACGAAGCTTGAGCTCCAAAATCGCTTCAGCCTGAATATCATCTATCCCAAAGTGCTGCATCAGAACAGGTTTTGGCTGATCTTCTTCACGAATAATACGAATCACCGTATCAATATCGAGGTAGGCAATTAAAAGACCTGCCAAGATATGCAAACGCTTTTCGATTTTAGTTAAATGGTATTGTAAACGACGTGTTACGGTTTGCTTACGGATCTCAATCCATTCCAACAAAATACGGCGAATCGATTTGACTTGCGGACGACCATCTGCACCAATCATATTCAAATTAACGCGATAGCTTGATTCTAAATCAGTGGTTGCAAATAAATGGCTCATCACCGTTTCAGCATCTACACGGTTGGAACGCAACACAATCACCAAACGTGTTGGATTTTTATGATCTGATTCATCACGAATATCTGCTACCAAGGGTAATTTCTTGGCAATCATCTGATCCGCAATTTGCGTCACGACTTTTGAACCTGAAACTTGATAAGGCAGTTCAGTAATCACAATTTCATTTTTTTCTACCGTATACACTGCGCGCGCACGATAGCTACCACGCCCTGTGGTTTGAATTTTAAGTAGGTCTTCAGGTGAAGTAATGATTTCCGCTTTGGTCGGTAAATCTGGTGCTGGAATATATTCTGCTAATTTTTCATCTGTGGTTTCAGGGTTACGAATCAGCGCAATCGTACCTTTGACCACTTCACGTAAATTGTGTGGTGGAATATCCGTTGCCATTCCCACCGCAATACCCGTAGTACCGTTCAGTAGGATATTGGGAATACGTGCAGGCAAAGTAATTGGTTCTTTCATTGAACCATCAAAGTTATCTTGCCATTCACTTGTCCCTTGACCTAATTCATTCAGCAATAATTCACTATAAGCAGACAATTTGGCTTCGGTATAACGCATTGCAGCAAATGACTTAGGGTCATCTGGTGAACCCCAGTTGCCTTGACCTTCAATCAATGGATAACGGTAGCTAAATGGCTGTGCCATCAAGACCATTGCTTCATAACACGCCGAATCACCATGCGGATGATATTTACCGAGTACATCACCAACGGTACGTGCTGACTTTTTCGGCTTACCTGTCGATTTTAAGCCCAGTTCACTCATTGCATAGACAATACGACGTTGTACAGGTTTTAAACCATCGCTGATATGCGGCAATGCACGATCCATAATCACGTACATGGCATAGTTTAAATAAGCTTGTTCTGTGAATTCAGCTACGGAGCGGTTTTCGGTTGCATGATGTGCAAGGCTGGTCATTTCAGCAAGTCATCCAAAATCATTGTTATCGTCAATGTTTTGTATGCTATGTGGATGAAAGCGTTGTGACAAGTGCTTGTTGTTGTTTAAACGTCAAATGGTGTCTTAATGATTAAATGTATCATTCTAATAATATGAATAAAGCCTCTAGTATTTAAATATTAGCTCTTGTTAAGTCTGTCCTCTAAAATTTCCAAACCAACTTCTGCCCATTCTGCGACCTCATCATCTTCTAAATAGTTAGCATAAACTTGCCTTATCTTCTCACTTCCAGAGGAATTTCCCAAAGTTACAGCAATAGATATTCTTACCTCGGTACAGTCATCATTAGAATATCCTAAAATTAAAGCCTCTAAATCGCTATCTAACCCCTCCCTATATAAATGCCCACAAGCAGCAACCGCAGCTGCCCGAACCTCACTGTTTTCATCATTTATTAGATCTATCAGAATGGTCTTTGATTCTGTTTTAAATGGGTACTTAAATTCAGATAAGCAACCTAATTGCCCCAAGAGGAAAGCCGCGATCTCTCTTTGATAACATACTATAGAAGTCGACCAGTCTTTAGCTAAATCAAATACTTCTCTTGTACCTTTACAATGCAACTTTCTTGCAATTAATGTCCTTACCTCAGGATTTATATCATCAAGCCAATCTATGAGTTCTTGGGTAGTTAACGTGTCTAAATACCGACTAGCAAAAATTGCTAATGTAGTCTGATTATCTACAATCATTTTTCTTATCCTTTCCTTATTATTAATTAACTCATCTTCTTAAGATGAAAATCTCAAGCTTTTAAGTAATTCTTATTCAAATCACGAAACTTTAATAAATCCTAAAGATAACCTCCAATAAATCCAAATTCTTTATAATTAGATATCTAACAATAGACGTCTTGCAAAAGTCAAAAAATAATCAGATGTAAGTATTGATTTTATTAAGTTTGATCAATTCTAAAATCATTGAAAATTGCACTTACGCAAGAGGTCTAATATATTGAAAAAAATAAATAATCTCAATGTTCATCTATTGAAGAAGCAGACTCAGCATCATCCTCTTTATAAATAAATTTCGGCATTTCCAAGCCAAAATAAATTGCAATTACACGTAAAGTAAAACCAAATACTAAGGTGAAAATCACGGTAAGATCGTGCTGCAATCCGATCTCTAAACAGACCCAATAACAGATCACCGCAACAAAAGAAATACTAGCATACAACTCACGGCGGAATACTAAAGGCACATCATTACAAAGAATATCTCGTAGGATACCGCCTGAAACTCCCGTTAACACGCCTGCCACGGCAGAAACTACAAAACCATGACCCATCGATAATGCAATTTGACAGCCAATAATGGTAAAACCAATTAAGCCCATGGCATCAAGCAATAGAAACACACTGCGTAAATGCTTCATCCATTTGGCGATAATAATCGTGACAAACGCAGCGCAGCAAGTCAGAACCAAATATTCAGGATGCTTGACCCACGTTAAAGGATAATGACCCAGTAAAACATCTCGAACAGAACCACCACCTAAAGCGGTTACACAGGCAATTAACGTTACCCCGAACCAATCCATACTACGTCGTCCCGCAGATAACGCTCCTGTCATTGCTTCCGCAGTAATGGCAATAATATAAATCACGGTCAGTAACATCTGCCGACATCCCTAAATCAGGCATCAAAGTGTGCGCTATTTTAAGGCAAACTTAGATGAATTGTGCACAACATTGTTTAAATTTTTTCCCTGAACCACAAATACAAGGCTGTTTCATGGTGATTTGCAGATCCAAGGTTGGATCAAGAAAATACCAGTGTTGTTGATGCAAAACAAAATGTGAAATTTCATGATGAATATGCGCCTGTTTACCATCCTGATTTTGATCACAGTAATGCGCTTTAAACTCAACCAAGGCATGCGTTTTATCAAGTTTTGGTTGGTGTTGCACGACTTCTAATTTTAGCCACTGATTTGATTGACTCCAATCAGCAATCGCTGCCCGATCCAAAGCAGCCTGTTGCCCTAGAGCTGTCGTTTCTAAAATATAATCAATCTGCTGTAACGCAAAAGCACTATAACGCGAACGCATCAATTGCTCAGCATTCTGAGCAAACTGTTGTTTCAAATGTAAGGGCTGACAGCATGCTGCATATTGCCCATGCCCACACGGACAATGTTGTGACGATGTCATCTTCAATACTCACATAAAAAAATAGCCCTGAGCGAAAACCATCGTTGAACAATGGTCAAACTCAAAGGCTATTCGGGTATAGCTAAATTATTTCTCTACAGATTTATCTTTGGCAATAATGCGCACTTTTTCAATTTTGTGCCCATCCATTGTGACGACTTCAAAACGATAGCCATCCGCTTCAATCATGTCACCATTTTCAGGTAAACGACCTAAGTGGAATAAGATATAACCCGATAAGGTTGAATATTCTTCACTCTCATCGACTAAATCTTTACCCAATAATATCGAAACATGGCGAATATCCGTTGAACCTTCGAGTAGCATAGATCCATCATCCAAACTGGCAGCGACGGCTTCCAATTCATCTTCATCAGGGAATTCACCTGCGATGGCTTCTAACACATCAATCGGAGTTGCAATGCCTTCAATTGAACCATATTCATTTAGGACAATCGCCATTTGTAGCGGTGCTTGACGTAACTGTTCCATGACCATCAACACTTGCGCATTTTCATGCACAATGACAGGCTCGCGTAAGTGCTTGGTAAAATCAATTGCACCTGTTTCAATATATTCATTCAACACTTTATGCGTTAAAACAATCCCTTCGATATTATCCAACTCACCACGCGCGATAATCAACCGTGAATGGGTCATTGCCATTAGACGTTGTTTCAATTCGGCAGGATCAGCATCCAAATCTAACCACTCTAATTCAGGACGTGGTGTCATCACTGATTTGACAGGACGCTCGGATAAACCTAAAACCCCTTGAACTAAAACGCTGTGATATACCCCATTGTCTTCATCAAAGACTTCTTTGGCGTAGGCTTGCGTTGCTAATACATCTTCTGCTTCTTTGTTTTGACCTTCGCTACCATTGCCTTTGCTACCTAACATACGCAAAACGGCTGATGCGGTGCGGTAACGTAAATCAGTTGTCGTGACCAGTTTTTCTTGGTTACGACGCATAGTTTGATTCACGACCTCGACAAGCACAGAGAAACCAATCGCAGCGTATAAATAACCTTTCGGAATATGAAAACCAAAGCCCTCAACCACCAATGAGAAACCGATCATCATCAAAAAGCCAAGACACAGAATGACAACCGTTGGGTGTTTATTCACAAAATCCATTAGTGGTTTTGATGCCCAAAGCATGATACCAACAGCAATAATCATTGCCAGCATCATGACACTTTGATGCTTCACCATACCAACCGCAGTAATCACACTATCTAAAGAAAAGACCGCATCCAAAACCACAATCTGAACGATAACCATCCAAAAAGTAGCATGTACTGGATTTTCTTCTTTCAGTGTTTGGTGACCCTCGATTCGCTCATGTAACTCCATGGTACCTTTGAAGAGTAAGAACACACCACCAAACAGTAAAATCAGGTCACGGCCAGAAAAGGCATGGTCAAAAATATGGAACAGCGGTTCAGTCAGTGTCACGACCCATGCAATTGCAGCAAGCAATCCCAAACGCATGAGCAAGGCGAGAATTAAACCAACTCTACGAGCAGCATTACGTTGTTCTGGTGGTAGTTTTTCTGCCAGAATTGCAATAAATACAAGGTTATCAATACCCAAGACAATTTCAAGCACAACCAATGTTGCTAAGCCAACCCATGCAGCTGGGTCAGACATCCATTCAAGAATCATTGACGTGACCCCTCTGTAAAATCGGCAATATCATTATGAAATTGAAATTTTAAAAGGTCGGCATAAGTAGCCAAAACATTTTTTTTAGGAAATAAGAACAAAGCGGAGCAACAACAACCACTACTCATAGGGGGACATAAATTAATAAAAGGATTTTTAGTATAGGCAAGATTGCAGTGAAATTCATCTTTTTTTATGTGGATGATCTTTTCAAATTTTTTCTAAAATTTGCAAAATTTTTTTGTACGCAAACTGTGCATAAAACTGTCACAAAAGTCATTTAGCCTAGACAAGTACAATGAAAATGATAAGGTGAAAATAAATCAAATGAATAGTTTATTAAAAATGACTGCAAATAAGACCATTCCTCCCATAAAAACCACTCAATCATTGATTGCTTTATATTGCGGTTCTCGTACAGGCAACAAACCCATTTATCGCGACACAGCAATTGAGCTTGCCCAGCATATTGCCAATCAAGGTTTTGGCATTGTGTATGGCGGTGCGAGCATCGGTTTGATGGGGCAAGTTGCAGATACCGTACTTGAGCATGGTGGTGAAGTCGTCGGTGTTATTCCTGAATTTATGTTGGACTATGAAATTGCACATCAGAAGCTAACAGAATTGCACATTGTCGAGACCATGCATGAACGCAAAGCCCTAATGGCTGAACGTGCCAATGCTTTTATTGCGTTACCAGGTGGACTCGGCACTTTTGAAGAAATCTTAGAAATTGCGACTTGGGGACAACTCAATCAGCACCAAAAACCGATCATCATTTATAACGTTAATCATTTCTATGATGCACTGATTGCACAACTGGATCATGCGGTAGAAGAAGGTTTTTTACCTCCGCAACATCGTGCCAAAGTGATTATTTGTCAAAGTCTCGATGAAATTTTCAACGTTATTCAAAACCTAAAAACACCAAAACAATTTGTGATTTAACTCTAAATTTTGTTGAAGCGGATCAGTCTGATCCGCTCTCTTTAATGTCCGCCTATTGTGTATTGACTGGGCAAACTGTGGTTGAACCACCTAACTTATTAGCCACGACTAATTTTATGGATCTTTGACAGCTTCAAAGTAAATCACAGTGGCATTGAATTTGCCTGTAGAGAACGTCATATTAACGGTATAGAATCCTTTTGGGGCTATGCGAAAAAATGGCTCAGCAAGTTTAATGGAATTGACAAGAAGATGTTTTATTTGCATCTTAAAGAGACGGAGTATCGCTTCAATCATCGGCATGATACTTTATCCTCGATTTGCTTAAATGACTCCGTAACAACCCTCTTTCACTTCCTAAACCCCAATTTTATTCGTAACTAGTATTGTTAAAATCATACTCTGGTGATTTGAAGGGTAAAATGAAAAAACTATTATTATTAAGCGTTATATTATTAGCAGCTTGTAATAAACAAGATGAGCCTAGTGTTGAGCCAACACAAGCCACCATCATTCCTTATGTAAAGAAGCATCATGCTAAATCTGATCCCCCAGCTCAGCTTGATTTTCTTCAACTTATTCAAGTTGTAATTAGTAGTTTTCCAAATGCGCAAGCAAGCTATAATGGCAATGCGACAGAGCTAAGACTTCTATCTAAGCGTATCCCTTCTGATAGTAAATTTAAGACTTATGAGAACTGGTATAGTATTAAAATTACGAGAAATATAGACTCAGAAAATTGGAGTAATTTTCTTGTTGAAATACGAGATAATCAAAGTTATGAACAATCAAAAACTGATGCTTTTAATGCCTGCAAAGATGTTTGGAGAAATATAGATCACCGTGTACCGACTGTGATTAATGAGTTGGCAGGTAGAATTAATAAATATGGAAAAAATAGTTCTTCCGCAAGAGCTCAGCATATCATCCGCTATGGTTATCTTTTTAATTTGGATGCAAGTCATTTTAATGATGGTTATCCTGTATCTTGCTCTATTTCATACAATAAAAAGTAAACGGAAACCTTTCCATCAAATATAAATGAAGTTAAATGGGCATTATGACCTCATCATTTGATGATGTTTTTAGTTATGGGGAAAAATACATTTTATCTGGATTAAGTCTAAGTCGCGTGGTTGGACTTCAAGCAAGCATTGCAGCAGTCGTAAAGCGTGCAATTGAAAAACTAATTTATCTCAGCGCGCCAGTACGCCGAAGTATTCTAAGTTTCAAGTTCAATGACCATTTAATGTCAATTCAATGACTGTTCTTTGACAATTTTTGTCTTTATTTCAAATACAGTTACTTTAAACTAAAATGGACTTCTCATTTGCCACGGCTATGACAACGACCACTCATCAAACGGTACAACCTGAATTTCGCCTGTTGGTACTCCTCGTTTCGATTGGCTTTTTCATGCAAGCCTTAGACACCACCATCGTCAACACTGCAATTCCAGCGATGGCTGTCCAGCTTAATGAAAATCCATTACAAATGCACAACGTAATTGTCGCTTATGTATTATCCGTAGCTGCCTGTATCCCGTTGAGTGGTTGGTTGGCAGATCGATTTGGAATTCGTAATATTTATCTCAGTTCTATGGTGATTTTCAGCTTGGCGTCATTGGGATGCGGCTTGTCTCAAAATCTAGAACAACTCCTGTTTTTTCGTGTCATTCAAGGAATTGGCGGTGCATTGCTCATGCCTGTGGGTCGCTTGGCATTATTAAAATTAATTCCACGCTCACAATTTCTTTCTGCCATGAGCCTCATGAGTCTTGCGGGTCTCATTGGCCCACTGATGGGCCCTACTTTAGGAGGCTGGTTGGTTGAGGTAGCCACATGGCATTGGATTTTTCTGATTAATCTCCCGATGGGTATCCTTGGAATGATCATGACCTTGAAAATCATGCCGAATCAGAAAGAGCCAACGGTCAAAGCGTTCGATTTAAGCGGTTTTATTTTACTTATGGTGGCAATGGTGGGGCTGTCTTTAGGGATTGAAAATATTGCTGCATCACAATATTCAAATCTTGTCAGTATCAGCTTATTGTTGATTGGCGTGATTGCCACAGTTAGCTATGCCTATCATGCCCATACCCATCAAAATGCATTATTTCATGGGCGTCTATTCCGTTACAAAATCTTCTCGATCGGTGTATTAGGTAATTTCTTTGCGCGTTTAGGCAGCAACGCAATTCCGTTTATTTTGCCCCTCATGCTGCAAGTTGCTTTTGGCTTCGAACCGTTCGTTACAGGATTGATGATGATTCCAATGGTACTCGGTTCATTATTTTCCAAGCCCATTATTCGCCCCTTGATTCAACGTGTGGGGTATCGTCGTTTTCTACTCACCAATACCGTTTTAGTCGGACTGTGTATCGCCAGTTTCTCATTAATGACTGCAATAACACCACTTTGGCTGAAAGTATTGCATCTGTTTATCTTTGGTACGTTAAATTCGCTACAGTTTGTAGGCATGAATACCCTGACCCTGAAAGACTTGCCACAACACGATGCGAGTAGTGGCAACAGTTTTTTATCAATGATTATGATGCTGTCCATGAGTATTGGTGTCGCAATGGCAGGCACACTCATCAACCTATTCAGTCAGCATTTTCCAACAACATCAATCACGACCGCTTTCCATGCCACCTTGATTACACTTGGCTGTATTAACATCATTACGGCGTTGATCTTTTGGCAAATTCCGAAAGAAACTACAGATGAGCGCTAAAATTTTAATAAGATGAAAAAGAATAAGGAAAAATAAGATGATTATTCCCAAATACTGGGCGGAAGCAAAAACAAAAACCAAACTTGAAGGAAGACAATACACCATTAAGCGCTTTGGTTGGTCAGATCAAAGCCTAGAAGCAGCGCAAATACATGCAGAGCAACGTGTTACAGCAGCGATTGAGCAAATTAAGACCGACAAAAATATTCGCCGAATTGACCATAAAGTTGCCTATAACGGCGCTGAAGGTTTACCCATCCGAGAAGAGATTATTACCCAGCACGATGATGTGATTATCACGCGCAACACCTATGGGGCTTTATGTTTAAATACACCTGATGTGTTATTTGCAGATATTGATTTTATCTATCATCCCAGCTCAAAGCTGTACATGACGGTATTTTTTCTACTACTGGTTATCGCAAGCTTGTGCGCTGTCTATTTGGGTTCATGGCTTATCTTTGGGCTTGGATTAGTAGTATCACTGTTATTAACCAGTTGGATCAGCAAATGCTTATTCAAACTGAAATCGAAATTGACAGGTACACCTGAGCAACGGGCTTTAGAGAAGATTAAAAACTTTTCTCAACAGCATCCAACATGGCATTTGCGTGTTTATCGCCCCCCCAAAGGCTATCGTGTTTTGGTGATGCATCAAACTTTTGAGCCACGAGGTGAGGATGCCCAAATTTTCTTTAACGCCATTTATGCCGATCCGCATTATGATCTTATGTGTCGAAATCAAAATTGTTTTCGTGCACGAATTAGCCCTAAGCCATGGCGTATCGGGGTTGAGCGTTTACGCCAAGGTGTTTGGCCTATCAAAGATGAACGCTTAGCCCAAAGAGAAAGTTGGGTACATCACTATGAACAACATGCTAGGAATTATGCTTCATGTCGATTTATACAACAACTCGGTAGTCAGATGATCCATGAGAAAGCAAAACGAGTACAATCTCTGCATGATCAATACTGTAAATCCAATACTCAACTCGATCTTGCATAGCATAAAATATGGCAAAGAAACTCTTGAAGCACTCGCTCTCTCAACATTACCCAACGGTGACTAGCATCGCTTTAACAGTGATGCTTGGGCTTGTGAGTTATTTCGGTTTGTTCTATCAACAAAAAGCCGTAGCCCAAGATTATTCGATTCGTGGTTTTGATGTTTCACATCATCAAGGTGAGATTAACTGGAAAAAAATCTCTCCAATGCAATATCAATTTGTGTATCTCAAAGCCACTGAAGGTGGTGATTTCAAGGATCGTAACTTTCAGGAAAACTGGCTTAAAGCACGTGAACAAGGCTTACATGTTGGAGCTTATCACTTCTACCGTCTCTGCCGTGATGGTACTATTCAGGCTGAAAATTTTATTGCCACTGTGCCGAAGAAAGCAGATGCCTTACCGCCTGTGATTGATCTTGAATATGACAGTAGTTGTATTAATACCTATACCAAAGAGCAGTTACTCAAAGAAATTCAGATCATGAATGATCAACTCCATAAACATTATGGCAAACAACCTATTTTTTATATTTCCAAGACTTTTTATCACATTGTCCTCATGGGTAGTTTTAGCAATACCCCGTTATGGGTGAGAGATTACGAGGGTAAACCTGAATTAAAAGATGGACGACAATGGCTATTTTGGCAACATAGCCAAAGTGGAAAAATAGAAGGTATTCCAAAACCTGTCGATCTGAATGTCTATGCAGAATCACCCAAACAGTGGCGTCTCTTTTTAAAACAACAAGGCATTGCAGATGCCAAGTGAACTACGCAAAATCATCCATATTGATATGGATGCCTTTTATGCATCGGTTGAACTCAGAGAGCGCCCAGATCTCAAAGACTTGCCTGTGGTGATTTCGTCACACCACCCTCGTGCTGTAATCGCAGCAGCATCGTACCCCGCTCGTGTCTTTGGTCTGCGCTCTGCCATGTCGATGGGGCAAGCTAAAAAACTCTGCCCACAAGTTGTGGTGATTGAGCCTAATTTTGAAAAATATCGTGAAGTCTCAGCACAAATTCATCAGATTTTCCAACAATATACCCCCCTGATTGAACCCTTATCTTTAGATGAAGCTTATTTGGATGTCACTGAAAACCTAAAAAATATCCCCAGTGCGACTGAAGTCGCGGCACAAATTCGCGCTGATATTTTTGCGGTGACGGGACTCACTGCATCCGCTGGTGTAGCACCCAATAAATTTTTGGCAAAAATTGCCTCAGACTGGAACAAACCCAACGGTTTATATGTGATTAAGCCCCATCAGGTACTCAATTTTATTCAGGATTTAGCCCTCAATAAAATTCCAGGGGTCGGTAAAGTCACACACGAAAAATTGCATCAATTAAATTTACATACGCTCGGCGATCTACAAAAGGTCGAAGAAAATCTCCTGATTCATCATTTTGGAAAATATGGCAAACAACTATATTTATATGCACAAGGGATTGACCATCGCCCCGTCAAAGCCGAGCGAGAACGCCAACAAATTTCAAAAGAGATTACCTTTGACGATGATTACATGCTTGAGCAATGTCGTCACACATGGCAGCCCCTAGCTGAACAAGTATGGCGAAGTTTGAATAAGAAACAACTCACGGCTCGCGGTGTGAGCGTCAAACTAAAACTAAAAAATTTTCAGATATTACAGCACAGTAAAAGCTTCAAGCAGGCACTACAATCTCAACAAGACTTAGGACAAG
>Ga0224722_1000921_pt1 | contig 16647 bp, 9 predicted proteins | sample Balambano_FR1_Me_FD_161646 | JGI IMG/M metagenome (GOLD analysis project Ga0224722, IMG submission 161646) | Freshwater sediment microbial communities from Lake Towuti, South Sulawesi, Indonesia - Balambano_FR1_MetaG | ecosystem: Environmental > Aquatic > Freshwater > Lake > Sediment | place... | reverse complement strand
GACTTCACTCAGCTTATCCAGGTCTCCATGGCTTACCGCAAGATTGACTGGGAGCACACCGTTGCTGGTACTTCCGGTGCTGACGACTGGCGTGCGCCTATCGAGGCCTAAGCCTCCCTTTCTTATTTTGGAATTCCTTGTAGTAAATCTTGTACTGTCTGGCCGGTTGCCAACCGGCCTGTTTACCCGTGCTTTCTCCGGCCAGCCGTTGGCTGCCGGAGCTTTTATGTTTTGCCATCCCCCTGTTCTGACGTTGGGTGCGGAGTGATGGCAAAGCACACAAGAGGTTTGAGTTATGTGTCCCTCCATTGCACTGCTCGGTGACATCGGCACCGACCACGATGGCTTTCCACCGACCCCGGTGATAGCTGCCAGTCCTGACGTGTTCCTCGATGGCAAACCTGTGGCCCGTCAGGGTGACCCGCTAGCGCCGCACGACAAGCCCAACAATCCACCCCATCCACGCAGCATTGCCGGTGGAGTGGGGTCGGTATTGGTGAACGGCAAGCCCATCGCTGTCACAGGCACCGCGGTGGATTGTGGTGGTGTGGTGATTGGTTCGGGCAGTGGGCAAGCAGGATAAGGAACAAGGTCATGGCACAGAGCACAGGATTACAATTCACCGTCAAGGTTGGCGCACTGACTGACAACACCTTTGCGGTCGCGAGCTTCAAGCTGGATGAGGGCTTGAACCGCCCCTTTAACCTCCACCTGGAGGTGGCTAGCCAGCAACCGGACATCAATTTCGGCGCCGTGCTGGACCAGCCATGTGAGCTGATGGTGTGGTACAACGGCGAGCTGCAGCGCAGAGTGTGCGGGGTAGTGAGCGAGTTTGCCCAAGGTGACAGCGGCTTTCGCCGCACCCGCTATCAGCTGCAAGTCAAACCGGCCCTGTGGCGACTGGGACTGCGCCAGAACTCCCGTATCTTTCAGGCGCAAAAGCCTGATGAAATCCTCTCTATTTTGCTGCAAGAGCACGGCATCACCGACTACGCCTTTGCGCTCAAGAATGAGCACGCCCAGCGCGAGTATTGCGTGCAGTACCGCGAAACCGACCTCGATTTTGTCAACCGCCTTGCCGCCGAAGAGGGGCTGTTCTACTTCCACGAGTTTGAAGCAGGCAAACACCGTATCGTCTTTGCCGATGATGCGGCTGCGCTAACCGCTGGCCCCGAGCTTTTCTTCAACCTCGGCAACCGTTCGCTGGAACAGGGGCCTTACGTGCGCCAGTTCCACTACCGCGAATCGGTGCGCCCCTCTGACGTAGAGCTCAAAGACTACAGCTTCAAGACCCCGGCTTATGGCCTCTCCCAGAAGAAAATGGGTGCAGAGCTGGAGCACCAGCGCGATACCTACCAGCACTTCGATTATCCGGGGCGCTACAAAGAGGACCCGAGCGGCAAGGCCTTTGCCCTGCATCGGCTCGATGCCCTGCGCAACGACGCGGTGGCGGGCAGTGGTAAATCCAATAGTGCGGCGCTGCTGCCGGGACAGTTCTTCTCGCTCACCGAACACCCCAACAGCAGTCTCAACATCGACTGGCAAATCGTCCATATCCGCCATACCGGCGAACAGCCCCAGGCGCTGGAGGAAGAGGGCGGTAGCGGCCCGACCGTGTACCACAACGAATTTGGGGTGGTGAAGGCGAGGACCACCTGGCGTGCCCGCATCGGCAGCCCCGAGGCGCCCTACAAGCCGATGGTGGATGGCCCGCAAATCGCCATGGTGGTTGGCCCCGATGGGGAGGAGATTTACTGCGACGAGCACGGCCGGGTAAAACTGCAATTCCCGTGGGACCGTTACGGTAGCTCCAACGACCAGAGCTCCTGCTGGGTGCGGGTCAGCCAGGGCTGGGCTGGCGGCCAGTACGGCATGATGGCGATTCCGCGTATCGGCCATGAGGTCATCGTCTCGTTTCTGGAAGGTGACCCCGACCAGCCCATCGTCACCGGTCGTACCTATCACGCCACCAACCGACCACCGTATGAGCTGCCCGCCAACAAGACTCGTACCGTGCTGCGTACCGAGACCCACCAAGGTGAGGGCTTCAACGAGCTACGTTTTGAAGACCAAGCCGGACAGGAAGAAATTTACATCCACGGTCAGAAAGACCTGAACGTGCTGATTGAGAATGATGCGGCGTGGCATATCAAGCACGATGAGCATCGGGACATCGACAACGAGCGGGTCACCCGCATCAAGGCCAACGACCACCTGACGGTAGAAGGCGAGAAGCGCGACCACATCAAGGCGGACTACTCGCTCACAGTGGATGCTTCCCTGCACCAGAAGCTGGCCCAGTCGCTGCTGGTTGAGGCTGGCCAAGAGGTCCACATCAAGGCTGGTAACAAGATTGTGCTGGAAGCAGGCTCCGAGCTGACCCTCAAAGTCGGCGGCAGCTTTGTGAAGGTTGACCCAAGCGGCGTCACCCTGGTCGGCCCCACCATCAAGATGAACTCTGGCGGTAGTCCCGGCTCTGGCTCCGGTTGGGCGGGTCAAATGCCCGGCTTGCCCGGGGCGGTCAAGGTACCACCCGCACCACCTGCCACTATCCCGGCCAGCGCCATTCAAAAAAGTATGGAGTCCATGGCACCGTTGGTGAAGCCCTGCCCCTTTGCCCAGGGAGGTAAGGCATGACCTTTCAAGAGTGGCGCAGCCAGCACCCCGGCCAACTGTTTGCCATCGTCGATGCCGCGCTCGATACCACTGCGGTTGCAGACTACTGCAACCAGGGCGGTGCCAATGCCATCCCCTTGTTTGCCGGTACGGCCTTCGCGGACCAAGCCGAACAAGGCCCCTGGCTACTGCCCGACCCAGCTCCCGAGTTTATCGCGGCTCACCCGCAACTGGGTGGCGTATACGTTACAAGCGATGCCGCTATCGACGTCGTCCTGCAGCACTGGCAAAGCCTGATAGAAGTGGCCTTCGAAGGGGAAGTGATGTGGCTGCGCTATGCCGATAATCGGGTCTTTCCCAAGATGCTGGCCACCATGAGCCAGCAGGAGATTGATGATGTACTGGGGCCCTGCTCAAGCCTGTGGGCCAACGACAGTGTCTGGCAGCGTACGCCGGATACCGAATTTACTCCCCGCCAAGCCCCCTGGTTTCGCATTCAGCCTCACCACCTGACACCACTGTATGACGAAAGCCGTCACGCCTACATCCTCTCTCGCCACTTCTGGCAACGCATGGAGGAGATGATGACGCGTCATCCCAATCCGGAAGCCGCCATTATCACTATCCTCGAGCAGGCCAATCAAGCTGGGCTGGCAGGTGACGTCCTTGATGGCGTGGTGGCTGGCGCTCTCACACTGCAGACAAGCATGGCGCTGGATGCCATCAGAGCGCCATTGATGCTGACCGACGACGAAATGGCTCAGGTGAATAACTGGCTGAACAAACACCCTGATTTGATAGGAGTTGTGTAATGGCTATCAGTGCCCACTGCATCCCCTGTGAGAAGAACAACTGCTGGATTGAGATAGACGTTCGCGACGAACAGAACCGCTCGTTCAAGGGGCAAAAGGCCACCTTGACCGATGCTACGGGCACCAGCAAAACCGTGACCCTGAAAGATGGACCAACCTTGGTACAAGGCTTTGCGGTGGGGCCGGTGACGGTCAAGCTGGAGACCCAACCCTGGCTCAAAGCAGCACAATCCCGTGAAGCCCTGAAAGAAGGCGAAACCAGCCAGCTTCCCGCCTACACCGAGAAACTCTTCGGGCACGAAGATGTGAAGCGCGAGCACGTCAAGGTGACTTCCGGCGACCTTTGTCTCACTGACCCCGAGCAGCCGCTACCGGAAGGACACAAAGCTGGGCAGGCCCAGCCGCCGCGCTTTATCACCAAACACTCCTACGTGATAGAGGTGAAGAGTTATCAGCTTACTACTTTGCGGATTGGGGTGTTCTTTGATGGCACGGGCAATAACACCCACAACGCCCAGGCAGGGTTGAAAAAAGTAGAGCAGTGGCTTCTGGAAACCTGCTCAGATCCGGATCAGCGAGAGAAAGAGCTGCGGGGCTGCCAGATGGGGCAAAGCCCGGTTGAAGGGAGCTCCGCCAATGACGTGACCAATGTGGGCAAGCTGTTTGAGCAATATGACATTACGGCAGGCCACTTAGTGTCCCACACCTATATCAGTGGTATTGGTACTCGTGATCCAATTGCAGGTGAAAGTGGCCCTAAATATCGTTCGGATGACACCCTGACCCAAGGATTTGATCTCGATTTTGGTGGGGAGAACACCTCTATTATCGGAAAGGTGGAAGTAGCATGTCAGCAGAGCATAGTTCGCTCGATCAATCGGGATTTGGGTGAGGTTTTAGTTGATGTAGATTGTATCCATCGTATCGAGCTTGATGTGTTTGGGTTTAGTCGGGGCGCCGCTGCTGCCCGCCATTTTGTAAATGTGATAGATAAAAAAGCTGATCACCCCTTGGCGCAAGCTATAGCGAATAGCCCGAACATTCGCCTTAAAGCTGGGTTTGATTGGGCTAGCCGAGACGATGTGCGCTTTACGTTTGTGGGTCTGTTCGATACCGTAGTTTCTTCTTACAACCCGAATGTCAATGTTCAGCTCAAAGCGGATTGCGCAGAACGGGTGGTACATCTCACCGCGCTGGATGAAGTGCGTAAATACTTCCCGTTATCACGCATTACAGAAGATGCTGCAGGCGCCAGTATTCCTGCTCATTTTACTGAATTGGCGCTACCGGGGGCTCACTCTGACATAGGTGGCGGTTACTATAGCCGCTGGAGCTTGAGCAATCCCAACAGCGATCCAGCCCTGATCGAGTGTATTGAGTTGGAACGTTTTATGAGTGTGGACACTGTTTCAACACCAGATACCGAGAGCATTGCCTATCAAAAAGCCAAGGCGTATGCCGAGGAGAAACGAACGTTGGGTTGGGTCAATCGTATCAACTACAGTCTGCCTCGTGGCGCAGTGCCGCAGTTGGGGGCGATCAGCCTGAAACCTTACTCCTTCCGGCGTCCAGAGGGGAAAAATAGCACAGGCCCCGGCAAAAAGTCGGTCTATGTAGAAGTGCTGATGAGCAGGGTGGTTGAGGGGGAATACTCCCGTATTCCGCTTCATATGATGGTCGAGGCTGGCCGCGCCGTGGGGGTGCCGTTTAAAGAATGGATGCCGGATGATAGGGCATTGCAGCTTGAGCCGCTCTCAATCAAGCGGCCAGAGGCTGACTTGAAGGCGCTGGATAAAATTTGGGCCCTATCCGCCATCGAACAGAAGGTTGCTAAGAATTTGGCTCATCAATTATCGCCCGATGTTTACCGTGCCTTGCGTCGTGACTATCTACACCACAGCGCCAGCAACCAAGGTATAGCCAATCCAGCTAATACTAATAAATATGAGTCCAGCATCAGCAAGGAGAGACGTAAGCTGATAGGGAACAAGGAAGCATAAAGATGAAATCTATCGTCGCATTATTGGTTTTTTGCCTTTCATTGATAGCCTGCGCGGCGCCACAACCTTTGCCTCAATTTGCTTGGGATTATGGCACAGGCAGTAATATAGATCTTACTAAGAACACCAAGACCGAGTTCTATCTTAGAGGGAAACAAGTTTATGCCGACCGTTTGGCCGGTGGCGGAGCTGGAGGTCTACTTGCCGATAGAATCAAGGCGCAACGTTATTATTGGGCGGGTGGTGGTGGCCTACCTACCGACGGTGTTCCCATCCCCGATAAAGCTGTGATTGAGATGGTTTCCTTCCATGATCGCAAGCGCTACCGCATAAAGGTGGACTTGCCTGCCAATCTGGAGCAACAGATGCGTCAGGTCTACTCTGTTGAGGGGCGTTATGACCGCCGTAGCTGGCTCTATTTTGGCCTAGCGCCAGGCGGCTATTTTGAGGTGTTGCTCAAGGGAGATAGGCTAAATGTTAAGCCAGATATTCTGCTTGCTCGCGGTATTGCCGAAGTTGTGACTGATGATTGGTATGACAAGAAAGTACCGGTAGCACGCCAATATGGGATGGATGATTTTGACAAGAAATATGGTGAGTTATTCAAGCAATACCCAGTTCCCAATGGCATGGACTGGGCCCCGATCATGGACGCTTATCGCGCAGCTCAGCCTAAGACGGATACCGATCCGGTCAATTGATTTGGATTGCGGTTTAAGAGGTATCAATGAAGCAGTACCAAAACTGGCTGGCCCAGTATCTGATTTGTCGTCGTGATAACGACCATGCCATGGCCGCAGAATTGGTCGAGAGCATCTGTGCTTTCTGGCAGGCTAGAGGCGATAAGGCTGAGTATGCCAAGTGGCAGAAGGTCTATCAGGATCACCTGCAACAGACCACCTGACAGGCAAGGCTAATGGCCAGGGAAGGCGCCGCATCAGCTGTATGCCCATCAGGTGGCCGCGTAGCATAACGGATTAGCCCGTAATACAGCAGTACCTCATCAGTCACTTTTTCACTAAGCGAAGAATTTCCCATGACACACCGAGCCTTATGGCTGGCACTGGCAGCCAGCATGCTTGCAGCCTGCGCTTCCACAGCCCCACGTACTGACACCGAGTTATCCCAAGCGGCAAAGCAGGGGGATGGACGAGCCCAGTATGAGCTGGCCAAACGCCTGGCAAGTCAGCCCGATTACCCCAACGCCATGCACTGGATGCAGCAGGCCGCCGAGCAGTCTGGCCCCTTGGCCGCTGATAAAGAGCTCCGCGCCAGCGCTGCCTGGCAAGTGGGTGACTGGTATCAGGCTGGGCTCGGGGAGCCCAAAAATCCGGCGCTCGCTACCCAGTGGTGGCAGCGCTCTGCTCGCCTTGGCAACACCAACGCCAGCTATCAGTTGGGCCTGATGTGCCAAGAGCAGCATCAAGGCAAATTGGTGAGCGAATGCCTCGATTGGTTCGAGCAGGCTGCTAAGCAGGATCATGCGGAAGCTCAGTTGATCCTGGCCCGGTGGTACAGCACACAACCGGGGGCAGATGCAGATGCCGTCAAGTGGTTTGAGCGGTCCGCAGAACTGGGTAACCGTGATGCTCAGTACCTGTTAGGTGAGCGATATGCGCAAGGTAAAGGGGTAGTCAAACGATCAGACCTCGCCCAGCGCTGGAACGACAAGGCTGCGGCTCAGCAGCAGCCGAATGCGTTACTACAGCAAGCCAAGCAGGCCGCTCCCACTAATGCGTTCACAGCCTATCAGAGAGCCGCTACAGCTGGCTCTGCCGAAGCCGAACTCTGGCTTGGCAAGGCTTATCTGGCTGGGGAGCAGATCCCCAAAGACCCCTCCCTAGGTCGTTACTGGCTGGAGCTGGCTGCAGGACACGGCTCCCATGAAGCAGAGTACCAAGTGAGCTTGCAGCAGGTAGACCAGAAGCAGCAGGTCTATTGGTTAGAGAAGGCAGCTAACGGTGGCGTTACCAAGGCATGGTTTGCGCTGGCGGAGTTACAGCAGGACCAAGGTGAACTGGCTCGGGCCCGAGCCAGTTATGCCAAGGCAGCCGAACAAGGACACATTGCCGCGCAGTACACCTATGGTGAAATGCTGCGTCTGGGACAAGGTGGCAAAGAGGATTACACTCTGGCGCTCAAGCAGTATCGCTTGGCTGCCCGGCAAGGTGACCGCCAAGCCCAATACCGAATGGGAACGCTACGAGAGGAAGGCTTGGGGGCCCCGCGCAATCGGGTGCATGCCTATGCCTGGTTGTCACTGGCCGCGACAGAAGGGATGCCAGAAGCCGTACTGGCTCGTGATGAGCTGGAAGCAGCGATGACCAAGCCGGAAGTAAAGCAGGCTCAGAAACTCTCTGAGCACTGGTTTGGCAAGATGCCCGCAACGGCTAAGAAAAGCTAAAAAAAGAGCATAGGAAGGAAGCGGCCTTGGTGGGCCGCTTCCTTCCTATTCAGTTGGTGAATTACCGGATACAAACTCAGCCCAGGCATCCATCATGGGCCGACGTTGGTCCAGCAGGTCAGTACGGTGGTACGCAGCCTCTACCTTGTTCTGCACTGTATGAGCTAACGCTCGTTCAGCGAGATCTCGTGCGTAGCCCTGCTCACTGCACCAGTCTCGAAAGCTGGAACGAAAGCCATGAGCAGTTGCCATTCGGCCAGGAGTACAGCTCTCCGCTTTAGCTCTTCTCAGAAACATCGTCAGCACTGTGTCTGAGAGCGCTACCTGATCTCTGGGGGATGGGAATACCAACTCGTTATGTAATCCCCTTAACCCCTTCAGGATTTCGACGGCGCGAAGAGATAACGGAACACGATGTTGTTGCTTGGCTTTCATACGCTCGGCCGGTAGGGTCCAGATCTTTGCTTCCAAGTTTACTTCTGACCACTTCATGGCTCTAACTTCACCTGAGCGGCATGCAGTCAGGATCAAGAACTCCAGCATAGAGCGGGTGACGTCGTACTGTTGCGCTGTTCTCAGGTGCTTTTGCACAAAGGCGGGGATATCACGCCAAGGCATCGCGGGCTGGTGTTCAACCCGCACAGACTTGCTGGGTTGTGCCGGTAGTAAGTGACCCACCACATCTACTGGGTTTGCAGAGGTATAGCCGTGGGCCCATGCCCAAGCCATGACTGCGTGTAGGCGCTGCTTAACACGGCTTGCTGTTTCCGGGATCGTCAGCCATATCGGTTGCAAAACGGAAGCGATATGGGCTGGAGTGATGGTATCAATGGAGATAGCGCCAATGGTAGGAAAGGCATATTGCTCCAATGTGGTGATCCATTGCTTACCGTGCTTGGGGTTCTTCCAGCTGGGTAGCAAGCTTTCGTAAACCAGTCTGGCAGATGCTTCCAAGGTCGGGATCTTCGGCTTGTTCTGCTCCAGCAGTCGGATCTCTAGCGGATCTAGGCTATTCGCCAGCTGTTCCCGCATCGCCTGTGCGTCTCGAGCTGCGTCAGCGATGGAGATCTCGGGGTAAGTTCCGAGGCCTGCATTACGTCGTTTCTTCGTCAGTGGGCTGACATAGCGGAACACCCACTTTCCTCTGCCCTTGATGGTAGAGGGGTGTAGCGTCAACCCGGTGACGCCACCATGAGCAAGGGGCTTATCTTCAGGCTTGATGTTGCGGGCTTTGGTATCGGTGAGGATTGCCATCAGGTAACCTCCTTGAGAATTGAATATGCCACTCAGTATGCCACCAAGCATACGCAGTGGTAATATGTGATTGGGATGGATTGGACAAGGATTGCCTGTAAGGCACTGATATGTATTTGTTTGTCTGACTGCTTCAGAATGGATTGGACTGGATTGCGGCGGGCACCTCCTCCGCCATTTATTCAGCCAAAAAGGCCATCCGAAAGGATGGCCTTTTTGCTATCTACACCCCTGCCTCTTGTTTTTTCTGCATTGCCCACTGCTTTTCTCTTTATTTAGCCCTCTTGCTAACCGTCATCCAGCGCTGCTGGCCTTTCACTAGCTACCTAATGGCATCTTGAAGGTCTGATAAGACGCTTTATCGAAGAGCTAACCTCATCATTAATATGGAGATACGCCTATTCTCCGCGGTACAGCGCACATTTTTGCGACAAACCGTGTCGCATGTGAGGCCTTTGCTGTATAATCCGCGACCGTTCAGGTCTTGTCACCGCTGTTTAAGCTGCCCTGTAGGATGCAGTTGTTGGTCGGCAAGGTAGTAGTAAAAATAACTAAAAGATTCAATAACAATGGGTTGTCGCCTTCGTCTGCGTTGGTGCTTGCGTACTGCCGTCTCTTTTTTGCTATGCATCCAGTGCGCTAATGCCGCTGGACCACTGTCCTCACCGCTGGATCAGAATGATGTCGAGCAGCGTCAGCGTAGCTTGCTGGAGGAGGCTGCGCGCCAGCGCGACGACGTTGCCCGGCAAACCCAGCTACCCGCAGCGGCAGCAACCCCCACTCCCGAAGCCGCAGGCCCCTGCTTTGTGGTGACTGCCATCCGCTTCGAGGAGGCAGGCCAACTTGATGCAGATGCCCGCACCACGCTGACCAGCCCGTTTTTGCACACCTGTATGGGGTTGCCCCATATCAATGCCTTGATCCGCGATGTCAGCCAGTGGTACCTGGCACAGGGCTTTATCACCAGCCGCGCGTTCCTGCCCGAGCAAGACCTGGCTAGCGGTACGCTGACGATTGCCGTACTGGAAGGGCGGGTGGAGCGCATCGTCGTCGACGGCCAGCCTGACCGGATCACCCACACCCTTTTTCCGGGCCTGGTGGGGGAGGTGCTCAACCTGCGGGACCTTGAGCAAGGGGTGGATCAGCTCTCCCGCCTGCGCACCCTCTCTTATCAACTGGACATTCAGCCGGGTACTGCGGCGGGTCAATCCATCGTCAACCTGAAAGGGTCGCGCAGACTTCCCTTGCAGGGCAGCCTCGAGTTTGACAACAGCGGACAGCAGAGCACGGGAGAAGAGCAGGGGCGGATGTCGCTGAGTGCTGACAACCTGTGGTCACTGGCCGAGCAATGGAGCCTGGGAGGTTCACGCAGTACGGATGGGAGGGCTGTCCATGATGCGACCAGCTGGCAGGCCGGCTTGAGCCTGCCGTATGGCTATTGGCTGTTTGATGCTGGCTATCAGTACAGCGACTATCGCAACGATCTGCTGTCGCGTGGCTATGTGTATGACAGTCGCGGCAACACACGCACCAGCACCGGTACGCTGTCACGCACCCTCTATCGCGATGGTCAGAGCAAGGTGTCCGCCGTGCTGGGGATCACTCACCGGCAAAGCCGCAACTTCATCATGGAGCAGTTGCTGGAGAGCAGCAGCTACCGCCTCTCTTCACTGCGCAGCGGGCTCAACCTGGCGACCCGGGTCGATCATCATTTCTTCACGCTCAATCCAACGCTCACTCTGGGCACGGATTGGTTTGGCGCCGACAGTGACCGCGGCCGGCCAGTCGCGACTCCCCGGGCCCAATTTGAGAAGTGGGGGCTGTTTGGCAGTTACAGCACGGCCTGGCAGCAGCTGGGCTGGCTCTCCACTCTCTATGGCCAATGGAGCCCTGACACGCTTTACAGCGTGGAGCGGGTCTCGTTGGGTGGGGATGCCTCGGTGCGGGGCTTTAAAGAGCAGAGCCTCAGTGGTGATGTCGGTGGTTACCTGCGCAACGAGCTGAGCTGGCAGGCCCAGACGCCAGCCTGGCTCGGTCAGTGGCGAGGGTGGCTAGCCCTCGACATGGGGCGAGTTGACCTTGGCAACCAAGGTGACCGCTGGCGCGGGATGGTGGGCACGGCCCTTGGCTGGGAGCAGCGCTATCGCCATGTGGCCGGCAACCTCAGTGTGGGGTTCCCGATCAGCGCCCCGGCCTGGCTCAATGCCGATCCCTATGTTGTGAACTACCGCCTGAGCATCAATTTTTAACGGAAACACAGTGATGTCGACACCCAAGTTGCCCTTGACCCTTCGTCTGCTTGCTTACCACCTGAGTGCATTGCTGGCCTTGCAGCCTGCACACCCCGCCTTCGCCGAGGGGATTGCAGTGGCAACGGGCAGCACCACGCTCAATCAGGCGGGCAATGGCGTACCGGTTGTCGACATCGCAACGCCCAACGGGGCCGGGGTATCACACAACCTCTACCAGGATTTCAATGTGGCGCAGCCTGGCGTCATCCTCAACAACGCCACTGGCCAGCTGACCCAAACCCAGCTCGGTGGGCTTATCCAGAACAACCCCCATCTCACCGGTGCGCCAGCCAACGTCATCATCAACGAAGTGGTGGGTGCCAACCCGTCGCAGTTGCAAGGCTATCTGGAAGTGGCGGGTCAACAGGCTGGCGTGGTGGTGGCCAACCCCAACGGCCTGACCTGTGATGGTTGTGGCTTTATCAATACCCCCAATGTCACGTTGTCCACTGGCAAGCCGGTGCTGGATGCTCATGGCCAGCTGCAGATGCTGGATGTGAAACAAGGGGCATTGACGGTGGGGGGCAAGGGATTGGATGGCAGCCGTCAGGCGTCGGTCGACCTGATTGCCCGCGCGGTGCAGCTCAACGGCGCCTTGCATGGCAAGGAGGTCAACGTGATCGCCGGGGCAAACACGGTTAACCGGCAGACGGGGGAGATCCGTGCTCAGCAAGGTGACGGTACCGTACCGGAAGTGGCCATCGACACGGCAGCCATGGGGGGCATGTATGCCGGCAAGATCCGGCTGGTGTCGACCGAGCAAGGGGTAGGGGTCAACCTGGCCAATGCGGTGGCAACGCAGGGGGATTTGACCCTGGATGCCAACGGCAAGATCCGGCTGCGTGACAGCAGCAGCAGTGCCGGCAACCTGCAAGTCAGCAGCCAGGGTGAGCTGGCGATGACGGGGGCTATCCACAGCGGTGGTGCAGCGAAGTTGGCCGCTGGCGGTGAGTTGACGGCGCAAGATGCCGATATCGCAGCAAAAGGCGATGCCACGTTGCAGGCGCGTACGCAGCAGTTGCAGCGGACCAAGGTCAGCAGCGGTGGCACCTTGGCGCTGCAGGCGAGCGATGCACTGGTGGTACGAGAAGGCGAGTTGCAGGGGGAGACGCTCCATGCCACGGCGCAACAGTTGGATACCCAGTCGGCACTGACGGCAAAAGACGTGACACTGCAGGCCGAACAGTTGCGTCAGGCGGGCCATGTGCAGGGCACCTCGGTGCGGTTGGCTGCTGGCGCGCTGCGCCATGAGGGCACGACCCAGGCAGCACAGAATCTGACCATCGATGCGACGACACTGGATAACCAGGGAACGCTGAAGAGCGGGCAAGCGATGAGCGTCGCGCTCGGGGAGCGAGGCCATAACGCTGGTGAGCTGAGTGCGGGCGACAACCTGGCAATACGTGCCGGTACGCGCTGGGAGCAGGGAGAGCAGAGCAAGAGCAACGCAGGTCAGCGCATGCAGCTGCAGGCGCAGCAGGTGAGCCTGGCGGGTGACGTTGGTGCTCCGACGCTGGATATCAACAGCAATGAGCTGACCGTGGCGGGCAAGGTGAAGGGCAGCTCGGTGCAGTTGCAGGCGGGTGTGTTGACCAACCGGGGCGAGGTGCAGGCAGGGCAGATCCTGAACTGGCAGGGTAGTCGACTGATCAACAGCGGCACCCTGCAAGGGGACAAACAACTGGTGCTCAAGGGGGATGCCTTGCAGAACAAGGGCACCCTGGCGGGAGGCGATAGCCTGACGTTGCAGGCCGATACCCTCGACAACGAGGGGCGTATCGCCAGTCAGTTGGCGACGCTGACTGGTCGTCAGCTGCGCAGCAGCGGCACCTTGCTTGGGGTCTCCCGGCTGACCCTCAAGGGGGACGAGCTGGCCCTGACGGGGCAGCAGCTGACCGACGGTGAACTGGAACTGGGCAGCCGATTGCTGCTGTTGAGCGGCCAAAATCTGGTCGGTGGCCAGGCCAGGGTGACGGCCGAGACAGGCAACTTCGATGGTGTACTGAAGGCGCAATCGCTGGTGCTGGCGGTCAAAGATGCGACGAGCGAGGGCAAGCTGCACAGTCGGGAAGGTATTGCGTGGGAAGGGCAACGGCTTGCGACGGGGAATGCGAGCGAGCTGCTGGCCAACCAGAACGTGAGTCTGAGCGGCGACCAGCTGGCACTGGGTGGTACGGTTGGTGCGGGCCAGTATATGGTCATCAAGGGCAAGCAGGTCACGCAACATGGTCAGCTTGCCAGTGGCCAGGTGATGAAGGTCGATGCCGATGAGCTGGCGTTGGCCGGGCTGGTGCAAGGGGACTCGATTAACCTGACCAGTGAGCGTGCGACCCAGCAGGGGCGCATCTTGGCCACTGATACGTTGAACTGGCACAGCAAGCAGCTGGATGGCAATGGCTGGCTGCAGGCCGGCCAGGCCCTGAATTTGAACGGGGAGCGGCTGACCCACAGTGGTACGGCAGTGACGGCCGGCAAGCTGGCGCTCACCTTTGCCGAACTGAACAGCACGGGTGGCCTGTTTGCCGATGAAGTGGCGGTGACGGGGGCTCGCCTGCTGTTGAAGGGGGGGCTGGAAAGCAAGTCATCCGCGCAGATAACGGCCGACGAGTTGCAACTGGGGGGCGAGCTGCGCACCGGGGCTGACCTGGCGTTGGGAGCAACCTTGTTGACACTGTCCGGGAGTCAGCATGTTGGCGGCGACCTGCAACTGCAGGCCGAGCAGGCCGAGGTGAGCGGAGAGCTGGAAGTCGGCAAGCTGCTCAAGCTGGATGCCAAGACGCTTGCCAGCAGTGGCAAGCTGCTGGCAAGCCAGGCTGATATTGCGGCGGTCAACTGGCAACAGCGTGGCGAATTGAGCACTGACAATGCGCTGGTCTGGCGTGGCGACAAGCTGACTCAAGAGGCTGGCGGCGCCCTGCGCGCCGGTGGCGTGCTGAAGCTGAGCGGTGATGACATCACCCTGGCCGGGGATGTGGCAGCCAAAGGGGATGTGGCAGTGGTGGCCAACGCGTACCAGCAACAGGGGGCCATGAATGCGGCCCAGGGGTTGCGTATCGATGCGACCAGGCTACAACTGGATGGCACTACCCAAGCGAAGACGGCGCAGCTGCATAGTCAGGTGGGAAGCAGTCGTGGCCAACATTTGATAGGTCAGCAGCTCAACTGGCAGAGCGACACCCTGGCCAACCAGGGGTGGCTGCAAGCGGGGGACAGCCTCGCATTGACAGGACGTACGCTTGATAACGAAGGCACGGTCATTGCCGGTGACGACCACCGACTCAACGCCACGGAACGCCTCACCAATCAGGGCAACTTGGCAGGCAAGACACTTTCTCTGACAACCAAAACGCTGCAAAACGGCGGGCTGTTGCAGGGGAAACAGGGTATTACGCTACAGGCAGAAGAGGTCACCTTGACCGGGCGTTTGGTCAGCCAGGGGGCTGTCCAGCTGGGGGCAAAACTACTGACGCTGGGCGGCAATGCAAACATCGGTGGTGCCCTCACCCTGCAGGGGGATACGCAGCAGCTGGCCGGCGTCTGGCGGGTTGGCGGGTTGCTGCAAAGTACCGGTAAACAACAGACGTTGGCTGGTGACTGGCAAGCGGGGCAGTGGCAATTGCAGGCTGATTCGCTCACCAACAAGGGGCGACTGGCCAGCAAACAGGCGGCCAATTTTAAGGTAACTGAGTGGCACAACGAGCAGGGCGCGACCCTGGTTGTCGCGGGACCGTTGAACCTGACCGGCCAGCGCTTGCTGCAACAAGGGAGCTGGCTGGGTAATGGCAGCCAAACCCTGATGGTCGACGAGATAACCCAGCAAGGTCAGTGGCTGGGTGACGGTGCCTTGCAGGTGAAAGGGAGCAAGTTGGTCAACAGCGGCACGTTGCGGGCCGCCGGTCTTGACCTGACCGTGAATGAGCTTGAAAACCGAAGCCGGATGGAGAGCGGCGGGGAGCTTAACTGGCAGGGGACGCAGTGGCGCAATCTGGGCGCGCTGTTGGCAGGACATGCCACGTTGACGGGCGATACCTTGCTCAACAGCGGGGATGTGGGTGCCCGTCAACTGACCATGAAGGCGGCCACCCGTCTGGACAACCGCGGTGTATTGGTTGGCAAGGAGGGGATAAACCTGACAGCGGCGACCCTGGACTTGCAGGGTGACATGCTGAGCAATGGTTCCATGCAGTTGGGGGCCTCACTCCTGGATCTGAATGGCCTGACCCAGGCCAACGGTGAGCTGGTTGTGACGGCGGAGCAGGCAACGCTGGCTGGCAACCTGACAGCCGACCAACTGCAGTGGCGCGGCAAGACGCTGGTGATGTCTGGCACGGCGGCCGCGCGCGATACCACCTTGAATGGTGAACAAGTGACGTTGGATGGAACCCTCAAAGGGGACCATCAACAGGTGACTGCGACCACCCTCACTACCGGTCAGCAGAGTCAATTATTGGCCAAAGCAGGGCAACAGCTGACGGCTGGCCAGATGACGCTACAGGGCAGTGCGGTAGCGGGAGGGGCTCAGCGCATCGAAGCTACCCAGTTGTCACAACAGGGGACATTGGCCAGCGGTGGTTCACTGTCACTGCAGGTCGCCGATACCCTGCGCAATGATGGCAAGGTGTCGGCGCAAGCGATAACGCTGACGGCGGCACACATCGACAACGGTGGTGCGCTGGTCAGCAAGGACGCACTGAACCTGAAGACTGGCACCCTGGCTAACCGGGGCCACTGGCAATCGGACCAGGGCATCACCTTGACGGCCAACCGGCTGCTCAACAGCGGTCAGTGGGTCAGCGGCCTGGGTCAGACATTGACACTGGATGCACTGGATAACAGCGGAACGTTGCTTGCCGGCGCGGACCTCACCATCAACGCGCCCCAGCTGAGCAGCAGCGGCAAGCTGCTGGCCAATAAAGACCTTGTTCTGGACATCAACGAAGCCACGCTGGCCAGTGGTAGCACCACGGCCAGCAATGGCCAGTTGCAACTCCATGCGGGCACATTGACCAGCCAGGGGACGCTGTCATCGGCGGGGGGTCTGAGCTGGCAAGGCGCGAATTTGGTACACAGCGGCAGTGCCGTGACCAATGGCGCGCTGACGCTTCGGGGTGAGGCCGTCACCTTGAACGGTGACTTGCAAGGGGAGCGGGTGTTGCTGGACACCGGCACACTGACCAGTCGCGGCAAACTGACCAGCCGTGGCGACCTGGCGGTCAATGCCCGTGGTGCGGTGCAGCACCATGGCCAACTGCAAGGCAATCAGGTTGTGC
>Ga0224722_1000920_pt1 | contig 16649 bp, 16 predicted proteins | sample Balambano_FR1_Me_FD_161646 | JGI IMG/M metagenome (GOLD analysis project Ga0224722, IMG submission 161646) | Freshwater sediment microbial communities from Lake Towuti, South Sulawesi, Indonesia - Balambano_FR1_MetaG | ecosystem: Environmental > Aquatic > Freshwater > Lake > Sediment | place... | reverse complement strand
AAGAGCGGCACCCGTCCGGCCGTGGAAGAGGCCGACGCCTTCAACACGAGCTCCGACGTGACCCGGCTGCGCATGGCGCTGGTCGACGACACCGACGAGGCTCCGACCCCGCTGTTCGCCTTCGTGACCGAGCTCAGCGTGGCCATCAACAACAACGCATCGGCGGCCAAGGCGGTCGGTGTGCTGGGCGGCTTCGACATCATCGTCGGCACGTTCGAGGTGAGCGGCAACATCACCGCCTACTTCTCGAACGTCTCGGCCGTGGCGGCGGTGCGCAACAATTCCAACGTCACGCTGGACTTCGCGGCAGTGAAGAACAACGCGGGCTTCATCGTGGACCTGCCGCTCATCGCCCTGGGCGACGGCCGGGCCAACGTCGAGCAGGATCAGGCCATCACCCTCCCCGTGTCCATGGACGCGGCGACGGCGGCGGCCATCGACACCAACCTCGACTACACCATGATGCTCTGCTTCTTCGACTACCTGCCGGACCTGGCAGACGCCTAATCCCACGGGGGCTGGGTTGAGCCCCCACAACCCGTGTTGCTGAGGAGCTTCACCCATGTCCATGTACAAGCAGTTCCAGACCGATACCAATCTCGAGAAGACTGGTGTCGACCTGGACTACGGCGACTTCATCGTCACCATCGCCCGTGCAGGCGGTGCCAACAAGAAATTCGAGCGGACGCTCGAAGCGAAGACCAAGTCGGTCAAGCGCGCCATCCAGACCGAAACGCTCGACAACGAGCGCGGCAAGGCCATCCTCCGGGAGGTCTATGCCGAAGCCGTGGTCATCAAGTGGTCGGTGCGCGTGGCGGCCGACGCCAAGGGCAAGCCGGTCGAGCCGCTCAAGCTGATGGCCGAAGCCGACGGCGACACCGTCTTCGTGGAAGGTATCGAAGGCCCCAACGGTGACGTGATGGCGGCCACTGCCGAGAACATCGCGGCCACCTTCAAGGCGCTGCCCGACCTGTTCGCCGACATCCAGGAGCAGGCCCAGAAGGTCGCGCTGTTCCGCCAGGCGGTCCAGGAAGCCGAGGCAAAAAACTGACCGAGGTCCTGCTCTATTTCCTGGAGCAGGGCCCGGTAGAGCAAAGGATCATTCGGGAGTGCATGGCGCGCAAGCTGCCGTTGCCCGACCGGATACAGAACGCCCCTGACCTAGAGCTCGGCCTAGAGCTCTACATGGGGGCGTTCTGGGACCTGGACAGCTGCCGCCCTCTGGGCTATGGGGAAGGACCGATACCGTGGACGACGATCGAGCAGTACGCTCAGCTGAATGGCATCGAAGGGGAGCAGCGTGACATGCTCCACTACCATGTTCGGCAGCTGGACAACGCCTATCTGAAGCACCGGCTGGCCAAGTCCAAGGCGGCGGCCGGGAGCAGCTGATGGCGAACGGGCTCGGAGACTTCGCCCGGCGCATCCGCATCCGAGGCCGCCAGGTCGAGGAAGGGGTGAACCGGATCGTACGCAAGGTGGCGCTGATTGCCGACCGGGAGCTCGTGCTTGAGACCCCGGTCGACACCGGCCGCGCGCGGTCCAACTGGCAGGTCTCCCTGGGCTCCCCCATCACCGACGAGCGCGAGCCCTATGCTCCTGGCGAAGGGCTGGGCCGAGGCGAGGGCGCGAATGCTGCTGGAGCCCTGCAGCAGGGCCAGGACCGCATCGGTCAACGAAAGTCGGGACAGGACATATACATCCAGAACAATGTGTCGTATATCGGAAGGCTGAACGACGGTTCATCGGCCCAGGCCCCGGCTGGCTTCGTCCAAGCAGCCATCACGCGGGCGGTCGGCGCGGTGAAGAACGGAAGGGTCTTCGATGGCGACTGAACGCATTCAGATCATCGTCTCCGAGCGAGGCTCCCGTACCGTCCGACGCAGCATTGAGGACATCGGGGGTGGCGCGACGAGGGCCGAGGGTGCGGTCTCGCTCCTCAACCGCGCTCTCGGCCTCATAGGCGGCGGGCTCGCAGTGCGCGAGCTCGTGCGCCTTGCTGACACGTACACCAATCTGCAGAACCGGCTCCGACTTGTCACCAGCGACACGGCCAACCTGGCGCGTGTGACTGACGAGCTTTTCAGCATATCCAACCGTACCCGAAGCAGCTACGAGAGCACGGCCGAGCTCTACGCCCGTGTCGCGTTGTCCGCCAAGGACCTGGGGCGCTCCCAGCAGGAGCTCCTGCAGTTCACCGAAAGTCTCAATCAGGCGGTGATCCTGTCCGGTGCAAGCGCGACCGAAGCCGAAGCTGGTATCATACAGCTGAGCCAGGGGCTGGCGTCCGGCGCGCTCCAAGGCGATGAGCTCCGGTCCGTGCTCGAACAGCTTCCGGCCGTGGCCGACGTGATTGCCCAGCAGCTGGGGGTCACCCGTGGCGAGCTTCGCCAGATGGGCCAGGAAGGCAAGATCACGGCCGACATCGTGCTCGACGCCTTCAAGAACGCGCGCGAAGAGCTCGAAGGCAAGTTCGCCACGACCATCCCCACGATTGGTCAGAGCTTCACCGTGCTCCGCAACAAGGCCATGGAGCTCTGGGGCGAATTCGTCACTGGCAACGGCATTGCCCAGGGGCTGGCGCAGACGATCCTGCTGCTCGCCAACAACCTTGACAATATCATCCCGCTGGTCATAGGCATCGGCGCGGCCTTCGCAGGCTGGCAGATTGCCAGCGCCATTGCCGGGGTGCTCGGCCCCATGATCGCGCTGGAGCGCGCCCTTGGCGCGACCAGCGTGGCGTCGGCGCTCACCTCGATCAGCATCAAGGGTCTGCAGGGCGCGTTCCAGGGCCTCACCCTCGCCATCGCCAGCAACCCCCTGGGCGCGCTGGCTGTGGCGCTGACCGCGCTCATCACGCTGTTCGTGGCCTTTGGTGACGACATCAAGGTGACCGAAGACGGGCTCGTGTCGCTCAAGGACGTGGCCGTGGCTGCGATGCAGCTGATCTGGGAGAGCGTGTCCGGCGTTGTCGCTGCCTTCCAGGTGGCCTGGGACGCGGCCATCACCGCTGTCAACAAGCTCTTCGCCTTCCTGGGCACGACTGCTAGTGAGGTGTTCTCGTTCATCCTCAAGGTGCTCAAGACCGCCATTAACGGCTACATTGGCCTGTGGGTGCTGGCCTTCCGCACGGTCCAGCTGGCGTGGAACAACTTCCCCGGCTTCATGGACACTATCTTCACCAGCGTGGTCAACCTGGGAGCAGCGGCGGCCGAGAAGCTGCTGAACGCCTGGCAGACCCCGCTGCGCCTGATCGCTGGAGGCCTGAGCTACATCGACGAGGAAGCATCCTCTGGCCTGAACAGCTTCCTCGACAACTTCAACGTGGAAATCCCCCGCGCCAAGGCGAGCGATGCAGGGGCTCAATTCGCGCGCGACTTCGGCGCGGCGGCCAACGACGCCTTCTCCACCGACTATGTCGGCAACGCCATTGACGCGGTGATGGAGCGGGCCCGGCAGAACGCCATGGGCGCTACCGACACGGTGGGCGAGCTCAACGGTGCGACGCAGAACCTGACCCGGTCGACCAACGACCTGAGCGATGCTGAGAAGAAGGCGCGCCAAGCGTTCTCGGACTTCCTGCGCGACATCGAACGCGAGATCGAGCTCCTGGGCTTGTCCAATCGGGAAGCCGAGCGGCGGCAGATGCTGTTCCAGCTGGAAGACCAGATGAAGCGCCAGCTGACGCAGTCCGAGCTTGCGCTGGCCAATGCACGTATCACCGCGCTCCAGGCGGCGCGCGACAACCGCTACCTGCGTGACAACAACCGCGACACGCAGGACGAAATCTACCTGCTCCAGTATTCGGGGCAGGAGCACGAGCGGCGCGCTGACCTTCTGAAGATCGAGCGCGACCTTGACCGTGAGCTCACGGCGGCCGAGCGCGAGCTCGCCAATGCCCGGCTCGACGCTCTCTATGCGGCACGAGACACCCGCTACCTGAACGACTACGTGCGTGACCTGAACGATGAGTACACGCTGCTGCAGTACACCGGCCGGGAGCACAACGTGCGGTCCGACCTGTTGCGCATCGAGCGTGACCTTGGCCGTGAGCTCACCGATACCGAGCGGGAATGGCTGGGCACCCTGCTCGAAGAGAACGAGGCGATGCGCGGTCAGAACGACCTGCTCAATTCGACGGTCGGCGCGCGCCAGGCCTTCATCGACCAAGTGCGGGACGCCAAGGCGCTGCTCGAAAGTGGCTCTGGGTTCACCCTTGCCGACGCCTTTAGCCAGCTGGCAGGCGGCGGCGAGCTTGGCCAGTTCTTCGAGGGCACTCAGGCGGCGCTCGATGCGCAGCTGGCACAGTATCAGACCTACTACGACCAGGTCAAGCAGCTGCGAGACGCCAACCTGATCGACGCCCAGAGCGCGGCGCAGGCGCTCAATCAGGTCGAGATCGCCATGCTCGAAGCGCGGCTCAACAAGCAGCGCGACTTCTTCGGCACCCTCGCTGGGCTCAGCAAGTCGAAGAACAAGGAGCTCGCTGCCATCGGCAAGGCGGCGGCCGTGACCCAGGCCACCATCGACGGCTACCTGGCAGTGCAGAAGGCGCTGAGCTCGTTCCCGCCGCCGTTCAACTTCATCGCCGCTGCAGCGGTCGGTGCGGCTACGGCTGCCAATGTCGCTGGCATCTTGAGCCAGAACGCCAACTTCATGACGGGTGGCTCGATGAAGGTCGGTGGCTCTGGCGGGCCCGACAGCCAGCTGGTGGCCTTCCGGGCCACCCCCGGTGAAGAGGTCCAGGTGCGCACCCCGACGCAGGTCCGCAAGGGCTCGTCGGCGGTCGACGGTGGCAACGGCGGTGGTGGCTCTCCCACCCTCAATGCCAAGATCGTCAACGTGATTGATCCGGCGCTTGTCGGCGACTTCCTGGAGACCCCAGAAGGGGAGCAGGTGCTCATCAACGTGATGCAGCGCAACGGGGACACGGTGCGGTCCATTGCCCAGGGAGGCTAAGCTGTGACGGTCATCGGGGTCAACGCAATCTGGGAGTACCAGGAGGTCACGAACGAGACCCCTGCGGACCCCGGCGCGCTGACCGTTCCTGCAGCAGGCTGGACCGCTGGCGGTGTTGCGCCCTTCGGCACAGGCGACCCGCCAGCTGGCGGTGCAGCCGCCATCGAGACCGCCTGGACCCCGGCCACGGCGCTGTGGATACGGCGAAACGTCGTGCTCAACGGGCTCGAACAGCTGGTGCTGCGAGGCCGGGTTGAGAACGCCTGCTACGTGTTCTTCGATGGATCGTACGTTGGTGCTTACAACCCCAGCAACGCTCAGCTGGTCAGCACCCCGGAGTGGGTGATTGCCATCCCCGGCTCTCTGGGCACTGCAGGCACCCACGAGGTAGCCTTGCTCTGCACAGACGAGGAAGGGGCTGAGAACCCAGGCAGCAACGTGTACATCTCGGTCGAGGGCGACTATGCCCCGGCGCTGATACCGTTCCAGCCCCGCGCTCCGGTGCAAGAGACGCTCTCCTGGCTCACTGACGTGCAGACGGCCAAGGATGGTTCAGAGACCCGTTCTCAGCGGCGCATCAAGGCGCGGCAGATGCTCAAGTTCATCTACCCGGTGCAGGGTGATGATATGCGTCGTGCATTCAACATGGCCTACGGTCGCAAGAGCTCGCAATGGTCCATCCCCGTGTGGACCCAAGCGCAGCACATAGGCGCGGTGGCGTCGGGGCTTTTCACTATCACGGCTGAGCCAGACTACTCGGACTTCCGTGAAGGCGAGTACGCCTTGCTCTGGCAGTCCCCGACCCAGCATCAGCTGCTCGTGGTCGCTGACCTGGGCGGCTCGTCGATCACCTTCTACAACCTGACCGATGAATACACTGACGCCTGGATTATGCCGGTGCGCCAAGGCTTCCTGCCGGGCAACGTCAATAAGCGGCTGACCGGCTATCGAGCCGAGCACGAGATGACTTTCCAGGTGGAGGACAACATTGCCCTCTCGGTCAGCGCGCCGACGCAGTTCTTGAGCGAGGACATCTACTACGACGAAACCTTGATGAGCGGCAACGACACGACCGACGACATCATTGGCCAGCTGGACCTGCAGGATGAAGAGCTCGGCATCGTCGCCTATTACGCCCCCTGGCTGCACAGCAAGGTGGCGCGCTCGCACCGACAGATCGCTGAGGGCCCCGCTGAGGCCTGGGCCTTGCGCCAATGGCTCTACCGCCGTGCAGGGCGCTACCGGGGCTTCTGGCAGCCGTCGTTCGAGGCTGACCTTCACTGGCTAAACACGTCGACGATCACCACCACGCTCGATGTCAAGCCTGACGATTATCAGGCCTATGCCACCGACCGAACGCACATCGCGGTTGAGACGACCAGCGGGTGGCTGCCGCGCACAATCACCAACGTCGAAGCAATCAGTGACACGGTTCTGCGCCTGACCCTCGACACGTCGCTGGCCACCGACCCGGCCGACATCAAGCGCATTTGCTGGCTTGGCTTTAAGCGGCTGAACACCGATAATGTGGAGCTCTCCTGGCCCGGTGCAGGGCTGTGCGAGATGGAGGTTCGCCTGCTGGAGATTGACCCGTGACCGTTCCCGTCGACCTGTTCAACATAACCATGGGCGAGACGACGTGGCTGCTCACGAGCGCAGACACCGAGCAGACCTACAGCGGCGACACCTACAAGCCGGTAGCCTGCGGACGCGGCGAATTCCAGCAGAAGAACGAGCTCACCAAGGCCAATGTCGAGGTGCGGCTGCCCATCGACCACGAGCTCGCAATCTCGCTGCTGACCAGCTACAATGAGCAGATCGTCGGCCTCACCATCTTCACCAAGCGAGACAGCGGGACCGAGGTCAGCTGGAAGGGCCGCTTGGCAAGCCTCAAGCCAGGCGACGCCAATGTCACGCTCATGTTTGAGAGCGTGTTCACCAGCCTTCGTCGCCCTGGGCTTCGGGCCCGGTTCCAAAAGTCCTGCCGCCATGCGCTCTACGGCCGGGGGTGCACTCTTGACCCCGAAGACTTCGCCACCGTCGGCTCCTGCACGGCGCTCGACGGCACCACGTTGACCGTCACTGAGGCTGGAGCCCAGGGGAGCGGCTACTACACCGGGGGCATGGTGCGCGGTCCAGACGGCTCGCTCGGCTACATCATTCAGCACGTCGGGACCGAGCTCACCATGCAGCGGGTGCCCTACTCGATCATCCAGGCGGCGGCTGACAGCTTCCCCTTCGACGTGACCATTTATCCCGGCTGCGACCACACCCGCGCCACTTGCGGAGATAAATTCAGCAACGGTCTCAACTATGGTGGCTTCGACTGGATACCGTCGAAAAACCCCATGGGTGGCTCGTCAATCGTTTGAGGTGCTTGAGAATGTTCTGGTTCATCGCTGTCTTTGTGGTTTCGCTCGTGGTGGCCTATGCTACCATGCCGAAGCCGCAGAGTGCGCCGCCTCCAGGGCTCAACGAGCTCCAGGTGCCAACGGCCGAAGAAGGGCGCGAGATACCTGTGCTGTTTGGGACGCGCGACCTCAACGCGCCGAACGTGGTGTGGTACGGCGACCTCAAGCTGGTACCTATCAAGAAGAAGGGCGGCAAGAAGTGACCGATGACGAGCTCATAGTAACGATGAAGGACATTCGCGCCGCGAACATGTGCTCGAACGGGCCGCGCCAGTTCTTCAAGCGTCATGGGCTGGATTGGAGTGACTTTTTGTCCAACGGCATTCCCGCGTCCAAGCTCCTGGCCACTGGCGACGCTATGGCTCGCCAAGTAGTGGAGGTGGCCCGTGGGCGGCAAGAGTAGCGAAGTCACGGTAGGCTACAAGCACTACCTAGGCGAGCACATGGTGCTTTGCCACGGGCCGATTGACTACATCAGCCGCATCCAGGTTGATGAGCGAACCGCCTGGCAAGGCCAGGAGACGGGTGGCTCCATCACGGTGGACGCTGAGGACTTGTTCGGCGGGGAGAGCCGCGAAGGTGGGGTCAGCGGCACGGTCGACATCGCCATGGGTGGGCCTGCCCAGGGGCAGAACAGCTATCTGGTGAGCATGCTCGGCTCCACGGTGCCTGCCTACCGAGGCGTCGTCAGCGCCATCCTGCGCCAGTGCTACCTGGGCAACAACCCCTACCTCAAGAAGTGGAATTTCCGAGGCACCCGCGTCAACAAGACGACCGGGGGTGCGACGCAGTGGAACAACTCGAAGGCCGCCATTGTCGGCAGCAGCATCCTTGTGCGGGACGCCACCTGGGAGTACCAGTCAGCCGCCATCCTCACTTCTGCCCCCTCTTCGGTTCCCTCCAGCGGCTGGGACAACTCTGGCCAGGCCCCCTTTGGCCAAGGCACCGGCTTTAGCGCCCCGTACCCCATCAACACCGAATGGCCCCACACCACTGGCATCTGGCTGCGTAAGACCATCGACGTGCCATCGTCTGGCACCATCTCGCTCCACGGACACATCGAGAATTCCGGCTACATCTACCTTGACGGCGCACTTATTGGCTCGGTCAACGCAGGCAATGCCCAAGTCTCGGTGCTGCAAGAATTCACCATCGACCTGACCGACCTCACCGCTGGCTCTCACGAGCTCGCAGTCTATGCCACCGACGACATTGTGTCGGGGCAGAACACCTATTTCTACATGGAAGACCTGACCCAGGTCGACATGAACCCGGCGCACCTCATACGCGAGTGCCTGACCGATCCTGATTGGGGCATGGGGTACTCGTCCAGCGACATCGACGCCACGAGCTTCGAAGCGGCCGCTGCAACCCTCTACGACGAGGGCCTGGGCATCTCGCTGCTCTGGGATCGCCAGAACACCATCGACAACTTCATTCAGGAGATCGTACGCCACATCGACGCGGCGCTCTATGTCGACCGCAAGACTGGCAAATTCGTTCTCAAGCTGATCCGCGCTGACTACGATCCGGAAAGCCTGATCGTCCTGAATGAGAGCAATATCTCAAAGGTGACCAATCCTTCGCGGGCCACCTTCGGTGAGCTCGTCAATTCGGTCACTGTCAACTACTGGAACAGCGCCAACGGCAAGGACGCCAGCATCACCATCCAGGACACTGCGCTTGTCCAGATGCAGGGTGCGGTCATCAACACCACGCTGCAGTACCCCGGCTTCTCGAACGGCCGCAACGCAGGCCTCGCTGGGCAGCGTGACCTAAGGGTGCTCTCTGCCCCGTTCCTGTCCTGCACGATCTATACTGACGCCACCGGCCGCGATCTGAACATTGGCGACACGTTCAAGTTCCAATGGAGCCGGTGGCAGATTGGCGAAATGATCATGCGCGTCACCGGCATGGCCTTCGGCGATGGCAAGACCGACCAAGTGCGGATCACCTGCACGCAGGACGTGTATACCACCCCGACTGTGTCGGTAGTGGTGCCCGGTGGCACAGCTTGGGTAGACCCCAGCAGCAAGCCCAGTGCCTTCGTGGACAGCATTGCCTTCGAGGCTCCCTACTTCGAGCTCGTCCAGCAGCTGGGCGAGGCAGACGTCAACTCCACCCTGTCCGGCAAGACGGACATTGGCTTCGTGATGGGCGCGGCCCCACGCTCGACGTCGGCCATCAACGGCCGAGTGTGGACCGATGCAGGGGCAGGCTACGCTGACACGAGCGGTTTCGACTTCTGCCCCTACGCTGAGCTTTCGGCCGACATCGACAAGCACGACACGGTGTTGAGCTTCACTGGCGGCATCGACCTGGACGTGGTCACTATCGGCACCTGGTGCCAGATTGACGACGAGCTCATGCGGGTCGACGACGTGGACGAGGGTGCTGGCGAGATCACGGTCGGCCGGGGCTGCCTCGACACGGTGCCAGAATTTCACACCAGCGGTGCAGGTATCTTCTTCTGGGACGAGTACAGCGGCTACGACCCCACCGAATATGTCGAAGGTGAGACGATCGACGTCAAGCTGCAGCCGGTGTCCGGCGCGGGTGTCGTCGCGCTGAGCAGCATCACCCCACATACGGTCGAGATTGCAGGCCGCCCCTTCCGGCCGTATGCGCCGGGGGACTTCAAGGTCAACGCTGAGAGCTACGAGCCTGACCAGCACTACTTTGGCGAGCTCACCCTTACCTGGGCCCACCGAGACCGGCTCCAGCAGACGGGTGGTACCCTCGCTGATCACTACGACACAGACATCGGCCCAGAGGAAGGGACGGTGTACCGGGTGCAAGGGCTGGTGAGCGGCACCGTGGTCGACGAATTCGACGACATCGACGCGGCGACCTACGCTTACACCCCCAGCGTCACCGGGGTGAGCTACACGGTGCGCGTCCACGCCAAGCGCGACGGGGTGTACTCCTACCAGGCTCCCTCGCACTCGTTCCAGTACGGTGGCGACCCTGAGGACTTCGTTGACGACTTCAACCGTGCTGATGGAAACCTGGAGGACAGCGAGGGCTGGACCCGCATTGGTGGAACGGCTGGTGCGGCTCAGGTGGTCAGCAACGCTCTCAACTTCACGAGTAGCACTGACGCCACCGCCTATGTCGGCCCCAGCTATGGTTCGCCTGACCACTTCGTCCAGGCGAAGCGTCCAAGTGCTACTGGCGCTGAATGGTTCATGGCTTGCCGTATCCAGGACGGGAACAACTTTGTCGGTTGCCGTCTTGCGTCAACTGACGATGGCTGGGCGGTGTACAAGCGCGTAGGTGGTTCGTTTACCTTGCTGGGCCGCTGGCAGATGACCTCAGTCTTCAAGGCCGATAGCGTCGCGCGCCTTGAAGTGATCGGCGACGAGTACCAGCTGATCGTCGACGGCAAAATCCTTGGCAAGGGCTCGATCGGAACCCATGCGAACACCGCCACGGCAGGCGGCTTCATCTGCCGCAATAACACGACCCCCAACCCGGCCTGGGACGACTTCTCGTTCGGTCTGGTCGACACCTTCACGGTGCCCGACGCGCGCACCTCATTGCTCATCAGCTTCGACGGTGCAGACGAGGCGACCACGGCTACCGATGAGAGCGCCGGAGCGTCGGCGCTGGTGTTCAACGGCAACGCCAAGCTGGACAATGGTCAGGCCACCCTGGGCTACACCACCTCGCTGCTGCTCGACGGTAACGGTGACTACATCACCATGACGAGCCGCACCGACCACGAGCTCCCGGTCTGGGAGGACTGGACGGTCGAATGCTGGGTGCGCCTCGACAGCGTTAACTCTGGGCTCAAGGGTGTGATCGGTAAGCGCAGTGGCTTGTCCACCGGCTGGCAAATCTACCTCAACAGCGGCACCCCGCGCATCCTGCTCTGGGGCTCTAGCTCGATCGATGCAAGCTCCAGCGGCGGTGCGCTCAGCACCGGCACCTGGTACCATCTGGCCATGACGCAAGAGGGCAGCACGGTGCGCTTCTTCGTTAACGGGGTGAAGGTGATCGAAACGACCCGCACCGGCCTCCACAGTGTCGGGAACACCGGGGTGAGCATCGGTCGCGACGCGCAGAACACCGGCCGCAATCCGGCCGGTCGCATCCAGGAGGTGCGCATCCGCAAGGGTGAGGCGGTCTATACCGCTGACTTCACCCCACCGGCCTCCCCGCTGCCCCGCTAAGGGAACCGAGAGCACGAGAACGAGGTTGCTCTGGTAGCAGAGCTAGGGCATCTCTCGACCCCATCGGAGGTGCAAGAATGCCCGCTCTCGCTTTCTTCAAAGGATTGCCCTGGCGTTGGATCGGGGTCGGTGTTCTAGCCGTTGCCCTAGCATACCTGATCGTCCAGGGGATCAACTCGGTCAAAGGCTGGCGTCAGGAGATTTACGACGACGCCTTCGTGGCCGGTCAGCAGCAGGCCAACGCGGCATGGCTGCAGACGCGGAGCACGGAAGCGGCCCAGGCCATCGACCGGCTCGCAGAGCAGATGAAGGCCAACAACACCGCCGTCGAAGGCTACCTGGCGGACATCACCGCTCGGCAGGCCTTGGTGCAACAGACCACTGAGGAGATCGAGCGTTATGCGAGTACCCCTGCTGGCACTGCTGTCTGCCTTGACGCTGACGGGGTGCGCATCCTCCAACAGGCCCGAGCCGCTGCCACCGCCTCCCCCGGCAGCCCCGGCACCAATCCCTGACCCGGACCCGAGGCTCGCTGAGCTATGCGGCAATCCGCCTGTGCTCCTGCAGAGTGCCGATGGCACGATGAGTGCGGCCCAGGCGCTCGCCAATTTCCAGGCGCTGTACCAATGGGGCGCAGAGTGTTCGCGCCGCCAGGCCGGGCTCGTCACGTCCTGGCCACGGTGAGCGATATGGCGATTGATCCGGAGACCCGTGACGAGCTCGAACGCATCGTCGCTGAGAGCGTTCGACAAACGCTCATTCAGCTGGGCATCTCCACGCTCGACCCCCTGGAGATGCAGAAGGACATGCAGCACTTGCGCGAGTGGCGCAAGAGCATGGAAAGCGTCAAGAGCAAGGCGATGCTCACCACCCTGACTGTGTTCCTGTCTGGCATCCTAGCCGCCCTCTGGCTGGGCTTCCGGGCACTCGTGAAAGGATAGCACTATGGCCTACGTACTTGGCTCTCGCAGCCTCAGCCGCCTCGAAGGCGTCCACCCCGACCTCGTCCGCGTCGTGAAGCGAGCCATCGAGCTCACTGAGCAGGACTTCACCGTCCAGGAGGGATTGCGCACTCTGGTCACACAGAAAGAATACGTGCGCCGGGGCGTATCGAAAACCCTCAACAGCAAGCACCTCAAGCAGCCGGATGGCTTCGGCCACGCGGTCGACCTGGTGCCGTGGATCAATGGCCAGCCCCGCTGGGAATGGCCGCCCATCTACAAGATCGCGCGCGCCGTCGACGACGCGGCGCAGGCCTTGGGCGTCCGCCTCACCTGGGGTGGCGTCTGGGACCGCCGCATGGACCAGTACGGCGGTTCGGCGGCCGCTATCGAGGCCGAGGTTCAGGCCTACTGCCGCCGCCACCCCGGCCCCGACTTCATCGACGGGCCCCACTATCAACTGGCATAGGAGGTGCCCATGCTCTGGATTATCATCGCACTCGTGCTGGCGGCCGCTGCCGTCGCGCTCTACGTCCACCTGCGACCGAAAGCTCTCATGCCGCTGATGTCGAGCCTCAAGCTCTGGTCTCAGCAGCTGAACCTGGCGGTCTCGTTCGCCATCAGCTACATCATCGCCGACAATGGCCAGATCGTACACGCGGTGATCGGCAAGCTGCCGGACCCCTGGAACATCGTACTGGCCCCGTTCGCAGGCTTCTTCGCCTTCATGCTGGTCAGCTACCTGCGCCTGGCTCCCCAGGCCAAGCTCCAGCAGGTCGAGCCGCCCTCAGGTTAAGCACACAGGTCGAGCGCGGCATTCCCTTGCAATCCTAGGGGGTTAGGTGTGCCACGCTCGACCTGCCGACCTGCTCGACTGGTTTCCGGTTCGCTAGGGATCGGGCCCAAGGGGTCGCCAAGGGCTCCCTAGTTACTCTACTCCTCTTCTTAGTAGAGTAAGTAGAGTAAGTAGATATAGCCCTACGGCTGCCACGGTTTTTCCGCGCTCGACCTCCCCACCCCTCCTGGGCTTAGGTCCAGCCAGTCGAGCGCCGGTCCTGATTGCGTTTGGGGTCCAGGCCAGCGCATCGTCGTCCGCATAGAAAAGGAGCACCGCGTGTCCTACGAGTACAAGTCGACCCCGTTCAAGCACCAAGCAGACACCTTCGAGCACAGCCGGGACCTCTCCTCCTACGGCATCCTATGGGAGCAGGGCTGTGGCAAGACCAAGCCGACCATTGACACGGCCGCCTACCTCTACGAGAAAGGCGAGATCGATGCGGTCATTGTGGTCGCGCCCAGCGGGGTCCACCGCAACTGGCTCAGCGACGAGCTCCCGGCGCACCTCCCCGACCGCGCGGCGCGCGTGTCCAAGGCGCACGTGTGGAACAGCCAGAAGGCCCGCAACGTCGGGGTGACCAAGGATCGAGAGGCGCTGCTCAAGCACAAGGGGCTCGCCTGGCTGATGCTGTCCTACGACGGCGCGGTGACCGAGCTCGCCAAGAAGTACCTGTGGAAATTCCTGCGCCAGCGGCGCTGCCTCTACGTCATGGACGAGGGGCACAACATCAAGACCCCGTCGGCGAAGCGCACCAAGGCGCTGGTCGCCAGCGGCCGGTACGCGCCCTACCGCCGCCTGCTTACCGGCACCCCGGTGGCCCAAGGGCCTTTCGACCTCTACAGCCAGCTGAAATTCCTCGACGAGGACATCTGGAAGCGGCACGAGCTCGACAGCTTCCGGACGTTCAAGTTCCACTTCGGCGACTGGTTCACCCGCGCTGAGTGCGAGAAAGAGCTCGGCTACGACCCCGGCTATGACAAGCTGATCGAGTACAAGAACATTGACGAGCTCAAGGCCATCCTGGAAAGCTGCAGCAGCCGGGTGACCAAGGACGAGGTGCTGGACCTGCCACCGAAGCTCTACAGCACCCGGTACTTCGACCTGAGCCCGGAGCAGGCCGAGCTCTACGAGAAGCTCCGGGACGAATACGAGGCCGAGCTCGAAGACGGGGCCATGATCGACGGCAACCTGGCTATCGTCCGGTTGCTGCGCCTCCAGCAGATCATCAGTGGCTACGCCTACACCGATGACGATGAAGAGCCGGTGCGCCTCATCGGCGGCCGCAACCCGCTGATGGACCAGGTCGAAGAGGTTGCTGACAGCCTCACTCACCCGGCCATCATCTGGGGCCGCTTCCGCAAGGACATCGACCAGATCATGGAACGGCTGGGGGACCGCGCGGTGCGGTACGACGGGTCCATGGACGATGACGCCTGCGAGCGGTCCAAGCTCGCCTTCCAGGCCGGGGATGCTCAGTTCTTCGTCGGCAACCCTCAGAAGGGCGGCACCGGCCTCACCCTCATCCAGGCGCGCACGGTCATGTACGCCACCAACAGCTTCAAGCTGGTCGAGCGGCTGCAGAGCGAAGACCGTGCACACAGGATTGGCCAGGAGCACCCGGTCAACTATGTTGACTTCGAGGGCCGCCTGCCGAGCGGGGCGCAGACCGTTGCGCGCCACATCATCAAGGCCTTGCGGCGCAAGTTCGACATTGCCGCCCAGATCACGGGCGACACACTGAGGGAATGGCTATGAGCAAGGTCTATATCGTCCAGGACACCAAGTGGGTGGACCCCAAGGACGGCCAACTCAAGCCCAAGTTCGACTTCTCCCCGGCTGCGGAGCACGGCGAGCTCGTGTTCCTCCTGGGCTCGAATGCCAGCCCCTTCAACCTGGCTCCGGTGCTCAGCGAGCTCCAGGAGCGGCTCAAGGAGTTCAGCGACGACGACTACCTACTGCTGGTGGGCAACCCCGTGCTCCTGGGCTTGGCCACCGCGATCGCGGCCGACTTCAACGACGGCTGTGTCAACATGCTGCAGTGGTCGGGAGCGAAGCACACCTACATCCCGGTGAAGGCCCAGGGCGTCTTTGCTGATTGCCAAGACGAGGCGGTGTAGACAACATGGCTGCAGGTGGGTAGCCGAACCCAAGGGCCCGCTTCGACCAGTGCGGAGCGGGCCCAATCCACCCCCAGAAACGGAGAACCTCATGCACGACTACAGCGACTTCAAAGACGGCCCAGGCGACAACGTCCTGGCCCGCATCAGCGGCCTAGCCCTTGACCAGAAGGAGGCCGAAGCTGAGGTCGCCCGGTGCGAGGAAGCTCTCAAGAAGGCCCAGGAGCGGCTGCGCGACATCAGCGAGCACCAGCTTCCCGCCCTCATGGACGAGGCCGAGGTCAAGGAGTGCACAACCCGCGACGGCATCAAGGTGAAGATCGTCGAGAAGATCAGGGGCTCCATCCCCACCGCCACCGCCGATAAGGCGTTCGCCTGGCTCGAAGACCACGGCCATGGCAAGCTCGTCAAGCGCGAATTCAAGATCGAGTTTGGCAAGGGCGACGAGGCATGGGCCAAGAAATTCCAGGCTGACCTGGACAAGCGCAAGAAGAAGCTCAAGTACGCGGTGAAGCGCGGGGTGCACCCGTCCACGCTGGCGAGCTTCGTCACCGAACAGCTGCAGGAGGGCGTCGACATTCCTCTCGACACGTTCGGCGTGTACCGTCAGCGGTCGAGCAAGATCGACTTCAAGGACCCTGAATAACGAGATACCGTCACCTGGTTAGTGGTGAGCGCCCCGGCAGGGGAAGGGCCATTGCTCTGGAGGCCCCTAAAGTGTCCACAGCGATTGAAAGGAGGGCCATCATGGCCGGACAAAGCAAGGCGGTTGCCAACACCCCCAAGGGTGGTGCGCTGGCAGCCTACGACTACGGCGAAGACGCGGGTGCGGGCTTCGAGGGCACGAGCGGCGCTGACCTCAGCATCCCGTTCATCTCGATCCTGCAGTCCAACTCGCCCCAGGTCGAGGAAGACAGCGACAAGTACAAGCCGGGTCAGCTGGTCAACACGGTGACCGGCGACATCATCGAAGCCGACAGTGCCAAGCAGGCGGCGGGTCAGCCGTTCCTGCCCGTGCACAAGGAAACGGCCTACGTCGAATGGGTGCCGCGCGACAAGGGCGGCGGCTTCGTCGGCCTGCACGACCCCAATGGCGACGTGGTCAAGGCCGCGATCGCAGCCAACGGCGGCAGCCGCATCGGCAAGCTCATGCTCGACAACGGCAACGAGCTCATCGAGACGCACTACATCTACGGTCTGCTCCTCAA
>Ga0224722_1000918_pt1 | contig 16654 bp, 16 predicted proteins | sample Balambano_FR1_Me_FD_161646 | JGI IMG/M metagenome (GOLD analysis project Ga0224722, IMG submission 161646) | Freshwater sediment microbial communities from Lake Towuti, South Sulawesi, Indonesia - Balambano_FR1_MetaG | ecosystem: Environmental > Aquatic > Freshwater > Lake > Sediment | place... | reverse complement strand
AGGCAAAGCTGGGTGGTGGCGTGAGCGCCTGTGCCAAACGCAACTCCCGGATCGAGTTTGATAATCAGCCGATCGGTTTCGGGCTGAGGCAGCCAGGCAGGGTTGATCAAAAATCGATCGCCAATGAGTTCGGGCTGCCAGTGGTCTTTCCAGCTACTCGACCAGTCTTCTTCGTCGATTAAGTGCCATTGGACGATCGGGGCAGGCAGTTCGACGCAGAGCAGATCTTGCTTGAGCAACAGTGCCAGTGCCGCGAGATCGAGCTGCTGAGACTTCACCTGCGGCAAATAGGCTTTCACTGTGAAAATCCCGCCTCGCGCTTCGCTGACCATTCCCTGACAGCCAAACTCCTGCAATCGCCAGAAGAGCAGCTCCTCTGCCGCAGGATCAGCCCCCACCTGAATCTCCCACCAGCTACTTGCCATGCGATCGCCTCAAGAGAGTTTGGATCAGGAAATTTCAGACAGGGTCACAGTGTAGGCATCGCGAATCCCCTGCTCCTTTTTAATCTCTTCCAGCACGCCATCCGGGACGGGGTCATCAATACTCAGCACCATTACGGCATCGCCCCGCACAATTTTGCGTCCGACCTGCATACTGGCAATATTGACGTTGAGGTTGCCCAGCAGCGATCCCAGCTTCCCGATGATGCCCGGCATATCGCGGTGCAGCGTAAACAGCATGTAGCGGCTCGGCGGCACGTTGATGGGAAAGTCATCAATACTGGTAATGCGAATCTCATTATCGCCCAGCAGTGCGCCAGTTACCGAGTGCTCACCTAGCGAGCCTACCGCTGATAAATGCAGCGATCCCGGATAGTCGCGGACTGAAGCATCGCGAGTTTCAATCACACGGATTCCCCGCTCTTTTGCCTCAATGCTGGCGTTGACGTAGTTGACCCGCTCCTGCAAAGCATTTGAGAGCAGACCCTTGAGTGCCGCGACGACCATAGGCTGGCTTTCGTTGGTTGCCAGATCGCCCTGCAAACGAATGTTGAGCGACTCGATCCGCTTGCCAGAGAGCTGACTGACCAGATTACCCAGCGTTTCTGCAAGCTGCAGGAAAGGACGCATTTTTTCCATCACATCTGGACGCAGACCCGGAATATTGACCGCCGATCGCGCCGGAAACCCCAGCAGCACATCGCGGATCTGTTCGGCAACGTCGATCGCCACGTTGATCTGCGCTTCTTCGGTTGATGCTCCCAGGTGCGGCGTGAGCACCAAATTTTTGCCCAGGCTGGTCAGGGGCGATTCACCCAGCGGCTCGTTTTCATACACATCCAGGGCAGCTCCGCCAATTTGCCCTGCCTCGATCGCCTTTGCCAAAGCCGCCTCATCGATAATGCCGCCTCTGGCGCAGTTGACAATGCGAACGGTCGGCTTCATCTTTGCCAGCGCGTCAGCGTTGATTAAATGATAGGTATCTGGCGTTTTGGGAATATGCAGGGTGATGTAGTCCGATTCGCGAAACAAAAAATCGAGTTCGACAAGCTGACAGCCCAGCTGATCTGCCCGTTCTGCCGACAGATAGGGGTCATACGCCAGTAGCCGCATTCCCATTGCGCGAGCGATCTCGGCAACGTGCGACCCGATTTTGCCCAAGCCAACGACCCCTAGCGTTTTTTTATAGACCTCCACCCCCGTAAAGCTCTTGCGATCCCACTTGCCGCCTTTGACCGACTGATTTGCGTCGGGGATATAGCGAGACAACGCCAGCATCATGGCAACCGCATGTTCGGCAGCAGCGATGGTGTTGCCTTCAGGCGAGTTCACAACCAGAATTCCGCGACGAGTTGCAGCGGGGACATCGACATTGTCCACTCCGACTCCGGCTCGTCCGATAATTTTGAGCTGTGCCCCGGCGTCGATTACTTCCTGGGTGACGCGCGTTCCAGAACGAATCATCAGAGCGTCGTAGTCTGGAATGATCTGCACGAGTTCGGCGGCAGACAGACTGGTTTTGATATCGACCTGAGCAACCTGAGAAAGAATATCGATGCCAACTTGATCGATCGGGTCGGAGACGAGAACCTTGGACATGGGATCAGCTACATGAAATAGAGTGAGGGAAAACGAGAAGCCAGGTTTTCCACAAGTCGTCATTTTACTGCAAACCTGTCCCTGTCACAGGTCTTTCACCCGAAAGTTTTCTGCTTTGAGTCATGCTCTGGTTGCTGAAAAACTTGAGTTTCGATCGATTGCCCGATCGGGCGACTGTGCAGCGGCAAACCTGCGCGTAAACTTTTCATCGGATTTCTGAAACTCCACTAACCCTTTTTCACGTCTTGCAATTAGGGCAGTGGCAAACTATAACAGTCCATCCGTGGGCAAACTGCTGGTCATCCTTACGTATTTGCCAAGGTACAGAATAACCAGTATCCTGCATAAGGTTGCCATTGTCGTCCTGTAAAGCCTATCCGGTCTGTTTTTCGACGTATGCGCTCTTCAAATCCGCTTGTTGCGATCGGCATCACCACTTTAATCACCGTTGGTGCAGTCGATTCTGGCTCAGCTCAGGCATCTGCTCCTCGCTCATCTTCAGAATCAGCCGCCGCTTCACCTCAGCCGCTTCAGCCTAATTTGAGCAAAGTCGTTCAGCCAGACAGAAATGACACTGGAGGGCTTCGAGATCGATCGGTTACCGCTAACTTAGTCGCGTTTGTGCAGCGTTCTCAGCCTGTCCAGGATAACGAGGTTACCTCGCCCCAACTTTTTGCGGATGGTCGTCAGTTCGATCGTCGTTTGGCTGAGGCTGCTGATACAGCCGCTGATACACCTACTGGCGCAACCGACGAATCTGAAACCTCCCAAAGCTCAGAGCAGCTCCCTCCACTGGAAGTTCCAACTGAAACTCAAGCTTCTGAAAGTTCATCTTCGGAGCCTACCGTGCCTACTGTCCCTGAAGCTGCTTCAACCTCGCCAGCAGTGGAAACACCTTCCTCGGAAACGGCTGCTGCAGAAGCTTCTACAGATGAAACCCCTGCCGTTGAAACGGCTCAGACCGAAACTCCAGCTCCTGAAACATCCCCCTCGGACACTGCCCCACAGCCAGAATCCACCGATCAAGCTCCAGCAGACGAAGCGCCGACAGACGAAACGCCGACAGAACCCGCCGCTGACACCCCCGAAGCGGACAGTCCGGCAACGACAGAACCGACAGAATCGGATTCTTCCACTGGCGACACCAGAGTCGAAGTGCCTGACTATCTCAATCCCAGCCCCAATCCGCTGGATTTTCCAACCACCCCCGAAGAAGTAGAGCTACAGGGAACGCAGCCGATCACGCTACGGCAGGCAGTTGATTTAGCCATTCGCAATAACCCTCAGCTCCGGCAAACCCGACAGCAGCTTGACCAGGCGCAGGCACAGCTCGATCAGGCAAGAGCCGCCAATAATCCCACGGTTAGCGTCAACGCAAATCTTGTTCAGGCAGGGCAAGAAAATGCCGTTGAAGTGCCGCAATCCCCTCTGGGAGAAACCGAAACAGAAATTCGATCGAGCGATGCTGCAACCCTCAGCGGTAATTTAGAGGTGAACTACGCGCTGTTTACTTCTGGAAGGCGATCGTCTTTAATTCGTGCCGCCGAGGGGCAGGTTCGCGTTCAGCAGCTTGAAATCGAGCAGCAGCTCAATGAACTGATTCTGCAAGTCGCCGATGCTTATTATGATTTGCAGCAGTCAGGAGCACAGGTCAGAATTTTTCAATCTAACCTGGAGCAGGCAGAACAAAGTTTGCGCGATGCAGAAGCACTGGAACGGGCAGGGGTTGGAACGCGCTTTGATGTGCTGCAGGCACAGGTTGATGTTGCCAATGCGCAGCAGGAGCTAACCCAGCAGCTCAGCAACTTTGATATTTCTCGCCGTAATCTGGCACAGTTGCTCAATGCTTCAAACTCGGTTGATCTGACTGCGGCTGACCCGATCGAAGTGGCAGGAGACTGGAATCTCAGCCTGGAGCAGAGCATTGTTCAAGCGTTCAGGAATCGGGCGGAGCTAGAGCAGCAGCTCATCCAGCGCGAATCAGCAGAAGAACAGCGGCAGGCAGCCCTGGCACAGCTTGGACCTCAAGTTAACTTGCAGGGTGCGCTGGGCGTCAACAATAACCTGGATGCGGGTAACGGCTTTTTGTCGAACTACCAGGTGGGTGTCGGTGTGAGCCTGAATGTGTTCGACGGGGGAGCCGCCAGAGCAGAGGCAAGAGCGCAAGAAACAAACATTGCTCAGGCAGAAAGCCAGTTTGAAAACCTCCAGAATCAAATTCGATTCCAGACCGAGCAGGCATACTCCCAGCTTCAAGCCAGCGCGACCAACATTGAAACGACCGCTTTAGCAGTCCAGCAGGCAGCAGAAGCCCTCCGACTGGCAAGACTTCGCTTCCAGGCAGGGGTAGGAACCCAAACAGATGTGCTGCGACAGCAAACTGCCTTGGCACAGACGCAGGTGAATAACCTTCAGGCAATTCTGGGCTACAACCGTGCTCTGGCAACGCTGCAGCGACAGGTGAGCAACCTTCCTGAAAACTTCTTGAGTGATGCACCTTAGACGATCGATCAGCAGGATTTGTGTCCACCTGTTGAGATAGGCTTGGCTGCAGTCTTTCCAGACCTTAAAGTCCCCCAAGGACAGCCAAATCCTGCTTTCCCCCTCACGCCATCACCATTCCCCCGTCTACATTGATCACCTGTCCGGTGATATAGGCAGCAGCCGGGTCAGCAGCCAGGAAGCGAATTAGCCCTGCAACTTCTTCAGCTTGCCCGTAGCGGCTGAGCGGAATCATTTTCAGCAGTTCATCACTCTTGATATCTGCGGTCATGTCGGTTGCAATGAATCCAGGTGCAACTGCGTTTACTGTAATCCCTCGGCTGGCAAGCTCTTTTGCCATCGTTCTTGTGAAGCCAATCACCCCAGCTTTTGCGGCACTATAGTTCGCCTGTCCCGCATTTCCCGTTTCACCCACAACCGAGGTAACGTTCACAATTCGCCCCGATCGCTGTTTGAGCATAATCTTGCTGGCGGCTTTGGTGCAGAGAAATACGCCCGTCAGGTTCAGGTTAATCACAGCTTGCCAGTCGTCGAGCTTCATTCGCAGCAGCAAGCCGTCGCGCGTGATTCCGGCATTGTTCACCAGCACATCAATCTGACCCCATTTCTCCATCGTTTGGTCAAACAGCGCCGTCACCTGGTCTTCCTGCGCCACATCTGCCTGGACGGCGATCGCCTGACTGCCCATCTTTTCAACCTCAGCCACTACTGCTTCGGCTGCCTGGCTGGAGCTGGCGTAGTTGACCACGACCTTTGCACCCGCACTTGCCAGAGCCAGAGCCGTTGCCCGCCCGATCCCACGTGAGGCTCCGGTGACAATCGCGACGCGATCGAGCAGGGGTTGAGAAGCGGCTGAAGATGCAGTCATAGCAGGATCTTTGAGTATTTTTAGGGTTAATGCTTTGTCCAACGTTTGATCTTACGCCATTTCCTGCACGGTTTCCCGTCCTGCATGGTTTCGTGGAAAGTTGATTACGATCGGGAAGAGTAAGCGTTGACGACGAACCTATGGCAACTCAACAGCAATTTGGCAGCTTCCAGGAAATGCTTTCCGGTTCCGATATGCCCGTTTTGGTAGACTTTTACGCGACCTGGTGCGGTCCCTGTCAGATGATGGCGAACATTCTGGAACAGGTGAACAGCCAAATGAAAGATCGCCTGCGGATTGTGAAAATCGACACGGACAAGTATCCGGCTCTGGCGTCGCAGTATGGGGTGCAGGCATTGCCGACGCTGGTGCTGTTTAAGCAGGGACAGCCGATCGATCGCATTGAAGGGGTGTTGCCCTCAGAGCGGCTGATTCAGCGATTGCAGCAAAAGATTTAGGGTCAATTAAACAGGCAATTCAACCTGCTTGCGATTCCTCAATAAAAATGCTGAAATTGGGCTGAACTCGATTCTGCCCGTTTCGCTCTATCTGAGGTGTCAAGAGCTGGAAAAACAGGCGTAGAAAAATCGGCAAAGAAAAAGGGCGATCGATATCGCCCTAATGCCGGATCTACTTAATGTAGCGTTCTAAATTAGAATATAACACCTTTGCCGCTAGATGTAGCGATCGGGCAGAAAATTTTGTCCTATAATCTGGGGGACTCAGTCGCAGGAGATGGAACCGATGCTGAAAAACGATCGCTGGATCTTGGAACAGGCGCAAAACGGCATGATCGAACCCTTCGAGCCGCATTTAATTCGATCCGTGTCAGCGGACGGCAACGGCTTGACGCGCAAAGTTTTGAGCTACGGGCTATCGTCCTATGGGTATGACATTCGCCTGTCTCCCGCAGAATTCCTGGTGTTCCGCCACATTCCCGGTACGGTGGTGAACCCAAAAAAATTTAATCCTGGCAATTTGGAAGCCGTGTCGCTGCAGTCAGATAGCGATGGCGATTATTTTGTGATTCCGGCGCACTCCTATGGTTTAGGCGTTGCCCTGGAGCATCTCAATATTCCGCCGAACATTACGGTAATTTGCATTGGCAAAAGCTCCTATGCGCGAGTCGGCTTGATTGCGAACTTAACTCCAGTTGAGGCTTCCTGGCGCGGCTACCTGACGCTGGAGTTTAGCAATTCATCAAGCGCAGACTGCCGCATTTATGCGAACGAGGGCGTTGTGCAGCTTCTTTTCCTCGAAGGTGAACCCTGCGGAACGACCTACGACGATCGCTTTGGCAAATATCAAGACCAGCCGCAGCGGGTAACGCTGGCAAAAGTCTAGATAGACTGGGGGAGTCAATCCCCTTTATTTTTTGCAAATGGACGAACTGCCTCCCCTGCACACCAAAGATCCAACCAATCGGTTCTCGAATCGCGCCGCCGACTACGCAAAATATCGACCGACCTACCCGGCTGAGGCGATCGACCTCTTGCTAGAAGGTTTTACTCATCCGGTTGTGGCGGCGGATATTGGGGCAGGTACGGGAATTTCAGCCAGACTGCTGGCAGAGCGGGGCGCAACAGTGATTGCGATCGAACCAAACGCGGAAATGCGATCGATGGCAGCCCCTCACCCCAGCGTGTTTTTTCAGGACGGCACCGCAGAACAAACCAACATCCCAACCCAATCGGTTGACCTGGTGCTGTGCGCTCAGTCGTTTCACTGGTTTGACAAAAAAATCGCACTGACCGAATTCCACCGGATTTTGAAGCCAGAGGGACGAATCGCCCTGATGTGGAACGATCGCAATCCCGATGATCCCTTTACCGAGGAATACAGCGAGATTCTGCGCCGCACTGCCGATCACGAGGTTTTTGACCGGGGCGAGCGCAAGTCTCCTGCACACCTGGCAGAAAGTGAATTATTTGAAAATTTCCAGACGCACAGCTTCACCCACCTCTACCCGCTCGATCGCGATGGACTGATCGGACTGGTGCTGAGTTCGTCTTACATGCCTAAAGAAGGTGAGGCGTATGAGCAGCTTTTAGCTGACCTGCAGGACTTGTTCGATCGCCGGGCAGCAGACGGGAAAGTGGCGCTCTCCTATCGAACAATGGTCTACATTGCCACGGCAGTTGATATTCGAGACAACGAGTAGAATCAAAGCACAGCTTCACTTCAACTCCGACCATGCTCACTCCTGCCGAGTTTACCCCTGCCATGCTTGCAGAAGCAGGAATTACAGCTCTCCCCCCGACCCAGGCAGAGCTACCTTATGATGACGGAGAACCAATGGAGAGTCAGCGTCACCGATGCCAGATGGAACTGCTGATTCAGGCGTTGATTCCCTGACTGGATGCGCGAGAAGACGGCTTTGTGGGCGGCAATGTGTTCGCCAAATCACCGGATTCGCGATCGATTCCCTCACCGAGTTGCAGTGAGCCAATTCAAAATTTCGGCATTCACCCGATCGCTCGCTTCGTCATAGGGACAATGTCCTGCATCGGGAATTTCGACCAGTCTCAGATTTGAATGCAAGTCAGGCAACTGTCTGCCCCACGTTAGCGGAATCACCCGATCGCCCTCGCCCCACAGCACCAGAATCGGCAGCTTTACCCGATCGAGCAAATCTCGCGTGTCCAGACAAAAATCGTAGCGGGTGCGGGCTTGGGACAGGCGAGAAAAGGCTCTGGCTGCTCCGCGATCGCGTCCGGCAATCAAAAAGCTCTCGATCAGCTCCTCGGTGATGCGGCTGTGGTTGACGTATGCCAGCTTCAGAATCGATCGCACCACGGGCGGACGGGCAATCAGTCGAAATAAGGGGCCGATGACCAGCGGCGACGAAAACCAGCCCTCGATCCGGCTGACGGTAGGCTGCAGCCATTTGGGCAAAACTTCTTGCCGGGAAGCAGGCAGGGTAATCAAGATCAGGTTTTCTGCCAGTTCGGGATAGGCAGCCGCCGCAGTCAGGGCAACCAGTGCGCCAAGGGAATGCCCAATCAAGGCGATCGGTCGATTGATAAACGTGCGCCAAAACTCATAGACCTGATCGACCCAAAAGCCGACGTTATAGGCAGCCGGGGCTTTCTCCGACGCACCAAACCCTACCAGATCCAGCGCATACACCGTGCGAGACTGGCTCAGCGGCAGCAAGTTTTCCTGCCATTGGGTCAACGATGCGCCAAACCCATGCAGCAGCAAAATTGGCGGCAGTTCATGGGCTTCGGGATGGGGCGATCGAATATAGCTGTAGCGAACCTGCCATCCGCGCCAGACCCAGTCGCGCTGTAGTCCAATTCGAGGTGGCTGAAGGGATGCTGCGTGAATTGACATAATCAACAACGAATCTTTTCCCGATGTCTGGAGCAGTCGAACTCAGTCAAACTCAGTCGAACTCAATTTCAGTCTGACTTGCGATCGTCGATTGCCCCTGTTACCTTGAGTGGCTTTCTCAATAACTTTCTGCGATCTTCTCGACCTACAGGGCTTGAGAGTATAGTTTGATCGTAGTAGAACGATCGCTTTTCTGTGCCTCCTTTGATCTGACCCGTATAGGGTTTGCCGAATGTAATTTGCCTAATAGAATTTGGGTTCAATGAGGTTCAGATTTCTTTTTTCATTGTTTTTGGCATTGTTTTTTGATTGAAGGGTGCGATCAGTGTGGATGCGTCTTCGGGGGGTCTGCCATGAGTCTTTGCATTAATCCGCGCTGTCCTCAGCCCGACCATCCTGGAAACGGGGGCAGCCAATTTTGTCAGGGGTGTGGTTCAGAACTGGTGCTGCAAGGACGCTATCGGGTGATGCGGCTGCTGAGCGACAAAAGCGGCTTTGGTAAAGTTTACGAAGCATTTGAGCGCAGCGTTCCCAAGATTCTCAAAATTCTGAAAGATAGCTACAGCAACAACGAAAAAGCGGTTGAACTATTTCAGCAAGAGGCGGTGGTGCTGAGTCAGCTTCGTCATTCTGGGATTCCAGCGATCGAGCCAGACGGCTACTTTCAGTACAAGCCGCGCCACACTGGGGACGTGCTGCACTGTATTGTAATGGAGAAAATTGACGGTCCTAACCTGCGGGAGTGGATGCGTCAGCAGGGCAACCATCCGATCGGGGAAAAACAGGCGCGACAGTGGATGCGCCAGCTTGCCGAAATTTTGCATCTGGTACACCAGCGCAACTATTTTCACCGCGACATCAAGCCCGAAAATATCATGCTGCGATCGAATGGTCAGGTCGTGCTGGTTGATTTTGGCGCAGCCCGCGAGATGACCTATACCTATCTGGCGCAGCTAGGTAAAACAGGCGGCATTACGCGCATTAGCTCCGCTGGATACACCCCGCCCGAACAGGAAAAAGGGCAGGCAGTGCCGCAGTCTGATTTCTATGCCCTGGGCTGCACCTTTATCTATCTCCTCACCGGAAAGCAGCCGACCGACAGCGAGATGTATGACTCGCTCAACAACGAGTTTCACTGGCGACCGTTTGCCCCTCAGATTACGCCTGCGTTTGCGGATTTGATCGATCGCCTGATTGCCCCGAAAGCCAGCAGCCGCCCCAGAGACACCCGCGCCTTGCTCGACAGTCTGCGTGAGCTTGATCAAACGCCCGTCAATACCACAACCCCGACGCTGATTCAGTCCACTGCTTTTCAGCCCATCATCGCGTCCACCACTCCCGGAACTGCAGCAGGCGCATCCGTTCAAGTATCTGCTCAAGTTCCCGGCTACTTGGCTATTCCGCCTCACAAACCGGGGCTAAAACGCTGGGTGTGGGGCGGCACGATCGCACTCCTCCTGGCGCTGGGTGGCTATGGTGTCTGGCAGGTGGCGGGTCGGCAGGATTCGAGTGTTGTGACGCAGGCGATTACGATCGACCGATCGCTGTTGGGTCACACCAGCTTTATCAATACCGAAGTGATCGCGCCAGATGGCAAAACCCTGATTAGTGGCAGTGCGGACAACACCATCCGCATTTGGGACATGACCAGCGGTCAAACCCTTCGCACCCTGGCAGGACACACCAGCTTTGTGAATGCGCTCACCCTCACCCCCGACGGCAAAACCCTGATCAGCGGCAGTGCCGATCGCACCATCAAAATTTGGGATCTGTCAACAGGCAGTCTGCGTCATACGCTGCTGGGTCACACGGGCTATGTAAACACGCTCGATGTCAGCCCTGATGGACAAGTCCTGGCAAGCGGCAGTGCCGACAGCACAATCAAGATCTGGGATCTGCCGACCGCTAAGCTGACTCACACCCTCACCGGTCATACGGGCTTTGTCAACAGTGTGGTTTTCAGCCCCGATGGACAAACGCTGATTAGCGGCAGCACCGATCGCACCCTTAAAGCCTGGAATCTGGCAACGGCAGCCGAGGAAAAAACCCTCAGCGGACACACGGGCTTTGTGAATGCAGTTGTGATCACACCAGACGGAGAAACAGCCATCAGCAGCAGCGCCGACAAAACAATCCGAATCTGGAATCTCAGCGATGGGCAAAGCGTTCGGACCCTGCTCGGAGAGAGCTTTTTCAATCCGCTCTGGCTCAGTCCCGATGGGCAAACTCTGGTCAGCGGCAGTTCAGACGGCGTTGTGCAAATCTGGAACATTCCGACTGGAGAACTTTTGCAAAAGCTGACGGGCTACGGCTCCGATATTCGGCATTTTGCGATCAGCCCCGACTGGAAGACGATCGCCAGCGGCAGCGGCGGCCACGACATCAAAATCTGGAAGTTTCCCCGCTCTGCTCAATAACGCACTGGTAACAAAGTAACTTCGATCGATTTACAGCATGGCGATAAAGCAACTCAACGGCTTCTCAGATTCACGGTATTCGTCCAGCCGTAAGCAGTCTCAATTAACGGCTTCCCACCGATTTGAATTTCTTTTTTGTGAATAGGTTTCCCGCCAAGTGCTGCATAAAACTGACAGGCAGGATTATCGGCCAAAACCCAGACCAGCATTGAATCAATCCCTGATTCAGCTAGCTTCTGGGCAACTGCCCGCACCAAACAACGCCCAATTCCTTTCCCTTGATAGGCTTGCCGGATATATATCGCAGTTAACTCGCCTTGATACACTGGATCACCTGTACGCTCTTTGCTGCCGTTTGCAAAACCAACAATCTCGCCAGATTCTTCAGCAACATAAGTAAAGTTACCGTCTTCCAAAGCCTGGTTCAAAATCTGATGCCAGGCATTTGCTCTGCGCTCATAAGAGAGGTTCGCCAAATGCTGATCGGGAACGATGCCTTGGTAGGTGGTTCGCCATGTATCAACATGAACCCTGGCGATCGCAGGAACATCGTCATGAGTTGTCTCTCTGACAATCATCGATAACGCTCGCTATTGAGTTAACCCATGCTCCAGCGCATAGCGCACGAGTTCTGTACGGCTATTGGTTCCCGTTTTGCTAAACAGACGGCTGACATATTTCTCCACATTGCGCACGCTGGTATCCAGCCGACGGGCAATTTCCTTATTCATCAAGCCTTCTGCCACCAGTTCTAAAACGCTCTGCTCGCGAGGGGTAAAGTCGTGCTTGATGGGGGCAGGGGTTTGGGCAATGCCACCGCGCTGGTTCAGCATGGCGCGAATCTCGGCAATCTGTTTTGCCATGTCTGCAATATTGGGGGTTTCGCTATCAGACGCGGCTTTGTTAAGGGCTGCTCGTCGCGTGAGCAAATTTGTCACCACAGCCACCAGTTCATCGGGGTCAAACGGCTTAGAAAGATAGGCATCGACTCCGGCGGTGTAGCCCTGAATGCGATCGGTCGTCATCCCCCTTGCCGTCAGGAACACCACAGGCAGCGTTTCAAACCGGGGATCTTCGCGCATTTGCTGGAGAAACTGGTAGCCGTCTACCTGCGGCATCATGATGTCTGTAATCACTAAATCGGGAGACGATCGCTGAAGTAAATCCCAGCCCTCGCGGGCATTGCTGGCGGTTTGCACCGTGAACCCTTCATCTTCCAGATATGCCTGCACTGCCTGACGCAATCCCGGCTCATCATCGACTAATAAAAGTTGACCTGCCATAGTTCCTTACGCTGACTTAACGCTGACTCAAAAGGGACTAACCAAAGAAGCTAACAGAAGCGGCTAATTCAGTATATTGCTCACTCTAGCGAATTTGTCTGTGGTGGAAGTCTATCCAAAGCCAGTTAAGCCACCTGCCAGTTGCTCCGCCGGATAGAGGAAACGTTTCGCTGAAAAGATAACTGTTTGGTGATAAATTCGGCGAATCGCTTTTGGATTTTGCTTACAGCCTTTTCCAGGCTAATGAAGTCTAAAAAATGGGGTGAGGGGGCTATGTCCCTGCACCCTCTGTCCCTCACCAGAGTGAAAAAAGCGACAACAATCCCCGGCTTTACTCATCATTCCGATAAGTTTTGCTAAGTAAAATTGATTTTTCGAGGAGTGATCTCCGAATCTGGTAATAACCAAAACTTAAGCGTCAATTGCGGTCTGCTCACTCCCTGCAAGCGAGATAAGTTCTGGGCATCCCCAACCCTCCGATGTACTGGGACGACGGCTGCTGCCTGAAGTGCCGCCTGTGCCCAGAGTGCGCACCTGACTTAAATGTACGTGAATGTACGTGCCTGAAGAAGTCATAAAGCCCTTAACGGTGCGATCGCGATCAGTTAAGGCGAGACTAAGATAGTCTTGGTAAACTAGGAAGGAATGGGCTGAAGTATTGTCCAATTCCTGTTACCAAAGTTCTTTCGCGTCAAGCTGTTGTTAGAAATAAGCGCTTTGTCCATGCTCATCGCTGATTACCCCATCGGGGAACCTGCTTTGCATCACCTGCCTGGATTTGCCCCTTTGATTGGCGGATTGCTGCCCGCATTGCCCCTGGATAGTCTGCTCTCGACTCAGGGTGTTATGGTGATGCTCCTGGTCGCCTACGCGGGCGCGATGTGGATGTTTCTTACCAGTGCGCCCAAGGTTTACACCGTAATGGTGTCTGACCTGGAGCTAGCGCGGCGGTTTTATGAAGGAATGCTTGACCTGCCTGCCGCCGATGTGCCGCTGCACTATTACTACAACTATGAGCAAACCCTGGGAACTGCAGGCATTGACCCGCTCTATGGCTCGACAGCAAGCCTGGGCAGACCCAACCAGAGCTATCAATACTCCGAAGGGCTGTGGTATCAGCTTCGCAAAAATACCCAGCTCCACATTATTTCGGGTGCAGGCTTGGGTCCTAAAGACCGCCAGCGTCATGTCTGCTTCGATCGCGACTGCCTGGAGCAGCTTTTGATGCGGGTTCAGTCCTACGGAGTGAAATATAAGCTGCGGCGTGAGAACCCCCTCAACTTTTTGGTGAAAGACTATGACGGTCGCATTATCGAGATGGCAGAAGTCTCTAACTAGTCCAGACTAATTTCTAGCATCGGGTGTGTCTAGGATCAAAGACGCTCAATTTCAAAGAACCAAAATTGGCTGGCAGAACGAACGGGAAAACCGTAGCAGTTTATTGACTGGTTATTTTAAATCGATCGATTGGTGAGCAAAGCTTATCGATTTCGCAAAATCCCTCTCAGGAACTTGCAATTCTCAAGAGTCTGATTTAGTGTCTAGTATGTTCGTAAAATCCGGTTATTCGCGACTCATCCCTGAAAGGAGCTTTAGTAAGCGAGTTAGGTCTTACCCCCGATAGGGATGTCCTCTCACATCTCACAAAAGTTGTTTAGGTTCAAGGGATCATTATGGAGCCTGAAGTGAAGCAAGAAGCTGGATCTCCTGGTTATAGTGCTGAAAACGTCAACGTCACGATTAGCACTGACGACTCAGGCACACTGACAAACTATTCTTCTACCGATGCATCCAATGAACAGTGGCGGCAGATTGGCGAGAAGGTTTCGGCATTCCTGTCAGATTTGCCTGACTACCTGACTGACTTCTTCGGGGAATACAAACGCCCGATCGTCACCGTTGGGTTGATCTTTGGCGCGATCGTTGCCGTCAAGCTGCTCCTCGCTATCCTGGATGCAATCAATGACATTCCCCTTCTGTCCCCCCTGTTTGAGCTGGTGGGCATGGGGTACGCTGCCTGGTTTGTCTATCGCTATCTCTGGAAAGCTTCCAACCGTCAGGAGCTAGGGAGAGATTTCAATGCGCTGAAAGAACAGGTATTGGGTAAATTCGACTAGTTCAAACAGGACTAGCTTGAATCGGAAGTTTTGTAGGGTGGGTGCTCCCCCACCTCGTCTTTAGCATAATTTCATCAGCATAAAAAAATAGGGGCTTTTGCCCCCTTTTGTTTATCTTGCCGCTAGTTACGTGCCGGGGAAGTGCCTGTCCAGAATTGTCGGAATTTCTTTTGCTGAAATCTTGCTGTATCGTGTTTTGTCCGGCATCACCACATTCGGACCCGCCTTGCAGCGTTTCATGCAGCCCGTTGGCTTGATTGTAATTTCTTGATCGAGTCCCCGCTCGTTCAATTCTGCCTCAAGCGATGCCATGATCGCCCGTCCTCCCTTTTTGCAGCAGTCTGACTTGCCACAAACAAAAATACAGGTCTTCTGCTTTTTAGCCTTTGCAGCCTCTGAGGAAATTGGCGGCTCAGGTAACTCAATTAAGGGCTGAACTGGCGACTCGATCGGCTCCACAATTGTCTTTGAGCCAGCCGTCGCTGTCGAAAACTGCACAACTGCTCTGTTCAGCGATTCACCCAGTGTTTTGTCAGAAGTTTCGTCGAGCGTTAACGGAATCACCTGATAGGCTTTACGGTTCACAGAGCCTTTTTCAGGATTCCACTTCTGGTTGCCCAGGACTTCAACTCGCATTCCTGGCAAAAGCGATCGATATAAGAGAGGGCGGAGTGACTTAGAGAGTTTGATTTGCTGCTCTCCGTCATCCGTTGCCAGCCGCAGATACTTCAGCTTGTAGCCATCGCCCAGCGCGAATCCCAGAAATTGTCCTTCGAGCCGAAAATCAACTGTTCGTGGAGTAAAACACTGCGTCATTTTAGGTAGGAAGAAGAGAAGGGACAAACAAGAGATGATATTAAAGGAAGTTCAAACTGCACTAGCCGGAGTACTGCCAGCATTTTTCGAGCTGCTCGACCAGCACCTGACGTGACATTGACCACTGCTGTAAAACGCTGCGAACCTGCACCAGGGCAACAGGAGTATCGACAACAACCCACAGTTTGCCATTAGCAGAGCAGTCACAGAGGATATCGAGTTCCTGAAGCCTTTGCCGAACTTGCCAGCGGGTACTGCGATCGATCGAAAGCACCTGACCGTCATTAATTGGAGCAATTTGAGAACCAGTTTGCGAGTCGTCAATTTGAGAATCGCCAGAATTGTTAACCTGAGTGTAAGCCTGTTCCATGAGTCTGGGCGTTGTTCTGATAGAAGATTGCAGCATCGTGCAGGTGCATTCTTGCCTCAAAGCAAGTCAGGAGCTAGACGATAGGACCCAGAAGCTTTTCAGCAAACCTCCTATCAACAGCGAGAATTCTAAGCAGAACCTTGATACGCCCGACCTCAGATCAGCCTGAATCAGGAAACATTTGTTCGGTTCTTATTGAGAATCTTACTCAATAACTCCTGCCTTCTAATGTACGATGCAATCGTCCTTTTTGCAAACGATTCGCAATAAAAAGAAGTTATTAGGAAAGTTAGAGTCTCCTGCTGACTGCGATGCTCCATCCCATGAATTGGAGGATCGCTAAACCTCCTGCGCCGGAAGTCTTGCTGAATGGTGGATCCAGCGATCGTTCAAAAAGCTCAGCAAATCGCCTACAGTGTGAAATTCCGATTCGTGGAGCGATTCTTCAAGATCAATTGCAAAAGTTTGCCAGAAGTCTTGACAAAGCGTGAACGTCCAATCAAACCAGCAGATTTGTGTCCAGTGCAGGTCGGTTTCCAGGCGATCGGTGAGCTGCACCCGCCCCATTTCTAAGCCGGAGTATCGCTGAAGATAAGTATAGGCGAAGGCGGCGATCGGTGAGGAAATCCCATTGGGCTGACAGCATTGCTCGATCCACTCCTGTTCGGTCAGGCGAGGGCGCTGATCAAGCTGTTGTCGCACCCGGCGACGCACCTGTAAATCCGGACTCATTGCCCCATAGGTCTTGAGTCCCCGATACCAGTTTCTCCAGTTTCTCAGCCTTTGCCACATAATTCCTAGTACAACGGGCTGCTGAACTGTCAGGCAAACCCTGTTCTAAATATTCCCAGCTTAGGCTGAATTACGCGAAGTGGAACGGGTAGGTGGGTAGGTGGGTGAGTG
>Ga0224722_1000917_pt1 | contig 16667 bp, 17 predicted proteins | sample Balambano_FR1_Me_FD_161646 | JGI IMG/M metagenome (GOLD analysis project Ga0224722, IMG submission 161646) | Freshwater sediment microbial communities from Lake Towuti, South Sulawesi, Indonesia - Balambano_FR1_MetaG | ecosystem: Environmental > Aquatic > Freshwater > Lake > Sediment | place... | reverse complement strand
GGATACATCTTTGCATTTCGAGCCTTACCCACGGTGATCTTTTTTTCGGGGTTGATGGCGTTGCTCTACAACATTGGGGTGATTCAAGTCATTACCAATATTTTTGCCAAGATTTTCTACAAGACCATGCAATTAAGTGGAGCAGAAGCCCTGAGTGGAGCGGCGAACATTTTTGTGGGAATTGAGGCGGCGATCGTGGTCAAGCCCTTTCTGCCCAAAATGACCCGCAGTGAGTTGTGTGCCATTTTGGCTTGCTGCTTTGGCACGGCGGCTTCTTCGACCTTGGCCATTTACGTGAGTTTTTTGAAGCCAGTATTTCCCAACATTTTGGGGCACCTGGTGTCTGCTTCCATCATGGCGATCCCGGCTTGCTTTGTGCTGTCAAAGATTCTCGTGCCGGAAACAGAAGTGCCTTTGACGCTGGGACGGTTACCCAAGGAACCAAAAGCGTCGCGCTTACGCTCCCCAACCAGCCAGCAGCAACTCCTTGCCGATCAAGAACGGCAGCCGCAGGTGGAAGTGCCGACGACGGATGAGGACGAGGAAATTGCACGCCTGTTACGGGGGGAAACGCCGATCGCCGAGAGTGCCGCTTCAAAGTACTCTTCTCAAGACTTTGCGGATGACGAACCACAAGAGACCGTTGGTGGAGAACCAATGGAGCGGATGAGTCCCCTGGATGCGGCGATCGTCGGTGCCTTGGATGGAGTCAAGATGGCGGTTTCGATCGCTGCCGTCCTGATCTTGATCCTGGGCCTAGTCTATTTGATTAACCAGCTTTTTGCAGCTTTGGCTAACCTGCCTGGTGGAATTGGGGATGTGTTCAAAGTCGTGACTTTAGCCAACATTTTGGGTGTTTTGTTTTTGCCTTTCACCTTCCTGACGGGGGTTTCGCTGGATTGGAACGAACTTTGGCAATCGTCTGTGATCATTGGTCGCCGTTTATTTGAAACTGCGATTCCGCCTTACCAAGCTTTGGCTCAAGCGGGAGCCATTCCAGTAGAGCAAGGTGGACTAAGTGACCGAGCTGTGGTGATTGTGAGTTATGCCCTATCAGGGTTTGCCCATCTTGCCTCAGTAGGGATTTTTGTGGGGGGAACGATCGCCCTGATTCCTTCCCGCCGCAAAGATATTTCGGAATTGGGTTGGAAAGCTCTGTTTGTGGGAACGTTGGCAACATTGATGATTGCTGCCGTGGCGGGAGTTTTCTTTACCCCAGGCAACATTAACATTTTGGGGAGTCCTGAGCCTGCACCCACGGTTAGCCCCAGCCCCGTCGCTAGTCCCACCGCACCTCCCAGCCCCGCCATCAGTCCGACTCCGACCATCAGCCCGACTCCCGCGGCAACGGTGCCTGCTTCCCCCAGCCCAGCGATCACGCCATTGCCTCCAGCCAACCCCGTCCCCAGCCCTAGCCCAGCTCAATAAACGATAACCAGGGTTTCCGCCTTCTGTCCTCCGTCTTCTACCTTTCTACGTCTGCCTTTTGCTATATCGTTGCAGTGGATACTGGACGATCGCTTTAGTTGTGAGCAAAATGGTGAACATTCTGAGTTCTAACGCCTCACCCTAAGCGCATGCACCAATTCATTTATCTGCACGGGTTTGCTTCCAGTCCCCAATCTACAAAGGCCAGAGATTTGAGCGATCGATTCGCCACACTCAATATCCCGCTGGCTATCCCCGATTTGAACCAGGGCGACTTTACCCACCTGACGCTGACTCGCCAACTGCACCAAGTGGAAGCAGACTTTTTGGCAGATGATCATCCAGTGACACTGGTAGGTTCCAGTTTTGGTGGCTTAACCGCAGCCTGGTTAGGGCAAACTCATGCCCAGGTTGAACGGCTGGTGTTGTTAGCTCCAGCCTTTGGCTTTTTATCTCACTGGATGCCTCGCTTGGGCTATGAGCAAATGCAACAGTGGAAGAACGAAGGCTTTTTGCCGGTTTACCACTATGGCGAAGAGAAGATGTTGCCGATTAGCTATGGGTTTGCGGAGGATGCCGCCCAGTACCGAGAATCAGAAATTCAACGACCGATCCCTACCCTGATTTTGCATGGCACTAAGGATGAAGTGATCCCGTTTCAAGCCAGCGCAGAGTTTGCGAGTAGCCGCCCCTGGGTCACATTAATTAAGCTGAATAGCGATCATGCGCTACAAGATGTTGCGGATCAAATTTGGACAGCGATCGTCGAGTTTTGCCAGCTGTAGGATAAATTGAGCATCTGCAACACCACCGCAGGTCTTAGCTCCCTCTGCCCTCCCCTAAGGTACGGCTACTTCTGAAACACAGGCAGGGTGAAATGGAAGCAACTGCCCTGGTTTGCCATTGAGTCTACCCAAATGCGGCCATAATGGGCACGGATGATTCTCTGGCAAAGGGATAGCCCAATCCCGTAACCATCCTTATCCTCATCTCGCTTCAGGCGATAATGCTCCTCAAAAATGCGATCTTGATTCTCCGTGGGAATGCCTGGGCCATTGTCACAAATGCTGATCTGAATCTTTTGAGTTGTGCGATGCAGGGCAGACAGTTGAATCGTGCCACCGATCGGCGTGTATTTGATGGCATTGTCGAGGAGATTGACAATTACCTGACGAATCCGTTCTTCATCCGCCAGAACTGTGGGTAGATCAGATGGAATATCTTGTTCAATCTGGAGTGATTTTGCTTGTAAACGGTTGCCCATGTAGGTAATCACGTCCAGGCAAAGCATTCCTACGTTGAGTTTTTGAGGATGAATTTGGAGCTCTGCGCCGGTGCCGCGTGCTGCCTGGAGAATGTCTGTGATCATGCGATCGATGGCGCGGGTTTGCGTGCGGGCGTGTTTGAGCAACTGGAGGGTAAGGGCGGGCGTTAAGCGCGAAGTCATTTCATCGGTAGCGTTGTAACCCATTTCCAGGGTTTCCAGGGCGATCGATGTCGCCGTGAGGGGATTGCGCAAATCGTGCGCCAACATAGAAATAATTTGATCTTTGAATTCTAACTGATGTTGCAGTTCTTCTTTTTCGCGTCTGAGTTGAAAGATCTCATCAGCCAGACGAATTTGTTCAACCGAGTGGGAGACAGACCGCAGAGATGAATCATTGTTTGCAGGGCGATCGCTGGAGGGCATCACTAATTTTGTCTCCATTGCTTCATGCTTACGCCCAGTATCAGGGAGTAAGTCATTGGTGGGTGAGGGTGCGGAGTCGGTCGCTTGCAGTTGGCCAGAGGTTTTCAGTAGGACTTTTTCTGACTGAACCACCTGTCGGGAGGCTTGGTTCAATTTTGCCAGGTACTCTTCCACCGATCGCTGCCACTGCGACCACCATTGCTGAATTTGGGCGACCAGGTTGCTCCCAGCGAGGGTTTGTCGCGGTTCTGGATGAAGCTTGATTAAGGCAGGTGTGGCGATGAGCCGAAAATACTCAGCCAGGTAGGGTTGCTCGGTGACATCAATAATTTGCAACTCGAAATCGCAGAGATCTCGGAGTTCTTTTAACTCACTGCGAACCTGTCGGACTTGCTCTCTTGAACTGGGGCGCTTGTCAATGAACAACAAGAGCTGCAAAGGCGTATCCGTGTTTGAATTTTGATCAGAAGATACCTGCATGAACTTTTCAGCAGAACTTAATCATTATTTTAGACTTGACCCTAGCCTAAACCAATTTGGGGATCTCTTCTAGTGAATCTCTTGGAGTTAAACGGTTGCCAGGTCAATGGTTGATCGCTCGGTCGATTCATTCAATTCATTGGTTGGCTCTGCCAGTTTCGTGTCTTGGAACACGGCCAGATCGAACCAAAAGGTTGTGCCAGCGCCAACTTCACTAACTAAATGCACGTGGCTACGATGTTTTTCGATGATGTTGCGCACGATCGACAAGCCCAAACCAGTGCCTTCCAGAGTATGAACGCGATTTTCAACGCGGAAGAAGCGATCGAAAATAGCCTGTTGATCTTCGGGCGCAATGCCAATTCCGGTGTCTGCAACCTCGACCCGCACTTTCGCTGTGGTTTCGCCTGATTCCAAGTCCGGAACAGGAGGCATCTCGGAATGGTGGTTTGCTTCCTGTTCCGGATCGACTAGGTAAGCACGCAACACAATCTTGCCACCAGGTTCAGTGAACTTGAGAGCATTGCCAACCAAATTGGTGAAGACCTGCAATAGCAAATCGTAGTGGCCAATGACTGGAGGCAAGCCAGGTTGAATTTCCTGACTCAGTTCAATTTCCTTATCCCGGGCATTGAGTTGGTAGGTGCGCAACGTTTGTTCGATCGGTTGGGCCAAATCGACCGCTTCAAAGTTGTAGAGTTTGCAGGATTCCAACCGGGAGAGATCCAGGACATCATTCACCAAGCGAGTGAGGCGATCGGTTTCGTGGTTGGCCGTTTCTAAGAATTCTCGCCGTTCATCCAGGCTCAAATCTTCCCCATACTCATGGAGCGTTTCGATGAAGGATTTGATATTGAACAGCGGCGTTCTCAGTTCATGGGACACATTGCTAATGAATTGGCTTTTGGCTTCGTTGAGTTCGGCTTCGCGAGTGATGTCTTGTGCGGTGATGGCAACCCCTTTCACGGTTTCACGGTAGGAATCCAGCACACTAGTTAGGAGGATGCGAATCGTGCGATCGATGGGTTCTTTGACCGTAACGCGAAATTCGCCCCCTTCCATCATTTCGCCTTTGGCCATGCGATACAACGGACGCGTGATGTCCGCCTGGACTTCGACCGGAAGCGCGAACAGGACATTTTCCCCTTCGATCGCGCGCCCTTCCCAGCCAAAAATCCGGCGAGCCGTGGGATTCACCAGAACGACCTGGAGATTGGTGTCCAATAGCACCGCCCCATCGGCGATCGTCGAAACCAGCGTTTCCAACTTGGCTTTTTCGGCGGTGAGTTCTTCAATGTTCTGTTCTTCGTAGCGTTCTAGCTTCTCCGCCATCTCATTAAAGCTGACAATGAGTTCGCCCAACTCTCCACCAAATGGGAGTTCTACTCGCTGCTTAAAGTTGCCAGAGGTGATGTTTTTGACTCCCACCAGCAATTCTTTAATCGGTTTGGTAATCGTCAGCGCATTGAAGACCGCGCCCAGAATCACCATCACCCAAATCGAAACAAACACCGCGATCGTCACATCCCGCGTCAGGTGTGAGGACGTGACCACCGTCGGGTTAGGATTGGTGCCGATCGCCAGCACGCCTTTATACACCCCTTCGTACACGATGGGAACGAAAACATCAGTGACTTCCCCATCGGGAGTTAAGTGTTGCCGCACCATTGGCAAATCCGTATGGGTGGCATAATCATCGGGCAGATTGATCTTGCGCCGAATAGTGAGGGAGTTTTGCACCTCCGATTCGGAAAAGGGAATGCCCAGGTAGATCGCGCCTTCCTCATCGGCATACAGCATGTAGCGAATACTGGAGGTGCTGCTGTAGAAGCGATGGGAGAACCGGGCCAATTCCGTCAGGTTATTTTCGCCAATCAAGGGAGTAACGTTAGCGGCTAACAGCAAACCCAAGTCGCGCCCAAACCGTGTATCGTTGACCCGCGCATCCTGCTGAATGGTATTGACGGCCCAAAATGTCAGACCACTCATGAGGAGAGAGACCACCAGCGTTGCCACCGCCATCAATTTGGTTTGGAGGGTGAACTCTGACCACCAGTGGGCGATCGTGCTTTTAATCTTTTGGAGAAGGGTTAGCAAGGTCATCAACGTCCCAGGTTTGATGGATTAACAAAAGTAACGTTGTTAATGGAAATTGCTTACCATTAATTCTCCATTTTCCAACATCATTTGCCTTTTGCGGCGGCTTTCCATGCCCCCTCATCCAGGCTGGCGAAAATTCGTTGGAACACTTGAGACCCGCTCGACCGATGCCACCAGTTTTTGCCAGGGAGGCAAGGGGCATAGCGCGATCGTCCGGCTCTGCACAAACATCAGAGTGCGGCTCCGGGCGGCAAGGAAAACCTGTCCATCCAGATTGAGAACTCCAATGTCTAAACGGGCGATCGTAACTACATAGATCGCGGTGTGTGTTCAACTTAGAATAGACCTGGTACCCCTTACCGCCCAAATTAACGGAATGACTGAAATTGTTTTTTTAGTAGAAGACGATATCGATGGAGGGTATACCACCAGAGCCTTAGGTGAGTCTATTTTCGCCCAAGCAGACGACCTCAAGACCTTGCGGGAGAGGGTGCTAGATGCTGTACATTGTCACTTTCTCGATGAACAATATCGCCCTAAAATAATTCGGTTGCATATTGTCCGCAATGAAGTGATTGCCTCGTGAAATTGCCAAGGGATCTGTCAGGAGCAGATCTGGTGAAGGCACGCGAAAAACTGGGTTATGTAGTGACTCGGCAAACAGGTAGCCATATTCGTTTAGCAACTACGGAAAAGGGTGAACACCATCTAACGGTGCCTGCCCATGATCCAATCAAGGTTGGTTCGCTTAACGCCATTTTGAAAGATGTTGCAAACCACTTTGAGCTTGATCGTGAAATGTTACTTGAACAATTATTCCCATAGCATAAACAATCGCGCCTGCACTCACGCCAACTCGCGATCGCTCCCAGTCACACAAAACTTGGAGTTCTGCTCACATCTTTTAGGTCAACGTCCTAAGTTTGGCTTGAGAACTCCGAGTTTTAGCCCAGCGATCGCTCTTCTATGCCTAAACTACCAACCTGCTAGTATTTGAACAGAATAGTTAGAACTGCTAAACATGACGACTACTCAGTCTCAAGTGCACTCTCAGCGTCAGGTGCTTCTGTATCCTGGTGAAGATGATTATTTCGTTGTCGAAGTGCCAAGCTTGCCTGGATGCATCAGTCAAGGCAAAACTCGTGAAGAAGCTTTAACCAATATCCAAGAGGCGATTACACTTTACATTGAAGTGTTGTTGGAGCGAGGTGAGCTTGTTCCAGAAGACTTTGTGGAAGTTGTGCTGGTATGAGTAAGCTACCTGTTGTGTCAGGTGCAGAATGTGTCAAGGCTCTTGGGAAAATAGGATTTGTCATCAATCGCCAACGAGGAAGTCACGTCGTTTTAGTACGTGAAGAACCTAAACCAACCATCTCAGTGCCTGACCATAAGGAATTAGATCGTGGTACTTTGCGAGCAATCATTCGGCAAGCGGACTTAAGTGTGGATGAATTTATTGAATTGCTCTAGGACTTTAAAAGCGACGCACGATCGCCCTTTCTACATTTAAGGAGCGATCGCTCCCAGCCATGCAAAACTCGGAGTTCTGCGCCATGCTTCGGGTAAGAACCTTCATGTTGGCTTGGGAACTTTGAGATCTTAGACTGGGAGCGCTCAAGCTAACAATTTCTACTCGTAATGCGTCCACATCCGCAAAATTTTTACTGTGTTCTCTTCCTCAATCACTTCGTACACAAGGCGATGCTGAATGTTGATACGTCGCGAGTATGCGCCTTCTAAATCTCCTACCAGCTTTTCGTAGGGTGGTGGGTTTTGAAATGGATCAACTTGAAGAATATCAAGCAAAGCTTGAGCCTTATCTCGTAAGTTACTAGAGGCTAACTTTTTGGCATCTTTTTGTGCCTGTTTGGTATAAACCAACTCCCACGTCACCACTCTAACTCCCGATCGCACTCCTCGATCGGCGTTGCTAATCCTTTCCGAATTGATTCCCGCATTCCTGGAACTGAAAGAAGATACAACGTCTCCTGCATCGCTGCCCAATCTGCTTCAGACAACAGCACAGCATTACTGTTTTGCCCTGCGATCATGATCGGTTGATGCGATTGACTCACTGAATCGATCAAATCCTGCAACCGCTGTTGAGCTTCATTGACTGGGATCATGTTTCTTATCATCTTCTTGGTCAGGATTATTCTCGCCGATTATAGCGATTCCCTAAATTTTGCGCGATCGCGGCTCATCAAACGCGCGATCGCTCCCAGCCAAGCAAAACTCGGAGTTCGTTGGAAGTGCGGAATGTGGGTTTCAAAACTATCTGTTAGTCTTCCAAAGTACTATAGCAAGCCCGTAGCTCGACACTACCTATAGTGCTATAGTAGTGTCATGTCTGGTTTACCTTTACTTCGGGTTGTGATTGATACCAATGTTGTGTTTGAAGGTCTGACCAAGCAAGGTGGGGCTTCAGGTCTGATTATTGATGCTTGGTTGGCTGGACTGATTGTAGTCTGTGTCTCCAATGCGCTTGCCTATGAATATGACGATGTGCTGTCTCGAAAGCTCTCAGAAGAACACTGGAGTAAATTGCAACCTGTATTGGGGCAACTTTTGAGTGTCGCTCAGTACACAAATATTTATTTCTCGTGGCGACCGACTTCTCCAGATCCAGGTGACGATTTCGTGATCGATTGTGCGATGAATGCAGGTGCGATCGTGGTTACATCTAATATTCGAGATTTTCGGAGTGCGGAAGAGTCATTGGGGTTGCGAGTTCTAACCCCTGTGCAGTGTGTGAGCCTGTTAGCATCAGGAGAAAAGTCATGAGCCGATTAACTTTACGACTACCTGAAACCTTACATCAACAGCTTATTCAACTTGCTGAAGGTGAAGGTGTATCGCTGAATCAGTACATCGTTTATGCATTGACTCGTCAGGCATCTCTGGCGTATGGAGTTCAGGCTGTTTCCGATACAAAAGTTGCACAGCAGCAGCAAGCGTTTCAGTCATTGATCAAGCAACTAGGACAAGCTTCGCCGATTGAAATTAAGTCTGTTTTAGCAGCACGTGAGAAAACTGCTCCAGAAGCAGAATTGAGTGCAGATGTAGTTGAGCGTCTTCAAGAACGAATCCGAAAGCAAGTCTAGGGCGTGTTTTAAAATCAACAATAGGCATAGGTTCAGTCAGATACGCAAAATAGAAAAGGCTGCACCTGAGTGGGCGCAGCCCTGAATCGGTTAGTAAAACCAGTTTTGCACCAGTTTGGAGGATTTTAAGCTTCGTTCGCTTCCTCAACCGCTGCCGCCTTCCGCTTCCGCAGTGCCATTGCACCCATGCCAATTAACCCTGGTAACAGAGCCGGCGTTGGAATAGGTGTCGTAGGATCGATCGGTTTCCCTGCAATTGTTGCACCATCAAACGCCAAACCAGATTGGAATGCGGTATCGTTCCAGTTGACAACACCAAATTGAAGTCGATAATTACCTGCAGCTAAGATTGAATAAGATGCGTTGATCCAGCCAGTGTAACCGCAGCCTGTGCTAAAGCAAGTACCGGAACTAGTTCCTAAAGGTGACCAAGTCGGTGCTCCTGCAATGATGGGAGTAGAGGGGGGGGCTAGAGTTGCATTTAGAGCGGGCATACTAAACCCAGGAGCCGTATTGCCCCCTGGAGTGGTTCGGGCTGTAAACAGCAAAGCAACCTCACTGGATGCTTCATCAAGCAGTCTTGCCCAAGCATAGTCAGCGAATCCAGCACCATCGGAGGTGACATAGTTGAAGAAGAATTCAAGTGCATCTCCAGCATTTGCACTGAACAGTGGCGAGTTAATTACTGATCCATTTGTAGGAGAACCAGCTCCGCCTACACCAGGTAACCCAACACCATTCACGCCTCCACTGGTAGACACATAACCATATTGAGAATCTCCGGTAGGAGAAAGTGTTACGACACCATTGGCACCGAGTGTTCCAAAGGAGCCGCTACCTGTCCAGCCAGTGAGTGAAATTGCTTGAATTTCTGTTGCAGTTCCTAAAACGCTTGTTGCAACAAGGGCAGCCATACTCAACTTATTCATCAGTTTCATCGTCAAAATCCTTCATTTGTGTACAGGTGATAAGCGGTAGAAAGCCCTGAAATGTGAACACCAGAAGATAGACGAGTTTGAATTTTAGAATTGCGATCGTGTATTGTAGAAGCCTGATTCCATTGAAAATTGCAGGGCAGCAGTGTTATGCTCGCTTCCCAATAAACACTGAGCTAACAGAAAAGCTATTGCCCTTAAATGGTTTTTGTGGAGATGCCCTTAGTGGTGTCTTTACTTCTGGGGTCAACACTGTTCACAGTTTTGCTTCTTCCCCGAAGAAAATCCAGTGTCTCCGTATTTCTTCAGAGAACGCTCACAAAAGGTTCCGAGATTCTACGTAGAAAGTTCATGAAGCGTTGTGCAGAGACTTTTGAGTTGCAGGGAATAGGAAATTTTGGTAAGCGCGATCGCCTTGCTTACCCCATTTTTTGTTGTTCCTCCAGGATTGCTTCAAGTTCCGCGATCGCATCAAGATCTTTCGGTCTACCTACCGCTCGCTTGGTTTAAATCAACGCTGTAAGGTCAAGACAGCGACATTGGTGTCCTGCCTGACGAAGCTCTTGAGCGAAGCGCTGCAAGTGCATCAGTTTAAGTAAGCGTTCCTCAGGAGAAAGTTTGAGGTTTTCCCGAATCAAAGTTCGATCGATATCTTGTTTGAAAACTTCGATCACTGGATTGGGAGTAAGGGGTTGGTCGAGGAAATTCATGATTGACTCAGGTACTGAGAACTTATCCTGGCAGACATAGCTTTGGTCAGAACGCTTAGGACAAGGAAAAGTTGCAAAGCCAATGCTGGGTAAGCGTTCTGACTCGCCTCTGCCAGGTTACACATGGCAAAGGCTATAAACCACCACAATCAGCATTGCATATTGGGAGAAGTCGGAGATCTTGGGAGCTAGGGCGATCGTCGATTGATTGCTTACCATAGAAAGCACGAGTGGTGAGAATGGTGCGATCGCCGACTTCAAGCAAGAGGTAAAAGGATGACTCAAGCAAAACCACAATTCACCAGTTTTGAAGCATACCTGGCTTTAGACCCCGGAGACCTTCCAGAAGGGCGATTTGAGTATGTAGATGGGGAGTTGGTGGAACTGATGCCTGAATCGAGTTGGAACGATGAAATTACGACCTACCTACTTCTTATGTTCGTTAGCATCGGCATTTCGTTCCGATTAATTAAAACCGGAACGTGTGAAATTGAAGTCATCGGCAGACCTCGTACTCGCATTCCTGATCTGGCCATTCTCCGAAATGAACACCCTGAACTGACTCGACGACGACTGACGATTACTCGTCAAATGCCGCCACCGCGATTGATTGCAGAAGTGATCAGCCCCGGAATTCAGAACCGAAACCGAGACACGATCGATAAGCGTCGTCAGTATGCTGAAATCGCTGTTCCTGAATACTGGTTGATCGATCCGGAGTTCCAAACTATTACCGTTTTGCAACTGGCAAACAGACACTACATTGACTATGGAGTGTTTCGTGGTAGCGATGTCATTCACTCTGTGACTTTTGGAGAACTCCCTTTTACTGCAAATCAGGTGCTTCAGGCTGGGCAATAGGCGAGTGCGTGTTTTAAACAGGTGAGCGTAAGTGGTTGAAGCGCGATCGCTTCGTTAAGCTCTGTTGCGTAAATTGTTAAACTCTGTTTCAAATTGGCTGCATCTGGCTCCAACAGCGCGTGTTGTGCAAAACCTCCGTGATACGATGCTTTCTCGTAGCTTCTAGAGACTGGATAGGAGAAACATTTTGGCACTACGGGTTGCGGTTGTTGGTGGTGGGCCAGCGGGTTCCTCTGCCGCCGAAGTTTTAGCAAAAGCTGGGATTGAAACGTATTTATTTGAGCGCAAGTTAGACAACATGAAGCCTTGCGGTGGTGCCATTCCGCTGTGCATGGTGAGCGAGTTTGACCTGCCCCCGGAAATCATCGATCGCCGCGTGCGCAAGATGAAGATGATCTCGCCCTCCAACATTGAAGTCAACATTGGCAGCACCTTGAAGGATGACGAGTACATCGGCATGTGCCGCCGGGAAGTGCTGGATGGCTTCTTGCGGTCTCGCGCTGAAAAGCTGGGTGCCCAGGTGATCAATGGCACCATGCACAAGCTGGAAATTCCCAGCAACGACAAAGATCCTTACATCCTCCACTACGCGGATCATTCTAATGGCAGCTTGGAAGGGGAAAACAAAACCCTCAAAGTGGATCTGGTAATCGGGGCGGATGGGGCCAATTCTCGCGTGGCCAAAGCGATCGATGCAGGCGATTACAATTACGCGATCGCCTTCCAGGAGCGCATCCGGATTCCCGATGACAAGATGGCGTACTACGAAGATCTGGCAGAAATGTATGTCGGTGATGATGTATCACCCGATTTTTATGCCTGGGTATTCCCCAAGTACGACCACGTTGCGGTCGGGACTGGTACCATGAAGCCCAACCAGGCTCGCATTAAAGAACTGCAACGGGGCATCCGAGAACGGGCCGCGGCCAAACTGCGGGGTGGCAAAATCATTCGAGTCGAAGCCCATCCCATCCCCGAACATCCCAGACCCCGCCGCGTTGTCGGTCGCGTAGCCCTAGTGGGGGATGCCGCCGGCACCGTAACCAAGTCGTCTGGTGAAGGGATTTACTTTGCGGCAAAATCGGCTCGCATGTGTGCTGAGGCGATCGTCGAGTTTTCGAACAACGGCGAAACCATTCCCACCGAGAAAGACTTGAAGGTCTACATCAAGCGCTGGGATAAGCAATACGGTGCCACCTACCTGGTACTCGACTTGTTGCAACGAGTGTTTTACCGCTCCGATGCCACTCGCGAAGCCTTCGTCGAAATGTGTTCCGACATCGACGTGCAAAAGCTCACCTTCGACAGCTACCTGTATAAGACTGTCGTGCCGGCGAATCCGTTGGTGCAACTGAAGATCACGGCAAAGACGATCGGGAGCTTGATCCGCGGGAATGCGTTAGCACCCTAATTTCACTCCTCACTTGAGTCATTCCTACCAGCCAGCATCAGGTTTCTCGGTGCTGGCTTTTTTTTAAACCCACAACCGGGATAGGGGCCGACCGCTTCCACCCCGGCGCACCAAAATCAGTTCGGCACTGATGCTGACGGCGATTTCTTCGGGAGTGAGGGCACCAATGTCGAGGCCGATCGGGGCATACACCGATCGCACCTTTTCCGCTGCAATGCCGCCGTTTTCGACCGCTTGAAAAACTTGCCGTACCCGCTTTTGGCTACCAATCATCCCAATATAGTTACAGGGGATTCCGCGTTGCAGCAAGAGCGTCAGAGCTGCCAGATCATACTGATAGCCACGTGTGACCAGCGCAACATAGAGTTGCTCATGCTGAGCCAGCTGATCAACGGCAGCTTCGATCGACTGGGTAAAGATTCTAGTCGCCTGAGGATAGTGGGTTGAGTTGGCCCACTCCGGGCGATCGTCCTGCACCATCACTTGAAACCCAATCAAATCCGCCACTTTAGCCAACTGAATGCCACAATGCCCTGCCCCCACAATCAGCAGCAGCGGCGGCGGTTGGAGAATTTCGGTGAAACAGGACAGGGGAAACTGGGGGGATGGGGCAAAAGGGGCGAAAGCAGCATCCAGTTCCGCCTTTTGGCCGCTGCCCGCTGACTCTTCTAAATAGGGCGATCGCGCTTGTGCCAGCGGCGTTACCAGCATCACCGGTTGCCCCGCCTCCAGTAGCGTCAGAATTTGTTCCACTAACGCGATCGCGGCAGCCCCCTGCCAGCGCTCCAGCCACACCTGCATTAAGCCGCCGCAAATGCCTTGAGTTTCGCGTTGTGGCGAACCAGAGAGGTCAACAGTAACCAGTTGTTTTGCACCAGTGTTCATCACATTGGTTGCTTGTTGGATAACCTTGGCTTCCCCAGCCCCACCACCGATCGTCCCAATCGTCACGCCAGATTTGCACACTAACAGTTTTGCGCCAACCTCGCGGGGAACCGATCCCTGAATGCGAATAACAGTCGCGACGACAGCCGCTCCCTGATTCAATGCCGCAGCAAACTGCCGATAAAAAGAAAGGTTCACTCAAGGAAATTGGAAAAACAGTCTGGTTATTGTAAGGCAAAATTTCTGAGGGCCAAAAGGGTCTAAATCAGTAAAAGCCGATTGCTAGCCTCCAAGCTTCGTTCCTGTTAGGCATTCTTCGGGTAAGGGAATTCTAAGCTGAATCTGCGACCCAGACAGGAGACCTGTTCAAATGTCACTGAATCAGCATTTAGGGCAATCGAAACAACCCCGAACGGTCGCCCGCTCTCAAGAACACGACTTGTTTCATCGCCAGCTTCTCGACAGTGTTCCAGGCATGATTTACCAGTTTTGTTGGGCAGCAGATGGAAGTGTGAGCTTTCCTTACGTGAGTGCTGGCTGCCGATCGCTGCTTGAATTGGAACCTGAAACTGTCCAGCACGACGCAGATGTATTGATTCAAATGATCCACCCTGACGATCGTGCCGACTTTAAGCAATCAATTGCCCATTCGGCTCAAACGTTAGCCCTCTGGAAGTGGGAAGGACGCTTTCAAACAGCAGTGACTAAAACGATTCGGTGGATTGAAGCAGCTTCCCAACCAGAATTACAGCCGAATGGGGCAATTATCTGGAGCGGGATGTTGATGGACATAACTCGCCGCAAACAAGCTGAGGACCTGATTAACATACTCAATCGAGACTTAGAACAACGCATCGAAATTCGGACTCATGAGTTGCATCAGGTGATCGAAGCATTGAAAGACCAAAGTTGCTTTTTTGAAATCTCCCAAGATTTACTGTGCATCACTGGGTTTGATGGCTACTTCAAGCAACTCAACCCGCAATGGACAAACATGCTCGGCTACTCTCTAGCGGATCTGCAAGCACAACCGTTTATTGAATTTATTCATCCTGAGGATCGAATCGCGACTCTGGCAGAAGTTGAAAAGCTGACTCAAGGAAAAACTCTCCTGGAGTTTGAAAATCGCTGGCTTTGTCAGGATGGTTCGATTCGCTGGTTGCAGTGGCAAGCTGTGGCGCTCGTCGATAAACAACTGATGTACGCCTCTGCCCGCGATATCAGCGATCGCAAACGGGTAGAAGCTGAGATGCAAACCAGTGAAAGCAAAAATCGCGCCTTGCTAACCGTCATTCCCGACATGATGTTTCGCTACAACCGCGACGGTGTGCATTTAGATTTCTTTCCGTCTAGTGACTGGGACACTCTTGTTTCGCCAGATGTCTTTTTAGGGAAGTCGCTGTTCGAAGTGTTGCCGGAAGATGTGGCATCAGCACTTTTGAAAGTGATTCAAACTGTGCTGGAAACAAAAACCGTGCAGCGGTTGGAATACCAGTTAACGATCGCTGACGAACTGCATGATTACGAAGCCCGCGTTGTCTCCGTCACCGAGGATGAAGTGTTGGCGATCGTTCGCGATATTAGCGATCGCAAACAAGCTGAGGCGGCCTTACGTAGCCATGCCGATCGGCAATCATTGCTCAATTACCTCACCAATCAAATTCGCAATTCTCTCGATCACGACACGATTATCAATACAGTGCTACAGGCTGTTTACAAACGCTTAAATCTTGATTTTTGTGGCCTTGTTTGGTTCTTCCCCGATAGCGATCCGCCCATGTGGGAAGTTGCAAAAGCCGTTCAACCATCTGATAGCCCCTATCGATTGGAAGGGCAATTTCCCAGCACGCTGGTGGGGCCAATTGAAGAACCGCTGATGACACAGGGAATTGTGCTGATTCATGACGTTGACCAGTATGATGAACCCATTCATCGCGCATTTCTGCAACAAACAGGCGCGAAGTCAGTGTTTGAAGTGCGGCTTCTGCTCCAGAATGGACAGTTGGGCATTCTGGCTGGTAGTCGTCATTATGTGCAACCGTGGGCAGCGCACGAAGTGGAATTGCTGCAAGCCGTCGCAACCCAGATGGCGATCGCTCTCAATCAAGCTGCTCTTTACACCGAGAGTCAAAATCGGGCGCAGGAACTAGCCGACACTTTGCAGGAATTACAATGCACCCAGATGCAGATGATTCAAAGCGAGAAGATGTCTTCTCTAGGGCAACTTGTGGCCGGAGTCGCCCATGAGATCAATAATCCGGTCAATTTTATCTACGGCAATTTGACTCATGCGAACGAGTACATCAATGATTTGTTGGGCTTGGTTGATCTCTACCAGCAACACTACCCCACACCTGCCGCCGCAATTGTGGATGAAATTGACGCGATCGACCTGGAGTTTTTGAAAACCGATCTGGTGAAATTGCTCAACTCCATGAAAGTGGGAGCCGAGCGTATCCAGGCTATTGTGGCATCGCTGCGGACCTTTTCGCGGATGGATGAAGCGGAGAAGAAGCAGGTTAATATTCACGATGGCATTGATAGTACGCTCATGATTCTGCAAAACCGCACCAAGGCTAGACACGATCGCCCCGAAATCGAAATTCTCAAAGCATACGGAAATCTGCCCGTGGTTGATTGTTACGCCGGACAACTGAATCAGGTGTTTATGAATATTTTGGTAAACGCGATCGATGCCTTGGAAGAAGCATTCACCAACAATCCAGCCGCTAGCTGGCAGCCCCAAATCACCATCCGCACCAAATACTTGCACCAAGCAGAACCCGGTTCCAGTTCTAATTTAATCACTCCTGCCATCCGCATCACGATTGAGGACAACGGCATCGGCATGCCAGAGTCAGTAAAAGCTCGCATTTTTGATCCGTTCTACACCACTAAACCGATCGGCAAAGGCACTGGCATGGGCATGTCCATCAGCTACCAGATCATCACGCAGAAACATGGCGGCACCCTAACCTGCAACTCGACCCCCAACCTTGGCACCCAATTTGTCATCCAGATTCCCGCCGACCAATAAACCGCCCGCCACCTACTCCCCCACTC
>Ga0224722_1000916_pt1 | contig 16671 bp, 16 predicted proteins | sample Balambano_FR1_Me_FD_161646 | JGI IMG/M metagenome (GOLD analysis project Ga0224722, IMG submission 161646) | Freshwater sediment microbial communities from Lake Towuti, South Sulawesi, Indonesia - Balambano_FR1_MetaG | ecosystem: Environmental > Aquatic > Freshwater > Lake > Sediment | place... | reverse complement strand
TAGTCTTTACATTGCACGCTGTGATAAATGGCTGCAATCACCACCACCCAAGTCATGGGAGCCCATCGGACAATTTCGTCAGGTGATGGAAGTGGTTTAAGGTATTTATCACATATCAATCTTATTCTGGAAAAAAGATACCTTGATGGAAGACTCGGGAACCTTCCTTCGAAATACCAAATTTATTTGCATAGTTGATTAAATTCGTTAATGCCATCACGAACCGCCAACATAGCTTCAAGTGTTTTAGGCACGCCTATATAAAGGCTTAGCAATGTTAATAGATGTTTAAGTTGTTGTTCTGTGACTCCTACTTTTAAACAATTAAACGTATGCGTTTTAACTTCATGAAGTTGCGACAACGTAATCAGTGATGAAAGAACAGCCATTTCTTTTTCTTTCACTGATAAGCTACTGGTATCGCGAGCCCAAATTTCTCCACCGCCGTGTCCGATTACGACATTCGATAACTCAGGCGAAAACGCATATAATTCTTCTGCAAATTTATGCGTCGCTTCCGGCCATCGTTCATGTAACAATTCTATCCCTTGGCGAAAATTAGCAGTATCTTTATAGTTCATGACTGTCTTTCCTCTCAGTAAAATTAACCCAGAAACTGTTAATGTTTCGGATTATTCTTTTGATATTTTTCAGGCCAAGGGAATCCAAAGGTATAGTAATCATATGCATAAGTGGGTGTTTGATAATTACAGCATTGAATATCTATCAAGACTGGTTTATTAAGCTTCAAGGCTTTCTCAAACGTAGGGGCAAGTTGTTCAGGGTGCTCTACGAGAAAACCTGTAATACCAAAACTTTCAGCGAATTTGACCCAATCATATGTTGGAATTTTCAAAAACTCGGCTTTATAGTTTTCCATATGTTGTGCACGCAGCTGTAGTGGGCCTAATGCATGATTATTAATAACCACAAAAATGACTGGTACATTATAGCGAGCCGCTGTTTGGATCTCTGTACCATGCATTAGCATGGTACCTTCACCCGTTATTGAAACAACAGGTACCTTAGGATTTGCCAGCTTCCCGCCCATTGCTGCAGCAATTCCCCAACCCATAGGACTAATGGTACGAATAGGAGTAAAAAATTGCCCTGGACCATAACAAGTCCAATAATGAGAAATAATAAAACTACCAGCCCCCTCACCAGAAAAAAGAATGGTATCTTTTGGTAGTACGCGACGCATTTCATGCGCAACACGTGCAGGATGCACAGGTAATTTATCATGAAAATATAATTCATCATCATAAAACCGGCTGCTTTTAGGCAACCATTCGTTTAGCCAATGCTGTCGTGCTGCCTTTGTCTTTAATAAAACATCTCGTTGTTCAGCATTATTTAAATAGTGCAAAAATTCTCGAGCATCGCCCAATACAAATATATCAGGCTGATGATCGCCAGAAATATGACTTTCATCGATATCATTGATGATAAAAGTTTTGCTGGGTAAAATATCTTTAGTCAGTGCTAATCCACTTGTCTGATTAAGGCGCGTGCCTAACACGATCAGCACTTCTGGTTTTTCATTAATAATTAAGTCAGTCGCATACCGGTTACCATACCAACCCAATACACCCATTGATAATCGATGATCCTCTGGAATAATACCTTTTGCTGCTAAGGTAGTAACGATTGGTATTTCGAATTGTTCTGCGAATTTAACCAATTCATCCGTTGCTTTTGAAATGACCGTACCATTTCCTGCATAAATTACAACTTTAGTCATCCCTTTCAATTTAGGCCATATAGTCTGACACGCAACTTCATCAACAAAGCGCGGTTGACGCATAGTGGCACTGATAGGTTGATAAGAATCATTTGGCATGTCTTGACTTTGTATATCTATTGGAAAGGAAAGCTGCACTGGCCCTCGACTAGAATGTCCAAGCATCGAACGCAATAATTTATTGAGATGCGGTTTAACTAAGTTAACATGCGATATAACGACTTGTTTGCTAGTAATGGAAGATAAAATAGCCTGGTCATTAATACCATTGACACTAGAATCTTGAAATGCTCCACGCCCTTGCACAGCTGTTTTCACATTACCCGAGATAATTAACAATGGCGTTTGATCGCAATAGGCTTCTGCAATACCCGTTACCATATTAGTGATTCCAGGTCCAGCAACCCCCATAGCTACGCCAAAATTTCCACTTACTTTTGCATAACCATCAGCTAAAAAAACAGCACATCCTTCATGTCCTGATAAAATAAGCTGTATTTCTGGTAATTTTTCAGCTGCCATTAATAATGGATCAAGCGTTCCCCCTGGTACAAAGAAAATATGGGTAATTCCTTCACGGATAAGTCCTTTAATAACATATTCAGCTGCTTTCATGGGTAATCACCTTAAATTTATTAAATTTAGAAAATTTGTTTCTATAATTTACCTGCTGGTATAGGCGCTCCAAACGCATAATGATCGAATACATAACTCGGTGTTGGATAATTACCAGTACGAATATCAATCACAACCGGTTTATTTAATTGAAGTGCTTGTTTAAAAGCAGGAGCTAACTCATCAGGCTGCGTTATTTTCATGCCTGTCAGTCCGAGTGCTTCTGCAAACTTAGTCCAATCATGGATAGGCAAACGGAGAAAATTTTCTTCGAATGGAGATTTGTTTAAATAGGGTAATTGCGGATTGCCATGTGCACCATTATTAAGAACAATAAAAATGACGGGAGCATTAAAACGAGCAGCCGTTTGTATTTCTATTCCATGCATTAGCATTGAGCCGTCTCCAATTAATGAAACAACTGGCAAATCAGGTCTAGCTAATTTTCCACCAATTGCTGCAGCTGCTGACCATCCCATCGGACTCATAAATTTTACTGTAGAAAAATATTGATGAGGAGCAAAACAATGCCAGTAATGTTCAACAATGGAACTGTTTGAACTTTCCCCAAAAAATACCACCGTATTTTTTGGCATGACTCGTCGCAACTCATTAGAAACTCGTGCAGGGTGAATAGGAATTTTATCCGAATTCAGGTTTTCTTCATCATAAAATTTAGGGCACTTATTTTGAATCTCAGCAACCCATTTTTTCCGTGCCGCTATTGTTTTTGTCAGCTGAGCTGTTTGCGACTGTTTATTAAAAAACCGCAAAAACTCTCGAATATCGCCTGGGATAAATAACTCAGGAGGATAATCACCCGACAAATTATTTTCACATAAATCAACAATAACTAATGCTTTGGTTGGTTTAATGTCTTGTGTCCAGCAAAGAGAATCCAGAACATGTAACCTTGATCCCAACACAATTAAAACTTCAGGTTTGTTTTTTAATAATAGCTCCATAGAATGGCGGCTACCGTACCAACCAGAAACACCTAAAGATAATCGATGATCCTGTGGAAAAACACTGTGTGCAATTAAAGTAGTGATCACAGGCATTTCAAAATTTTCGGCCGTTTTTATTAATTCATCTGTAGCATCAGATTGTAAGGCACCACTTCCCGCTAAAATCGCAATTTTATTCGAACCTTGTAGCAACGACCAAATCTCTTGAGCAGCAGATTTATCTAGTAAACGGGATTCATAAATATTAGTAGGTAATGGAGTATAACTTTCATTGAATGTTTCTTTTTGTAAATCAATCGGTATAGAAAGCTGTACTGGCCCGCGCGTAGCATGACCCAGCATTGTGCGTAACAAATTATTTACTAAAGGTTTAGTAAGGGCTTTATTAGTCAAAGCATAACGTTTGTTCGTAATAGAAGCCAAAATACTGCCAGAATTTAAATTGTTAACACTGCTATCCTGAAAAGCACCGCGTCCTTCGACAGAAGTTGCCACTTCGCCGGTCAATACAAAGATTGGAGTGCGATCAGAATAAGCAGTAGCAATACCACTTGCCATATTAGTTAAACCTGGACCGCCAATACTACCGGCTGCTCCAAATTTTCGGCTAACTTTTGCATAGCCATCTGCCATATAGATAGCGCCTGCTTCATGGGCTGCTACAATACCTTGTACGCCAGTCGAATGCAGTGCTGACATAATAGGATCGACTAATATCCCAGGCGCCATAAAAAAATAATTGACTCCTTCTGTTTTGAATGCATTCAAAACATATTCGCTAACATTCATTATGCAATTTCCCCACTAAAAAATTGATAAAAACTTCGCCCAACAAAATAAATTACTTTTCAACTTTTTTAAGATAATCCGCTGTATTACTCAACCAATCAGAACGAACGGGAGAAAAGAAATCAATATCAATTGTATCTCGTAATGCAAGAAATTCATGTGGGACGTAAGCAGGAAAAATAATGACTTGGCCTGCTTTTACAGTAAACGTTTTTCCCTGAGACATCACTTTAACAGCGCCTTTTGTAATCCAGGTAATTTGTTCATTTGGATGATAATGTAATGGAATTTCAGCGCCTTTTTTAAAAATCCATTTGACAATCATCGTTTGTGCGCCCATTAAATATTGACGCGAGACTTTATCTGACATGACCTCAATTTTACTATTTTCAAAATTATAGAAACTGGGTAATGCTTTATAATGATTAAAAATAACGGGAATAATTCCTTTAGTTTTGGGCTTTTTTTTAATACTCATGCGTAGACTCCTGTCAAATGCGCTACTTATAGCATAACATAAACTTGCTCTAAATAAATCAACCTGTTTTAGAAAAAGAATGCTACTTATGGATATAACTGTAAGATAATTTTATATAGTTAACGCTATAGTGTATTAAATTTAAAAAAGATACGTTACAATTTCTCTTCTTTTAAACAAAGAGGCCAATAAAAATGTTAAAAACAATTATTTTTACATTAGCGATTGTTATGGGGGGAATAGGTTTATTAGGATTGACAGCACATGCTGGAAAAAATGAGCCTGCGCCATCAATTCAAAATAAAACACCTGGTGATATTTTTCTAGAAAATAACAAAAAAAAACCGGGCGTCATACTCTTAGCTGACGGATTACAGTATAAAATACTTATTCAAGGCAATGGACCAAAACCTGTTGATAGCGATACTGTTACGGTAGATTATGTGGGAACATTAATTGATGGCACTGAATTTGACAGCTCATACAAACGCAAACAATCTGCAACTTTTCCTGTTTCAGGTGTTATTCCTGGTTGGACTGAAGCACTTAAATTAATGCCGGTTGGATCAACTTGGGAACTTTATATTCCTGCATCACTTGCCTATGGCGAAGAAGGCGCACCACCCGCAATTGGGCCCAATCAAACCCTTATTTTTAAGGTTAACTTGATCAGCATTAATAAATAATAAAAGGAAAGGATTTTTTATGTTAAGTAGATTACAGCGAGGAATAACGCCTGCTTTTTTTCGCCATTATCATAATAAATCAGCGCTAGCGCAAATTAGTTTAAATGCTTTCTTCAAAGATACCCACCGATTTCGTGATTCAAAATACACAATGCAATATTATATCAATTCCATTTTAAATCCGGGACGGCGAATTTATTTGCATTATTCAGCGGAAAAACTAATTACTTTGCCATTAAAGAATGATATTTCTGATGATGTAAAAGATATTCCAGAAGAATTTAATCAATTATCGGAAAAAATCAAATTTTTTATTAACGTTGTTATTGACATTTTAAATAATGAATTAGCACAACGCAATTATGAAGCGGGTGTTCTTGATCAGGAAAATGTAAGTGAACGCGAACATGGACTTCAGGCCGGAAAGATAGTGTTTCTACTTGGATCTCCGCTGGATCATGTACTTGCTATGTTATTACATGATATTTCACGTCCATCTATTTTAAGTGAAGTACATAGTCATGTGCATCACCACAAGGAAGGACATATCATTTTAGCACCGCTCGGATTATCAATTGATTATACCCTACATCACGGAGTGGCTAAATATTTTTTAAAAAAAATGTGTCCGCTTTATGGAAAATTGATAAGCTCTGTTTCTCAACAATCGCTTGCAATGCAGGAAAAAATGCTTGAAGAACAATTCAGAATTTTAGAAAAAATGGATCCCGATTCACGTGCTGCATTTGTTTATAAAATTATGTTTATGCGATTAATTGATGATTTTAGCAAAGTTCCTACACTTACTTTAAAAACCAAACCTGAATATTTTAATGATAATTTTATAGAACAAATGATTCAAACTCAAATTAGTAGACATTTAAATAAATTATTAGTACATAATAACAATCCTGAACAAACAGTGACTGAATATGAAAGAAAACTTGATGAAGCACTTGATCTAATGATACGTGCAAAAGAATATTCTCACCATCCGGAATTATATCAACAACATCAACCTATGCTAAGATCTTAATTATAGTCGTTTACAAATTGATATTTATGTACTTGCCTTTTCATGCGTACGGCTCCAATTAGCATGATGTGTTTGCAATAACAGATAAAATTCATCCGACGAGACGGGTTGACTGAAATAAAATCCTTGTGCTTCATTACAATTATTTTCACGTAAAAAATTCAGTTGCGCTTTGTTTTCAACCCCTTCCGCGAGAACTTTTAATTTTAAACTTTGCGCTAATCGAATAATAGCAACTGTGATAGCTGCATTATTTTCATTGATTGGAATACCTTGTATAAATGAATAATCAATTTTTAATTTATCTACTGGAAATCGTTTAAGATAATTTAAACTGGAATACCCTGTACCAAAATCATCAATTGACAATATCACTCCAATCTCTTTTAATTGATGCAATTTTTCGATAGTTTCTTCCGTATTTTGCAGCAAAGTACTTTCAGTAATTTCGAATCCTACTGAACCTGGCTTTAATTGAAATTCATTCAAATTACTGCTAATCGCCTCACATATATCAGCTCGCTGTAATTGTCTTTTTGATAAATTAATTGAAATGCGAAAATCAGGGAATCCTTGATCTTGTAAGATTTTTAACTTTGCACATGCCTCATGCAAAACCCATTCCCCAACAGGCACAATTAAACCGTCTTCTTCTATAATAGGAATAAAATCTTGTGGTGCAATCAATCCCAATTCGGGATGATTCCAGCGTATTAATGCTTCAGCACCAAAAATCATGTCGTTTGACAAATCAATTAATGGTTGGTAATACAATACAAATTCTTTTCTTTCAATCGCGCCCTCTAAATCATTTTTTAACATCATTCGTTTAGTCATTTTTTTATTTAATTCGGCTGTGTAGACTTGGAAAATGTTACGGCCATTTTCTTTTGCTAAATACATCGACATATCAGCTTTACGTAAAATAATATTCGCATCTTCCCCATCTTTCGGATAAAAACTCACTCCAATACTGGTTGTGATGCTTAATTCTTTTCCTTCTATAATGGCTGATTTTCTTAACTCCTCTAGTATTTTTTTCGATTTTTCAAGCGCAATATTTTCATTTTCAATCGCAGGAATAACAATAACAAATTCGTCCCCTCCTATGCGAGCAACAGTACAATTTTCATCAACAGATTTCAGGAGACGTGTTGCAATCACTGTTAATAATTGATCGCCTATAACATGTCCCAAACCATCATTAATTAATTTGAACCGATCTAAATCTAAAAATAATATACCCACAGAAAGTTTGGTATGTTTAGCTTGTATGATTGCTTGTTGAATGCGATCTAATAATAATGATCGATTTGGTAATCCGGTCAATGGATCGTGTGTTGCCTGATGTGTTAATTGATATTCCAATATTTTTTGATTGGTAATATCTATCATGATTCCGACGTAATACTTTACTTGCCCCTCAGCATCAAATACAGGAGCAATATTTAATTGGTTCCAAAATAATGTTCCATTTTTTTTATAATTTCGTAATACAACATGTTCTTCCCGATTTTCTTGTAACGCCAGCCGTATTCTACGAATAGCCGGCAATTTATTATCAAGGCCTTGCAAAAAACGACAGTTTTTTCCGAGTACTTCTTCTTTCGTGTATCCTGTGATACGTTCAAACGCCGGATTCACATCAACAATCGGATTATCTGGTTGAGTAATATCTGTAATAATAATTCCGTGTGGATTATACTCTATCGCGCGCTCGCGAAGCTGAATAATTTCTGTTGAAACTAAATTTTTTGATGCTGGTTTTGCGTCAGTTTCCTTCCTGCTCATAAATTACTATCCTTAGCAGATGAGATGAATTTTGTGATGCTGCCATAATGTTATTATAAGAAATATCAACCATTTATACAACGATAAGCCGTCCTAGCATAAAAAGATAATCCTTATTATTTTCACATTAAATCTTGCTCTTATAATAAGATGGTTATATATTAAAGAATCATCGTTTATGATATGGAGATTTAATTATGCGATGGAATGCATACGTAAATATAAAAGGAACAGGAAAAATTAATGAATTAGTATGGAATGAAATCAAAAAATGGGCCGATATAGATCAAGTATGGACTTGTTCTGGACATTGGGATTGTTTAGTAAAACTCAAACCATCAGTAGATAGTTTTGAAAAGGTCAAAAAAATTGTTACCGCAATGCGTGAAAAAAGTTGGATAAGTGAAACAAGCACATGGTGGGCGCAAGCACAATAAATTAATTGTGCTGCTACTATTTCCGTGTTGCAACTATTGTAAAGTTCACTTGAACATCATCGTGTACATTATCTGTTTTATTCCATTCACCCTGCCCGACTCCAAATGCAGTACGTTTTAATTGAGCTGTTCCTTTTACTCGTGCATTAGTTTTTGTATAATCTTCTAAAATAAACGAAAGAACAACAGGGAGTGTTTTATCTCTCAATGTTAATTTTCCCATCGCTTCAAATGACTTATCTCCTGTTTTTACAAATTTATTTGCTGTGAATACTGCATTAGGAAATATTTTGATATTAAACCAATCAACTGTTTTCAGTGTGTCTTCTACTTCTTTATAGGATGTTGAAACCGATCCTGTTGAAACTGTCATTTTGATATAACTCGTATTCAGTTCACTCGGATCAAAATTAATTTCGCCAGCAAATGTCTTAAATTGACCCGTTATAGGTGAATCATTTTGAATGGCTGAAAATGAAATTGAACTTTTATTTTGGTCAATTTTCCAAGCAGGCGCTGCATTAACAAAACTTGAAAAACATAATACAAATAACATAAGCATTACTCTTCGAAAAATCATGGTAGCATTCTCCGTAAAATATCATCTTTATTAATAAAATGATGTTTCAGTGCAGCACTTACATGTGCACAAAACGTAGCAATCAACGCATAAGCCAACCATTGATGCATTTCTTGAAATAAAATTCGATTTTCTTCACTCGGTGTAACAAGATTAGGAAAAATAAATAATCCAAAAAATGATACAGGAAGACCGGCTGCTGAGGTAATTAACCAGCCAGTGATAGGCAATGTAAACATAAACACATAAAAAGCCCAATGCACGCTTCGTGCTGCAAATTCTTCAAATCGGGAAAGTGAAGCGAGCGATGGATTAATATTCCTCCACCGCCATGTGATCCGAACAATAGCTAGCATTAACACTAACATGCCATATTCTTTATGCCATCCGTAGAGCTTAAGTTTCGATAAACTGACGGGAATGCGAGTCATATATAAACCAACACACACGAGACCTACAATTAAAAGTGCCATTAGCCAATGTAAAAAAATCGCTACAGCACCAAAACTATTTCCCGTATTTTTAAATTGCATAACCAATCCATTAGGTTGTTATTTATTATGGATATGCGTCAATTAGCCTCAAATCCCACACACACTGGACGTCCCGCGCTTTATGCGCGGGATCCAGAAGCAGGAATTTTGGCAAAAACCAATTCCCTGGATGCCGCGAACAAGTCGCGGCACGTCAATGTAAGAATTAACTGACGACTACCACTTATACATATTCATAAAATAGTATTAGCAACCATTAATTGCTATTAAAATTAACCTGCTTTATTCGCTTCTGCACCAATATCAATTTTTACATCATCGCCTAACCACGGTAGTAATGCTGTCATACCAAAGTCAGATCGTTTCAGATGCGTAGTTGCAGTAAATCCAGCTGTCTGTTTATTCGTTACTGGATTGGGTCCCATTTTATCAAGTGTAACAGTCAATGTGATTGGTTTTGTAATACCACAAATTGTTAACATGCCTCGCACTGCCGCTTTATTTTTCCCTGTGATAGTAACTTTATCACTAACAAAAGTTGCTGTTGGAAATTTTGTAACATCAAAAAAATCAGGCCCAGTTAAATGTTCATCCAATTTTGGCACGCCCGTTATAACATCCGATACTTTAATCGTAACACTTACTTTACTATTTTGAGGTTTGGCTTCATCTAATGTGACGGAACCCTCGGACACCATCCATTTCCCTGTCTGCGTTGAAAAACCCAAATGATTAATATCATAGGCAACATAACTATGTGTAGGATCTATGGTATAAATATCCGCGGCCTGCGCTGAGAGAATAAATGGGAAACAAAATAACAATGCTGATGCGAGAATTCGTTTCATGACCTGCTCCTAATGACATTGGAATTTAGCATAGCATTTTTAGCACCATTACAAAAATATTTTTTCCACAGTGCTTTTTTCGAAAAAGAATAGCCTGAAAAAATCAGCTTCAGATTATTAGAAATTCCAAACTGGGATTTTTTTAGGTATCTGTGTGCTTTAAAAATTTTATCAATGCCCGTCTCCAACAAAATCCGAGCACAATCAATAAAAATGTAAAAAAACCTGCCGCAATTGCACAAACGATTCGTATCTTATTAGCGAGATTTATCTTTTCTATTCCACGACTCAATTCTAATTTACCTGCATTAAGCTGTTGTTCACCAACTTTAATTTTATGTTCTCCTTCTGCAACAGCTTGATCTCCTTCAGCAATTTTGTTGCTGATAATCTTATTTGTAACCACTGCAAGAATCTCTCCTGTCACCGGAAGCGTTGCCATCGACGCGTAGAAACCTGTTTTAATTCCGTCATATTCATTCTTGGTCTGTGATAATTGTTTCTGTCCCCTTGATAATTTAGCTTTTCCTTTGACAAGCCTTTTTTCCCCTTGATCAATTTGTTTCTGTCCCGTAGTTATTTTCTCACTCCCAACAGTAATTTGTTTCGTAAGAAACAGATAACTCGCCATTAACCCAACAATCAATAAGAATATAAATAACAGGGTAAGTATCTTTCCCATGATAAATTTTCTCCGTGTTTTCAATTAGGCGGATCTTTTATTAATTTGATATTTCAACATCTAGCTTATGCAAAAACAACATCAACTGAAAAATACTTTTCTGCAACCAAATAGATGCGAGCTTGTTCAATTGATGGAATAGATTGCACTGCACTCACTGCTGCATTGTCCATACTATCTAAACCGCTGGTTTTTAAAATTGAAATATTTGTTATTTGTCCGTTTGGATGTAAAGTCAATCCAATTTTAACAGTGCCTGTTTTTTTTAATAATAACGCGCTATCAGGATAAACTAATTTGCTTGCAATAGTATCGTGTAATATTTTCAACAACATATTCTCTATTTTTGAATCCTTCGCCGGAGAATTATTATATGCGTGCCCGCGACTGATATCATGTTGGGGATGAACATCTAGATTTTTATAACACTTCCGATGAACACCAAATTTCGCTGGTGTGAAAGCATTTTCAGCTGAAGATACATATGCTCTTATAATATGGGCAGGTTCATGAATTGATACCGCAGAATCAATAAAATATATCGAAAAGCATAATAAAATAAGTAAATGTATCCCTACTGATTGCCAAAAAAAATATTTCATAAAAATGTATATTTTGCCGTCAGCATAAAACTTCGCCCCGGCGCAGGATAGAAAAACTGATTCTGCATACTAGGAATAAATACCGTATAAAAATAATAATATTTATTAAAAATATTATTTACCCGCAATGACGCAGTAAAATGCTCATAAGTGTAACGCAGAGTTAAATTATAAACCGTGTACCCGCCCATTTTTCCAGCTGTATTTCCATTATCATTATCTGAAAATTCGTTTCCAGTAAAAACAGCCTCAGTATATACGTTCCAATGTAATGATATTTGATAATTGATATTTGCATGCAAAATATTTTCTGCCACTAATGGAATGCGATTCCCAGAATAAATTCCGCCATCAAATCGCGCACGGACGAAATGATATTGCCCTCCAAGGGTTATTTTATCTGTTGCTAAAAATTTTTCAGCGAGTGAAAAACCTCGTCTTACTGTTGGATCCAAGTTTCGATTAATCCCAAATGGTGTCGATGGTGTTTGTGTTGGATCAAATGCAATTTCATCTTTCAAATTTAATTGATAAATTGAAAAATGACTTCTTAATTGTTTCCAGTTCCAAGTGATTCCGCCTTCATAAGCCGTGCCTCGCTGCGTTTTCAACCCGTTAACACCGGGCAAAGTGGATGCATTTTCATCTGATTTTGGGAAACGAAAACTTTCTGCGCGACGTAAATAAAATTGGGTAGCTGTGTTATATTGAAATGTAATTCCCACTGTCGTTGCAATTGCACGATTCAGGCTATCAACCTGCGTAAATGATTGTAAATTACTTTTTTGTTCTGCTCCTCTTGCACCAACTGATAATATAAAACGAGGATAAATAGGGGTCCGAAAAATACCAAACAATCCTATTTTTTTCTGCGTATTTTGTGTTGTCCCAAATAAACTAGCTAAATGATATTGATCATTTTCAACATCCAATCCGTTAATAACAATCGCTTGACCTAATGTGCCTTTGATTTCCGGTTTTAAAAAATGGATAACGCGTGATTGTTGAAAAGGGGATGTAAGCACACCGCTACCATGCATTTCACGACGAGAAACATCTGTTTCTAAACGCCAGCGCGAATTTAATTGTTGTTCCCATTTTAAATGATATAAACCATTCCAATCTTTAAAAAAGTCAGTGGTATTTTCTGATTGACGGCGATTTTGAAATACTTCAGCTGCAGTTAATGCACCTGGATAGCGCATGCGTTCATTTGTAATTGTATAATCAAACCCGATTTTACCTATTTGGTAGGAATAATTTAAATGGCCTGATGTTAGCGTTTGATCATAGCTATTATTATCGCGATAATTATCCGTATGATTGCCTGATAATCCAACTCCATAATTTAATTGCCTAAAATGATTATTAAACATACCGTAACAAATACGTTGATTAAAACTTCCTGCAGAACAAGATATTTCGCTGTTTTCATTTGATGATTGCCGCGTCACAATGTTTATTGTGCCGCCAACAGCTTGATCACCATATAAAACACTCTCGCTACCAGAAATAATCTCGATATATTCAATTTCTTGGACTGGAATAGCATTGAGATCAGGTAATGCTAAATCTGGATTAGTGATTGGTATCCCATTGATGAGTATTAATGTATTGCTATTAGCATTAGCACCAAATCCACGGATATTTAATAAAACCTGACTATTTGTACCCGTTTCATCTTGTAACTGCAATCCGCCAAATTCTTGTAGCGCTTGCGTCAAGGATGTCACACCTGTCGTTGCCATTTCCTGACGTGTAATAATTGTTTTTGGCGAACTAGTCAATGAATCATGTTCATCTTGATTAGCTGTAATAATCACTGGTGGAATGGTTATATCTTCTGCCGCACAAACAGGAACTAAATGACAAATATTAAAAAAACAAAATAAATATACAAAATGTTTACGCATAAAAGGAACACCCCGTCCGCTGCTAAAGTTAATAGGTTGGTTTAACGGCAGGTCTCCTGGCTTAATAGCCTTCTCTTCTTTGGTAAGCCTTCCCAGTTTCCCAGTGGCGTTTGAACACCTCGGACAGACTATTCACAGTTGCGGGGGCAGCCACAGATTTGACAAAGTCGCACTGTGTTCCCTTTTAATTTTCATTAAATAATAAAAAACCGTCAGGGTGAGAATCATAAGATATTGAAAGAATTTTGCAAGACTATTTGTGATGTTCCTCATGGAACATTATCGTCTAAAAACATCCTGTAAAACTACACCTTTATCATTTTTCTTTCAAAATCGCGTGCGCAAAAAATGAAATATTGCTATAAAAATCAATAAGTTGATTATGTTTTTTCCCAGGGAAAAAATAGGTGTGCTTATCCTTCATTCACGATAGATTCACCCATATTCAGTTCTTTCTCAATAGAATCGAAAATTGTTTTAAATGCCTTACTAATCGCTTTGGAGGAAGACCAATCAAGATGAGTCAATACATTGCGATGACGGGCTAATTTCGAATTAGATAATAAATAATCAAATAAATATCTCGCCGTATTTTTATCTATTTTTCCTAAATTAATTGTGTCTCGCGTTTTCTTTCTCTTAAGCGTCAATTTTTTAAATTTAGTTAATGAGGTCACATCTTCCGTTGTATGTTTAATTTCTTCAATAATTTTTTCGCGTGAACTTTTATTTTTAATACTCACCAACTCTTGAATAATTTTAAGATTGGTTATTTTTTTTTGTCGAATAATATTTACAATCTCAGCTTCGGCTTTCAATAAACAAAAATAACGATACGCTTGAATATCGGATATTCCTAGCAATGCTTTTAGTGTTGCAACATCCAGCTCTCGTTCATTCACTTTTTGATAAGCTTCATCAATCGAGAGCAGATTATTGTGTTTTTCCCATAAAGATAAATCTTGTCTATTAATATTTTCTATCCATTGAGTATAACGCAAATTGAATTCATCTGGTTTTTGGCTAATACGTGTAGGCACATAATTTTGATTCGCTAGAATGGCAGCTAAATAACGCCGTTCTCCAGAAACAATGCGATATTTAGCTCCTTCTTTATAGACTTCTATCGCATTTTTAATCCCAACCCGCTTAATTGATTCTGCTAATTCTCGTAATGCTTCTAATTCTTTTATTTTGGTTTCATTTGATAAATCGGATTCATTTAGTCCATTTATAATATCTGAACGAGTTAATGATAATTTTCGGGGATTGTTTGGATCAGGTTCAATCATATCAATTGCCATCATGTCATAATGCAGCTGACCATGATTAGCCGATGCTGATTGAATTGAACTTCGAATTCCACTAGCAAGATCAGATGAAATAGAAAACCGTTTTTTAGTTGACATGGTTGCTAATCCTTTTTTCAATTTCTTCACAAACATTCAAAACTTCTTGTTTTGCTGGGTTAGAGTCTGAATACATAAAAATGGATGGTGGGACAGCACCTTCAGCATCAGCTTCTGCATAAATCAAACGACGGCTGATCACTGAATCCAAAACATAATCAGGAATCTCATTTCTCAAACTTTCAAGATGATCACGATGGACAATACCACGTTTTACGTAAGAATTAGGCAATACACCAATCAAATTAAGTGGATTTGTGCTCAAACGTCTCAATGTTTCGGATTTCCATAGATGGAGCATCCCGTAAATACCCTCCATAGGCTGGGGTTCCATAATAGAAGGAATCAATAAATCAGTTGCTGCTCTCACAACGCTGATAGTAACCGGACCTTTTGAAGGTGGTGTATCAATAATAACTTTATCATAGCTTTCTTTTACCTCATCAAGTAGTAAAAATTTGGACAACTGATCGTACACTTTTTGAACAACCTCATCCCTTGTAACTGCTTCAGCAAGCAATAATCGCGAACTATGTGATGGAGCAATTTCAAGTTTTTCTATATACGTTGGGTAGGGAAATACTAATTCCCCAAAAAAGATATTCGCAATACTGCTTCTACCGTCCCAATCATTATCTTCCGGATTGTCTGATTGATAATTTGGATGAATCGGAGGTAATTTTCCTTCTTTTTGATAAGGATCAATTTCCATTTTAAGAAAACGATTGCTAAAATTAGATTGCGGATCCAAATCAAGAGCGAGAACACGTTCTTGTTTAACAATAGAATAATATTCTGCGAGGATCCGACTAATAGTTGTTTTTCCAACGCCGCCTTTGTTGTTCACAATTGCTATTGTTCGCATTGTAATTCTCCCTTAGATCGCCTACAGTATACTAAGTGATCATGTAGTTAACAAGAAACTATAAAAATTTATAAGATAAAGAAAAAACACACGTGTGTGTTTATTTATTTAATATTGTTTAATAAGTTTAGATATTCTATATTATTGAAAATAATAAGTTATTTTGATTTTAGGTGTAGATTTACAGGATTAACGGTGTAGATTTACAGGATTAACGGTGTAGATTTACAGGGCTTAAAGTGTAGGGATGCAGTGAGCAAGGTGTAGTTTTACAGGAAGAGTAAATAATGGGAAATAGCAATGACAATGACAATAGGAATAGCTTAGTTAATGAGAAATTAGCTGATCCCATATTAAGAAAGCATGTTGGTTTAATACATTGCGAGAATAAGCTCACGTTAATTCAAAGAAAAATATGTAATGTCTTGTTGTTTAATGCATTAGATACCATTAATGTTAAAGACACGCATGAAATTTCTTTTAAACACCTTTGTAGCTTAGTAGGGTATAACAGCAATGATATTAATCTTATTAAACGGTCTTTAAAAACACTCATCTCAGTTGTCATGGAATGGAATTTACTAGATGACAGCAAATTTATTTCTGAACAGACTTCGGAAGAGGCAATAGCCTGGCATGCAAGTTCTTTATTAGCGGGTGCTTCTATTACAAAAGGTGTAATTCGTTATTCTTATAGTCCACAAATCAAAACTGTTTTATCTTCCCTTGAAAGG
>Ga0224722_1000915_pt1 | contig 16678 bp, 14 predicted proteins | sample Balambano_FR1_Me_FD_161646 | JGI IMG/M metagenome (GOLD analysis project Ga0224722, IMG submission 161646) | Freshwater sediment microbial communities from Lake Towuti, South Sulawesi, Indonesia - Balambano_FR1_MetaG | ecosystem: Environmental > Aquatic > Freshwater > Lake > Sediment | place... | reverse complement strand
GGCTTGCCTTTCACTATTTTGATGTGTTTGGCTTTCCTGGCACCTCGTCGCCCGATTGGGAGGAAAAAGCCATTGCCGCCGAACTGGAGCGGATGCGCCCCCGCCCCAAAACCGAAGAACCGGCAGAACAAATGGAACTGCGTGAATTGCAGAAAGAACGCACCGAACGCCGCCCACGGTGGGATGATTCGGAGTTGGTGTAAAATTGAAATGATCTGCCAATCTGCCAATTTACTGATCTGTCAATTTATTAATATCCCAGTATGCTGACATCCATTTGCCTAAAATTAGCAAAAAAGGTATTCTTCCTATTTTTTCCTACCAAAAACGGGAAAAACATTTACTTTTACGGCTTCTCTTAACAATCGTCCTTACTTTGGCAGACAGTCTGGTCATCATTCCTACCTACAATGAGCGCGAGAACATCGCCCGCATGATTGAAACCGTGTTTTCATTACCACAGCCTTTCCATATCCTGATCGTAGATGACGGCTCGCCCGACGGCACCGCCCAAATCGTAAAAGACCTCCAACATCAACATCCCGCCTCGCTTTTCCTCCTCGAACGCAGCGGCACACAAGGACTTGGCACCGCCTACATCGCCGGCTTTCGCTGGGGTTTGGAACACGCTTACGAATTTCTCTGCGAGATGGATGCCGATTTTTCGCACAATCCGCAAGACCTTCTGCGCCTGCGCGATGCCTGCATTCGACAAAACGCCGACGTAGCCATTGGCTCCCGCTATGTGCGCGGCGGCAAACTCGAAAACTGGCCCTTCGACCGCGTTTTTCAGTCTTACGGCGCCTCGCTCTACGTGCGCACCATCACGTGGATGCCCGTGAAAGACCCCACTGCCGGTTTCATCTGCTACCGCCGCCGAGTACTGGAAACCATTGACCTCCACAAAATTCGCTTCGTAGGCTATGCGTTTCAGATTGAAATGAAGTACGCCGCTTACCGCCTGGGTTTCAAAATTGTGGAAGTGCCCATCACCTTCACCGACCGCGTGGAAGGCAGCTCCAAAATGTCGCCCGCCATTGCCCGCGAAGCCATCTGGGGTGTGTTGCAAATGCGGTGGGAGAGTTTTTTTAAAAGTTATGCGTTGAAAACTAATTAAACAAATAGCTTCGGTAAATTACTTGACAATTGTTAAAGCATGCGTACCGCGAGTGAGACTGACTTTAAACCCCGTTTTTTGCAAAGATGGTTTGCCATTTTTGTCGACAATGCGCCAAAATTCCACTCCACCACGCCGCTCCAATAAATCAGCGTAATCAAAAACAGCCACTGCCAACATATCGCCATCCGCGTCGAAAACAACATTTTCTGGCAAAAGTCCTTCAAATGCTTGTTCATCAAGTAGCGTCAGCTTACCATTTGTCCCAATTTGAAAAAGTTGTAAATTGCTATGGTTTTGATAAAGCGGATGTTCGATATTAAAATAAGTGCCATTCATATTTGCAACCGCTAACAAACGTCCATCTGGATCAATACCAAACCCTTCTGGTGCAATGCCAGTCTGAACGGTCGAAACAATACGGTGTTGCCCTTGCTCGGAAAAACCAATTGTCAGCAACGCACCAGGACTCACCCAATCTTTCAAATCCGGTACAAAATAAAATTTACCATCAGGTGAAAACTGACCGGCCCCCGGCAAGCGTCCAATATGAAGTAAGGGATTACCTATCGGGCTTATATAAAATGTATCCTGCTGTTGATGAATCTTATAGAATGCAATATGCCCACTTTGATTTTCTTCTAAAGTTACTGCAAGAAATTGTCCGCTGGGATGCCACGAAATATCCGTCACCCGTGCATAATTTTTAGTGGACACTCCATGCGCAAAATGCCAAATTTTTCCAAAATGCGTACCTCGCCATTCCACAAGCGTAATTTCTTTATTTCGGTCATTTGTGGCCGTCGCCAGTAAATTACCACGTGCATTCGACTGCACTGCCAGTGGAAAAGTACCTATCTCTACGCGGTCTGCAACAACAGGTTGATGAAAATTTTGTATATCAACAGCATACAAATATTTTCCATTTAGCTGTGATGCGAAAAGTGTAGCCGTATCGGGCGTTGCCTCGCGTGCAGCAGCTACAAAAGCAAATTTTCCATCGCTGCTCTTATCCAAACCTTTTGTCCAATTGTTAACCGAATTGGGTACATAGATTTTACTTACCCGAACATCCGCTCTGTTTTTACCCATTTGAATTACACTGAACGCATCCTGCGCCATTTTATCCCGATGCAAAAATCCATCCGTGTAGGCACTCGCCACCATATCCGCATCCGAGAGTGCTAAAATAGCTTTCGCATCGAATGAGAAAGGAAGTTGCTGACTTAGTATCAGCACGGGTATAGTTATGCTTATGAAAAAAACCAATAATTTCATACTCAACCTATTTTAAATGTATTAGTTATTTTGATAAACTGATAAATCACATGGAGTAAACGACGGCTGCTCGCAGGTAATACGTTGAATTTGTCCGGTTTGTAAAGCCTTGATTAAGAGTGGTTTTGTAAAGGTAAGCTGCGTGGAGCGTGCGATGGAATGACAATTATTACAACTTTCATTCTCACTGACCACCCATGATGCGGGTGCTACAGGAGAAAAAGAGTTACTTTGCCAAACGCCACTTCTTGGGCTGCGAATATAAACGGCGCTTTGATTTGTAGAGTCTTCCCAAGTCTCCATCACCAACAGTGCTGAATCAGGAATTTCACCGGTTTGGCTTACTAAAAGTGCTGTGCGTTCGTCCACAAACATTCGCCTAAAATAAGCACCGGCTTTATCCACTTGCGCGTACCATACCAAATTGCGTCCATAGCGCACAGTTGCCTCTATCTTCAACGTGTCGGCAATTGGCTCCTCAGTCGGCACTGGTAGTGAATCCGATTCGCAACAGTAAGCAATCAACGCCAAAACAAATACAACTGAAATAATTAGCATACGAGTTTTCATAAGGATATTTTTAGTACAAAAATGTCCTAAAAACTCGCTTTTCGCTTAGGCGGTACGGCTCAAAGATTGTGCAGTACGGCTCATACGCCATTCAGTAGGCAGTGTGTCAAATTGTGCTTTGAATGAACGCGAAAAATGGGATAAATCTTCAAATCCAACTTCAAACGAAATTTCCGAAACCGTTTTGGCAGTTGTGGCGAGTAGTTGTCTGGCGAGTTGTAGGCGACGCGCCTTGAGCCAACGGGCAGGCGACGTACCAAATGTTTTGGTGAAGTCGCGTTTGAAAGTTGCTAAGCTCCGCCCCGATAAAAAGGCAAATTCTTCCAAGGGTAAGTTTTTGGTAAAATGGATTTCCATAACATGCGTTAAATCGTCCTTCGGCAGCGTTATAGATTGTTGTAAAAAATTGAATGTCAAAGGATTCGCATCGGTCAAATGCAAAAGCAACTCAAAAACTTTTAGGCGTAGCAATTCTGGATTCCGCCCCAGCGGCATATCAAAATAAGGCAAAAGGGTGTGTATGAAGTGTTTAAGCGCGGTGTCGCGCTTAAAGGTTAAAAAGGGAAGAGTCGTAATATCATTGGTGGATGAAAACTGCTGCCGCTGTAAGAACTCAGTTACAAAGGTGGGCTTTAGAAAAAACAAAATGCTGCGATAAGGGGTACTTGACAGGCGACGTTTTTCGTAGCCAAAAGAAGTACCCCGGCGAATGAGTACCGCTTCTCCGCTACCTAATTGCCCTTGCTGTTCGCCCCATTGCCAGTGCATTTCCCCGTTCATCAAGTATAACAATTCCAATTGCGCCGTGTAAGCTGCATTGCAATCAATTGCTGCGTGTACACACGCTTCAATAAGAGTACAATCCTCCAACTTCATCAAGCGATGCGTGTCAAGATGTTTGTAAAAGATATGCGGAAGTAAAAGCATTTAGCGATTTTTGATTTTAAACAATCATTGTAAGATTAAGGTTTGAAAAATTTTAAAATATTTTGTTTGAAATATAATAAATTAAAACTTTTTATTTTAAATTTGTTCCCACATCATAACTCCGCTAAGTCAAATGGTGAAAGGTTTTGCCACTTTTTCCCACTTTTTTGAACCTGTCTGATTGGGTTTTTGTTAAAAATTAACGCTATTTTATCATTTATTTGTTAAATCTTATCCCTTTTTTGATTAAAAAATTGGTGTTTACTGTGTTACAAAGTAATGTGGAAAACTTTTTTGTTAAAAAGTGGTGGGAAAAAGTGGATTTTTGTGTCAAAAGACGTTACTTTTGAAGTAAGATTTTGATAGTCAATTATAATGCAACAATTATTAGGCGAATACGAATGCAAAATAGACCCGAAAGGGCGCTTGCGTTTGCCGACTGATCTGGTGAATCAGTTGGGCGAGGGGCAGTCGCATTCGTTCGTCGTGAATCGCGGGTTTGAAAAATGCCTGATGTTGTACCCGGAGCCGGTGTGGGAGCGCATTACCAACGAAATCAATCAGTTGAATTTGTACAATAAGAAGAATCGCGATTTTGTCCGCTACTTTTACCGGGGAGCCCAGAAGCTGGAAATGGACAGTGCCGATCGAATTTTGGTGACCAAACGCCTGCTGGAATACGCCGGCATTGACAAAGATGTAATTTTATCAGCATACAACGACCGCATCGAAATGTGGGCAAAAGACCAATATGATGCCCTGATGGACGAAGAACCCGACGATTTTTCGGACCTGGCGGAGGATGTACTCGGCAAAATAAACGGCAGTTTGTGATGCACTACCACCTGCCCGTTTTGGCGAAAGAGACTATCGAGGCACTAGCCATTCAGCCAGACGGCGTGTACGTAGATGCGACGTTCGGCGGCGGCGGCCATGCGAAATTAATGTTACAACAGCTCGGCGACAAGGGTCGCCTCTTTGGCTTTGATCAGGATGAAGACGCAGCACAAAATGCCCTCGCGGATGAGCGTTTTACCTTCGTGCCGAGCAATTTTCGGCACCTCAAACGCTTTTTAAAACTGCATGGGGTGAAAACGGTAAACGGCATCTTGGCGGATTTGGGAGTGTCCTCCCATCAGTTGGATGAAGCCACGCGGGGTTTTTCGTATCGCTTTGACAGTCAATTAGATATGCGGATGAACCGGGAAGAAGAGCGCACCGCAGCCACGATTGTAAACGACTATTCAGCAGAAGCACTGCAGCGTATTCTCAGCGCATACGGCGAAGTGCGCAATGCTAAAACTGTGGCGGAGCGCATCGTGAACGAACGCAAAAATCGCCCGATCCAAACCGTGAATGACTTGTTGAACATTCTGGAACCCTTGATTCGCGGACAACGATTGCGCTACCTGTCACAAGTATTTCAAGCTCTGCGCATCGAAGTGAACGACGAAATGAGTGCTTTGCAGGAGTTTTTAGCACAAGCGTTAGAAGTTTTAGAACCCGGCGGCAGACTGGCAATCATCACTTATCATTCGCTGGAAGACCGCCCGGTGAAAAATTTTTTAAAAACAGGAAACGTGGAAGGCACTGTAAAAAGTGATTTTTATGGCAATATTACCCGACCGTTTAAAGTCATTACCAAAAACGCCATCGAACCATCGGAAGCCGAAATCCGCGAAAATCCGCGCGCCAGAAGCGCAAAATTGAGAGTGGGAGAAAGAGTGACCGAATGACGAAGAGACGAAGTGACCGAGATAGCCGGGCGAGACATGAACACATGAACACTTTAACACATCAACACAACCAAAGTGGCAAAGAAAAAAGTTGGCATCGCGAAATACCTGGACATTGGCTACTGGAACGCAGACCTGCTGGTGCAGCAACTGCCAATGATTCTGTTTTTAGGATTTCTGGGGCTGGTGTACATCGCCAACGCGCATTTTTCCGAGCGCAACGTGCGGCGCATTCAGGTGATGACCAAAGAAATCCAGGAACTGCGCTGGCAGTATAAGTCGCTCCAAGCCGAAATTATGTACAACAGCAAACACTCGGAAATTGAGGATGAAGTGCGCCCCCTGGGCTTACGCACCCTCAACGGCAAACCGCAGCGGATTGTGGTAGAAAAATAATATGCCGATATGCTAATGTGCCAATTTGCTGATAGTTGTGTTGCGTCCGACATATAGGTGTCTAATATCTAACATCTAACATCTAAAATGGATATTAAAAACGAAGTGCTGTACCGCGTCTATTTCCTCCTCTTCGGGGTGGTCATACCCGTGGCGTGCGCTTTGGTGTACCAAACGGCAGAGATCGCCTACGTACAGGGCGAGCAGTGGCGCGAGCAGGGCAAGGAGTGGTACATTGAGCCGCGCCCGGTGCAAGCCGAGCGGGGCAATATCCTGGCAGAGAACAACAGCCTGTTGGCAACGTCCATTCCGTATTTCGATATTTACATGGACCCGAATTCAACGGGCATGACCGATACGGTTTTTTATCAAAATATTGACACGCTGGGGCACTGTCTGGCGATGTACGTAAACAGCGAACTGACTGCCGGCGGTTGGGTAGAATATTTAAAACAACAACGCGAAGCGGGCAAACGCTACGTGGAAATCAAACGCAAAGCCACCTTCGCTGAAAAAGATTTTATCAGTCAGTTTCCGCTGTTCAAACTCGGACAAATGCGCGGCGGCCTGATCGTGGAGCAGCACAGCGAACGCCGCCGTCCCTTCGGCATCCTGGCGCAGCGCACCATCGGCTACGTGGAACGCACCGGCGCGAAGCCCGTGGGGCTGGAAGCCTCCTTCAACACCTGGCTCGGCGGCAAACCCGGCAAGCAACTCATGTTTCAGGTGGATAAAGTGCGCGACATCTGGATTCCGGTGGATAGTCTGGCGCTCATTGAACCCAAAAGCGGCAGCGACGTGATTACCACCATCAACGTAAATATGCAAGACCTCACCGAAGAGGCACTGCTACGGGCGATGAACTATCATGACGCAGAATGGGGTACGGCAGTCGTCATGGAAGTAGCTACGGGCAAAATCAAGGCGATTGCCAATCTGGGCAGAACCGACGAAGGCTGGTGGGAAACCTTCAATTACGCCGTGGGGCAAGCCATCGAACCGGGTTCTACCTTCAAACTCGCCTCCATGATGGCAATGCTCGAAGACGGCTACATTGAATTGAACGACACGGTGAATATCGAGCGCGGACGCACCCAGTTTTTTGACGATGTGCTGGAAGATTCCGCCCCGGAAAGTCGTAATCTGGATTCCACCACTGTGCAACACGTTTTTGAAATCTCCTCTAACGTGGGTATGGCAAAACTGGTGAACCAATATTACGGCAAAAAAGAACGCATCAATCGCAACCAGGGTGCGGAGCGGTTCATTCAACGCCTGAAAGATTTCAATTTGCATCTGCCAACCGGCATCGAATTGGACGGCGAAGCCAATCCCTTCATCAAAGAAGCGTACAATGCCGAAGATCAGTGGAGTGGCACCACGCTGCCCTGGATGGCAATCGGGTATGAATTGCGTTTGACACCCTTACAGATTTTGACTTTTTACAACGCCGTTGCAAATAATGGCGCATTGGTAAAACCCTATTTGGTCTCGGAGTTGCAAAGCTACGGCAAAACCGAACGCCGCTTTCAAACTACGGTGTTGAAACGCCAGATCGCCTCCGATCGCACGATCCAACTGGCGCACACCTTACTCGAAGCGGTGGTGGACACTGGCACGGCGCGCAAATTGAAAACCGATGCGTATGATTTTGCAGGCAAAACCGGCACGGCGCAAGTGGGCTACCGCCGCACCGATAGCGGCACGACGCTTATTCGCGGGTATCAATCGTCGTTTGTGGGGTATTTTCCGGCAAAGCAGCCGAAATACTCGTGCATTGTGGTGGTCAACAAGCCGCGTCGGGGCGGCTTCTACGGCGCAGATGTGGCAGGACCGGTGTTTCGGGAGATTGCCGATCGCATTTTTGCCACCAACTTAGAATTGCAGATGCCCCTGAACGCTCAGGTAAAAACGCCCCTGAAAGCAGGGATGCTGCCCACCTACGATTCCGGCTACCGCCAGGACATGGAAACGGTGTTGGATTATTTGAACATAGACTACTACCGGGGAGGCACTTCCGAAATTGCCATTTTGCAAGGGCGGTCGGATAGCTTGGTGGTGTTGAATCGCACCGTTGCCCCGGAAAAAGTGGTACCCAACGTGACGGGTATGGGCTTGCGCGATGCGGTGTATCTGATGGAAAATCGGGGCTTGCGGGTACAAGTGCAGGGCTTCGGCAAGGTGGTTCGGCAGTCCATTTTGCCGGGTACGCGCGCCCACGGTCAGCACGTGAAGTTATTTTTGAATTGAAATCAGTATAAAGTCAACGTTTGATGTCTGGCATCTGGCATCTGGCATCTGGCATCCAAACATGAAAAACTTGCAGGATTTACTGGCAAATGTGCCGGTTCTAAAAATACACGGCGATTCAAATCGAGTGGTTGAAAAGTTGACGCTCGATTCGCGCCAGGCGCAGGCAGGCAGCCTGTTTGCGGCTTTGAGAGGCTCGACCACCGACGGTCATCAGTTCATTGAAAAAGCGATTACGAATGGCGCAACCTCTATTTTGTGTGAAGATTTGCCAACCGATTTGAACGCAAATGTCACTTACGTGCAAGTCGCCTACAGCGCAACCGCACTGGGTTTCATGGCGGATAATTTTTACAATCATCCGTCTAAAAACCTCCAACTCGTAGGCGTGACCGGCACCAACGGCAAAACGACAACCGTGACTTTATTGTACAATTTGTTTCAAAACTTAGGTTATAAATGCGGTTTGTTGTCAACAGTGGAAAATCGAATCGGGCAGCGCGTAATTCCTTCTACCCACACCACGCCGGATGCGGTGGCGATCAACGCGCTACTGGCAGAGATGGTGGAAGCCGGTTGTGATTACGCGCTCATGGAGGTGAGTTCGCACGCCGTTGACCAGCGTCGCATTGCCGGACTGCACTTCGCAGGGGGTATTTTTACCAATATTTCGCACGACCATTTGGATTATCATAAAACCTTCGACAATTATATCAAAGCTAAAAAAGGTTTTTTTGACGGCTTACCGAAAACTGCCTTCGCCCTTACCAACGTGGACGACCGGCGTGGCAACGTGATGGTGCAAAACACTAAAGCCCGGATTGCGCGGTATAGCCTGCACCGTATGGCGGATTTTCGGGCGAAAATTTTGGAAAACAGCCTGCTGGGTTTGCACTTGGAATTGGACAGCGCGGATTTTCACGGGCGATTGATTGGTGAGTTTAATGCCTACAATTTGTTGGCGGTGTATGCAGCCGCAATTTTATTACAACAAAAAAAGGAAGAAGTACTCACCGCCCTGAGCGAAGTGAAAACTGCCGAAGGGCGTTTTGATTCGATTGTGAATGCAGAACGGCAAATCCTCGGCATAGTGGACTACGCGCACACGCCTGACGCGCTGGAAAAAGTACTGGAAACGATTCGCCAATTGCGCAAAGCCGGTTCTAAAATCATCACCGTCGTGGGTTGCGGCGGCGACCGCGACCGCACCAAGCGTCCCGAAATGGCAAAAATCGCTTGCAACTTGAGCGACCAAGCGATTTTAACCTCTGATAATCCGCGCACCGAAGCCCCCGAAGCTATCTTGCAAGACATGGAGGCGGGTATTCCCGACGGTGCGGAAAGCAAGGTGCTGACAATTGTGGATCGAAAACAGGCGATTAAAACGGCGTGCCGCATTGCCCAAAACGGCGATATCATTCTGGTGGCGGGCAAAGGACATGAGAAATATCAGGAAATCAATGGCGTGAAACATCCTTTTGATGATAAGGAAATTCTGAAAGCAGCACTTTTTTGAATGCTTGCTTTTCGCACAGCGACCGCAATTGGAACGCGGACGACACAGACGACACGGATTTTCGCGGCTTAGTTTTTTTCCGTGTAACGCTGTCCACTCTGTGGTTAGAAATCCGCGTTAGTCCGTGTGTTCCGCGTCGCCCGCGTTCCATTTACAGGGAGAAAGGAAGCAACAAGCGCATTAAAAAGACCGGCTCGGTTGAGTTTTCAAAATAGGAATTTTTACTTTTGGGGCGAAAATTGGTTAGTTGTTACTTGCTATTCGAACGTAACACACAGTAGCGCTAACCCAATTCACCAATCACAATTAACAAAATTCACCATGTTAATTAATTTAATCGAGTGGCTGGAGGGTATGTTCGGCGAGTTTTCGGGGTCGCGGTTGTTTCAATACATTTCGTTTCGGGCGGGTGCGGCAGTTATTATATCGCTGATTATTTCCATGATATTTGGCAATCGTATTATAAAGTTTTTACAACGCAAACAAATCGGCGAAATGGTACGCGAACTCGGCTTGGAGGGACAAATTCAAAAAAAAGGCACGCCTACAATGGGCGGCATCATCATTCTTTTAGCCATTTTAGTGCCGTGTTTGTTATTGGCAAGATTGGATAACGTGTATATCATACTTTTACTCGTATCCACCGTGTTTATGGCAATGATTGGCTTTGCAGATGATTATATCAAAGTGTTTTTAAAAAATAAAGAAGGCTTGAAAGGCTGGTTTAAAATCGCCGGACAAGTCGGTTTGGGTTTAATCATCGGCATAACGATGCTGGTGAGCGACGACGTAGTGGTGCGCATGGAGGTGAACGAAGCGAAAGCGCTTGGCATCACGGAAGATTTTATGGTAGGTGATACAACCTGCGTGGTGTCACAAAACGGCGGTAAAATTTGCCGGGGTGATTACAAAGCCGCTATCACCAACGTGCCGTTCTTAAAAGATAATCATCTGGATTACAGTTGGTTGTTGCCGTTGAGTCGGCAAGCGGAGGAACGTTGGGTATGGCTGTTGTTCATTCCGCTGGTCATTTTCATTGTCACAGCGGTGTCGAATGCAGCCAATTTGACAGATGGCTTAGATGGGCTGGCAACGGGCGTTTCGGGCATTATTGCGTTTACGCTGGGCATCTTCGCTTACGTTTCCGGCAATGCCATTGCGGCGAACTACCTCAACATCCTGTACCTGCCGGGTTCGGGCGAGTTGGTGATTTTCGCGGCGTGTCTGGTGGGTGCGTGCATCGGTTTCCTGTGGTACAATGCCTTTCCGGCGCAGGTGTTTATGGGCGACACGGGCAGTTTGACCCTGGGTGGCATCATAGCAGCCATGGCAATTTTATTGCGAAAAGAACTCTTGATACCGGTGCTATGCGGCATTTTTCTCATTGAAAATCTGTCGGTTATCATTCAAGTGGCGTATTTCAAATACACCAAACGCAAGTACGGCGAGGGCAGGCGCATTTTTAAAATGTCACCTTTACATCACCATTATCAAAAAAGCAATATGCACGAGGTGAAAATTGTAACAAGGTTCTGGATAGTGGGCATTTTGCTGGCGGTTATTACTATTATTACATTGAAAATTAGATAGTCAAAAAGATTTGCCAAATTTTTAAAATTTGGTAAATCTAAATTCAAGTTCACCATCATAAGCTTACATTTCATGAAAATAGCCATTCTAGGTGGTGGAGAGAGCGGAGTTGGCGCAGCCTTATTGGCAAAAAAATTAAACTTTGAAATATTCTTATCGGACAAAGGTTCGATTCAAGAAAAATATAAAGAAGAATTAATCGAAAACGCCATTCCATACGAGGAAGGCAATCACACTTTTGAAAAAATATTACAAGCCGATGAAATCATCAAAAGTCCCGGTATTCCCGACAAAGTGCCGATTGTAAAAGCCGCTGTGGAGCAGGGTATTCCGGTGATTTCAGAGATTGAATTCGCGAGTAGATACGTCGAAAACGCAGTAATTATCGGCATAACGGGGAGCAATGGTAAAACGACAACGACCAAACTGACGTATCATCTGCTGCAAACGGCGGGGCTGGACGTAGCAATGGGCGGCAATGTGGGTTACAGTTTTGCGCGGCTGCTTACGGAAACACCGAAAAAATATTATGTACTGGAAATCAGTAGTTTTCAGTTGGATAATATTACAAGTTTTCGTCCGAATATCAGTATGATTTTGAATATTACACCCGACCATTTAGACCGATATGATTATCAGTTAGAAAATTATGCGACAGCTAAGTTTAATATTTGTAAATATCAACGCGCTGATGATTTGTTTTTGTATAATAAAGATAACGAAGTTATTCAAAATCGCTTAAAAGATGTAATGCTTATGCCAAAGGGCATAGCTATTTCAGAAAATATGATACACGGCGACTTATTACACGTGGAAGCGTCCACTTATGATATGAGTCGCACGTCCTTAAAAGGCAAACACAATTACATGAACGCGCTCTTCGCTATTCACGTCGCAAAGGCGGTGGCTGTGCTGGACGGCGCGATTCAAAAAGGCTTAGAAACCTTTGTAAATGCGCCGCACCGCATGGAATTAGTCGTCACAATTGACGGCGTGGAGTACATCAACGACAGCAAAGCCACCAATGTGGACTCGGTTTTTTATGCGCTGCAAGCCATGGCCAAGCCCACGATTTGGATTGTGGGCGGACAGGACAAAGGCAATGATTATCAGGTTTTAGTGCCGTTTGTAACCCAAAAAGTAAAATTTATCATTGCGATGGGGCTGGATAACAGTAAAATTATACAAGCATTTGGTGAAGTGAGAAGCGAGAACAGAGAAGCGAGAATAGACATTATAGAAGTGAAAAGCGCAAGAGAAGCAGTTGAAACAGCGAAAAATGTAGCAAAATCAGGCGATGTGGTGTTGTTATCTCCTGCTTGCGCCAGTTTTGATTTGTTTAAAAATTATGAAGATAGAGGGAATCAGTTTAAGCAGGAAGTATTAAAATTAAAATAAGTAATAAAAGTGTTATTGTGTTTTGGTGTTATAGTGCGTTCGAGCGGACACCATAACACCGTCGCACAAAAACATTATAACACTAAAAGAAAAATGTCAACCTTTACAGCCAGATTACAAGCCGAACTACGGGGCGACCGCGCCATCTGGGCGATTGTGGCAATCCTTGCCATTTTCTCCATTCTGGCGGTGTACAGTGCAACCGGCACGCTGGCGTATAAAGAGCGCGGCGGCAATACCGAGTGGTTTTTGATGAAGCACGTCATGATTTTGTCGGCGGGTTTGTTGGCAACGTATTTATTTCACTGGCTCAATTTTCAACGTTTGCGGGTATGGGCACCGTATTTATTGTTTATTAGCGTGCCATTATTGTTATTTACACTCGCATTTCAACCGGATATCAATGACGCACGGCGCTGGATTCAGGTACCGTTGATCGGTTTGACGTTTCAACCGTCGGACTTTGCAAAACTGGCATTGATCATTTTTGTAGCTAAGTCCATCTCTGCCAAGCAGGAATACATCAAAGATTTCAATAGTGCATTTTTGCCGATCATTGCACCGGTGTTGCTGGTTTGCGGTTTGATTGCCCCGGCAAATTTGTCAACGGCGATTGTGCTGATGATGACTTGTGTACTCATGATGTTCGTCGGGCGGGTGAGTTTGCAATACATTGGGTTGTTATTATTACTTGGCGTAGTGGTGTTTGCATTTTTAATTTTAATCAGTGAATATTTTCCGGATGTGGTACGGCGCGAGACCTGGAAGGCACGAATTGATGAATTTATGAATACGGAAGACGGTGGTTATCAGGTACAACAGGCAAAAATTGCGATTGCCAACGGCGGCGAATACCTCACCGGACGCGGTCCGGGCAATAGCATTCAACGCAATTATTTACCCTCGCCGTATGCGGATTTTATTTATGCGATTATTTGTGAAGAATATGGCATCATAGGTGGCTTAATTATTGTATTATTATACGTCCTGTTATTTTTCCGGGCGACGCGTCTGGTGACCAAAAGTTCCAAAGCCTTCGGCGCGATGCTGGCGATGGGGATTGCCATAAGTATTGTTTTTCAAGCATTTATAAACATTGCGGTGAATGTACATTTAGTGCCGGTGACGGGTCTGACCCTGCCAATGATTAGTATGGGCGGCACTTCGTTGATATTTACTTGTATATCATTAGGAATTTTATTGAGTATCAGTCGGTATATGGAAGCTAAAGAGTAATATAGATTTACTAAATCTTTAAGATTTAGCCAATCTCTTTAAGATTTAGCAAATCTTATGTGAGTAAATGAATATAAAAGTGAAAGTTATCATAAGCGGCGGTGGCACAGGCGGGCATATTTTTCCGGCGATTGCCATTGCTAAAGCGATTCAAACGATACAGCCGGACGCGGAAATTTTATTCGTAGGCGCGAAAGGCAGGATGGAAATGGAAAAAGTGCCGAAAGCGGGCTACCCAATTGAAGGGTTGTGGATCAGTGGGTTTCAACGCAAATTGACCGTGCAAAACCTGCTGTTTCCGTTGAAATTGTTGAGCAGTTTGACGAAAGCGCGACGGATTGTAAAACGATTTCAGCCGGATGTGGCGGTGGGTGTCGGTGGATACGCAAGTGGTCCGACCCTGCAAATGGCGGCGCAATTGGGCATTCCGTGTTTGATTCAAGAGCAAAATTCTTACGCAGGCGCAACGAATCGACTGTTGGCAAAAAAGGTGCAGAAGATTTGTGTGGCGTATGATAAGATGGAACGCTATTTTCCGAAGGAGAAAATCAGGATAACCGGTAACCCGGTGCGGAATGATTTGATAAATAACGAAGCGACAAAAGCGCAAGCGGCGGATTATTTTACATTGAATGTAAATAAAAAAACGATTCTGATAATCGGCGGCAGTTTGGGAGCGCGTACTTTGAATCAGGCGATGGCGGAAAGCACCGAGTGGCTGCGCGGGCGTACGGATGTGCAGGTTTTATGGCAGTGTGGAAGTTTGTATTATGAGGAATATAAAAACCTCCAAACTTCCAAACTCCCAAACGTCTTAATAACGGCGTTCATTGACCGGATGGATTTGGCGTACCGGCTGGCGGATGTAGCGATTGCAAGAGCAGGGGCGTTGACGGTGTCGGAATTGTGTCTGGTGGGAAAACCCGCGATTTTGGTGCCTTCACCGAATGTGACGGAAGACCACCAAACGAAAAACGCGATGGCGTTGGTGGAAAAAGATGCCGCGATTTTATTGAAAGATGCCGACGCAACATTACAAATGATTCCAAAAGCATTACAATTATTAGATGATAATAATTTTGTAAAAGAAAAATTGGCGATTAACATTCAAAAATTGGCGAAGCCGAACGCGGCGGCGGAAATTGCGGGGGAAGTGTTGAAGCTGGTGAAAGGGAATCGGTAAGAGGTGAGACGTGAGAGGTAAGAGGACACGTCTGGACGTCTTACCTTTCACCGATAACCTCTTACCGCTCACGACAAAAAAAGCAGGAAATAAAAATTATGAATATAGACCAACTCAAACGCATCTATTTTGTAGGCATCGGTGGCATCGGGATGAGTGCGGTGGCGCGATATTTCAAGGGTTTGGGGGCGGAAGTATATGGTTATGACAAAACGGAGACGACGCTGACCAAAACGTTGGTGGCGGAAGGAATGCAAATTCATTATAACGAAGATATAATGAAAATTCCAGCGGAGGTGGATTTGGTGGTGTGGACACCCGCCGTGCCGAAGGAACACGCGGAGTTGCAGTATTTTTTGAAACAGGGGATTCCGGTGAAGAAAAGGGCGGAAGTGTTGGGCATGATCAGTCAAAGTCGGCGGTGCATTGCGATTGGCGGAACGCATGGGAAAACGACGACTTCTTCACTGTTGACGCACCTTTTGCGCACGGGTGGCGTGGATGCCTCGGCGTTTTTGGGTGGAATTGCGCAGAATTTTCAGTCGAATTTTGTACAGGGTAAGAGCGATTGGGTGGTGGTGGAAGCCGATGAATACGACCGTTCTTTTTTGCAATTGCACCCGGAGGTGGCGGCGATTTTGAGCATGGACCCCGACCATCTGGACATTTACGGCGATGCGGATGCGGTGCAGGAGACGGGTTATTTAGCGTTTGCAAAACAAGTGACCGGGGCATTATACGTACAGCATAGTTGGATGCAATATTTTGATAATCAAACGGTAAGAAGTTTTGGCGTGCAAGGCGGGGATTATCGAAGTGACAATTTGAGGGTGGAGGATGGCTATTTTGTGTTTGATTTTAAAAATAAGGATGTAAACATTAAAAATTTAAAATTTACGATGCCCGGACGGCACAATGTGGAGAATGCGACGGTGGCGATTGCAATAGCCTTACAAGTTGGTGTAACGCCGGAAAGTATTCGAGCAGGTTTGTTGAGTTTTAAAGGAATTAAACGGCGTTTTGAATTTATTGTTCGCACCGAACAAACGGTGTTTATTGACGATTACGGGCATCACCCGACGGAGCTGAAAGCGGCGATTGGCGGGACGAAAGAGCTGTTTCCAAATAAAAAAGTGACGGGCATTTTTCAGCCGCATTTGTACTCGCGCACGCGGGATTTTGTGGAGGGATTTGCGGAGGCGTTGGATGGTTTGGATGAGATTTTATTGATGGATATTTATCCGGCGCGGGAACAGCCCATTGCGGGGGTAACTTCGGAGCTTATTTTTGAAAAAATGAAGAATCCGAATAAAGTTTTAGTAGCAAAAGCAGATTTATTACAAACATTACAAAATTATGAAGTGGAGGTGTTGATGACAATTGGGGCGGGGGATATTGACACGATGGTGGAGCCGATCAGGAAGATGTTAGACGATAGACTTTAGACAATAGACGGCTCGTCTAACTTGATAGGACACTGA
>Ga0224722_1000914_pt1 | contig 16680 bp, 15 predicted proteins | sample Balambano_FR1_Me_FD_161646 | JGI IMG/M metagenome (GOLD analysis project Ga0224722, IMG submission 161646) | Freshwater sediment microbial communities from Lake Towuti, South Sulawesi, Indonesia - Balambano_FR1_MetaG | ecosystem: Environmental > Aquatic > Freshwater > Lake > Sediment | place... | reverse complement strand
GTAATTTTATTTCAGGTGTCGCTCTGCGGGGAGTAGTAATGACTGAAGGTTTTGCCGGGGAGAAAATTTTAGTTGATGGGACGGATAAAAATACAACGAAAAAGGAATTTCATTCGCTGCTATGCTAAAAATTTTAAAAAAGAAGGCGTTTTAACTAAAATATCGTAATAGACGGGCTGCATTTTAAAATATATTACAAAAATTTGAAAATTACTTAAATGAAATGGAAATAAAAGAGAAGCATTTTTGTCTAATATCGGGTATGTATTTTTATTGTTGAAACTGCTTTTATAAACAGACGAGCGGTAGCACACTTTTGAAAAGTGCCGCCGCTCATCCCCGGATCAATGTGCTTATTAAAGTGTTGTGAGGCTGCCGGTTGCTACTGCTACCTACCAATTTCCAACAATACCCACCCATCGGGATCCACCACTGGTTTTACTTTTTTATCAAAGGAGATCGTCACGCCTTGCGCGGTCACTTCCACCCGTTGGCGTTTCTTGCCGAGTTCCAGTTCCACCGGCATCGGGAAAGGCAGGTTATTCGGAGTTTCCCAGCGCAACGAGATTTGGTTATTTTCAATTTTAGAATACAATTTTGGCAAAGCAGGCTGCCGCAGGTACACTTCAAAAAACCAATCGAGTTCTTTGCCCGATTCCTGTTCGCAAATGGTCAGAAAGTCATCTGTTGTTACAAACCGCGTCTGCCGCCCGTCGGTTACTTTTTCCAGTGCCGGATCGGGGTAAGCCATGCGCCGCAGTGCCCGGAAAAACGCCACATCGCCCATGACGTAGCGCAGGCTATGCAAAATCCACGCTCCTTTGGTATAAATGGGGGCGCGGTAGATCTCGTCGCCGGTTTTGGACTCGCGCGGTGCCACGGCAAGGGTATTGCTAAAATTGCGCATGGCGCGAATGTGTTCCTGATATCTGGCTTTGCCGTACAACTGCTCCGAGTACAGTGCCTGCATATACGAGCCAAAGCCCTCGTGAATCCACATATCGCGCCAGTCGGCGTTGGTCACCAGGTTGCCCCACCACTCGTGCGCCAGCTCGTGGTGGTGCAGCGCGTCGAAGCCCCAGTCTTTCCCGCCGGTCATGGAGCCGTTGTTAAAATTCGCCCCATACGCAATGATGCTCTGGTGTTCCATGCCGAGGTGCGGGGTTTGCGCAACGCCGTATTTATCGGATCGAAACGGATACGGACCGCAAAATTTTTCGTAAAAGCGCAGGTGATCCAGAATTTGCGGAAACAGCTTTTGACCTTTTTCAAAATCCTCCGGCAGCACATAAAACACCACCGGAAATTCATCGCCTGCCACGCTCTGGAGGGTCGTTTCAATCGTTCGGTAGGGCGCAATATTCAAGGCTACGTTGTAAATATTGATTGGATTGGAAATGAACCAGTGGTAGGTGCTGGTGCCGTCGTTGTGGGGTTCGGTGCGTTCCAGCCGCCCGTTGGAAGCCACCACGAGCGGGTCGGGTACGCGCACGTGCAGGCGCATGGAGTCGGGTTCATCGGAGACGTGGTCTTTGCAGGGCCACCACAGATCGGCACCGTCACTTTGGCAGGTGGTCGCAATCCAGTGTGCACCACCCGACGTTTTTGCCCAGCTAAAACCGCCCTGCCAGGGGGCACGGGGTGCAGGACGGGGTTTGCCGTTGTAGTCAATTTGCACAGTGAATTGGCTGCCCGGCTGGCGGGTTTGTTGCAAATCAATCCACACCTTGCCGCCCCGGCGCTGGTACGTCCGAAATTGACCGTTTTCCTGCACAGCAGAAATGGCGAGCAGGGTATCTAAATCCAATACGAGCCAGTAGATGGGTTGCACCACCTGCGCTGTGACCTGTAAGCGCCCCGCAATGCGCTGCTCGTCGGGGAAAACTTGCAGCGCGAGGTCGTAAAATTTGGTGTCATAGGCGGCTTGTTCGGGCATCAGTGGACCGCCCGTGTCGTAGATGCCCACTTGGGCGCGGCTGGGTGAAATGCAAATTGCTAACATGGCAAGAATAGAAAAAATCAACTTCATGGCATACACTATTTTGATGGGAAATGGCTACGCTCATCGGTAGCCCGATATCTTATTTCAATAATACCGCACACTGTGTCTTATGGCATCCTCCTGAATCTCAATTTCGCGCAAAGCAATATTATAATGATCAATCTTAAAATCTACCGAATGTGGATCAATTTGAAAATAACAAGACGGGGTGATATGCACGCTCAGGTTACGCTGTTGGATCGTTTTTTCAATATGATAATGCCCGCAAAAAACCTGAATCGGGTACGGATGGGCAAAAAAGACCTCCTGAATCTCCTCCTGCATCTGGAAGGGATAGTACTCGTCCATCCAAGGCATATGGGCTAGAATCGGCGGATGATGCATGAAAATAATCACCTGATTTTGAATCGTTTGTAAACAATCGCGCAGCCATTGCAACTGTGCAGCAGACATTTCCGCCGTGCGAGTATCCAAAAACAGACAGGACACCCTTGCCCACTCTTTAAAAAAGTACAACTCCTCTCCTGCCAACGCAGCCGACTTGCCGAACGCCGTTGCCAATAATTGCGAATCATCGTGGTTACCGGCAATCACCTCGTACGAAATATTGAGCTGATCCAAATGCGCTTTTAACCAGTTGTACACCTTGGCAGAGCCATGGTGCAAACACAAATCGCCGGTGACGACGATCTGATCCGGTTGCAACTGCCGGGTTGCCTGTAAAATTTTCAAAAAGTTGGCACGTACATCCACCCCGAAGCCCTGTTCGCCCTCCTCGCCCACGTGCAAGTCGGTCATTTGTACAATTCTCATAGTAAGTTCGTTGTGATCCTTTGCCGTCAAACGGCGCAAAGCCAAAGATAATTGTAAATTTGCAATAAAAACGTGATTGGAACTGACCCGGCATACGCCATGAAATTATTAAAAGCCGACCAACTCGTTGCTCTTCCCACTGAAACGGTGTATGGCTTAGCCGGCAATGCTTTGAATGACAAGGTAGTAGCACAAATTTTTGCCGTAAAAAACCGCCCCACCTTCGATCCGCTGATTGTACACACCGACCGTTTGGAACGATTACAAACGTTTGTAACCGATTTTCCGAAAAAAGCCGCCGCCCTTGCGGAAGCTTTTCTGCCCGGACCTTTGACGCTGCTGCTGCCAAAAAAGTCAATGATCTCCCATCTGGTCACTGCCGGTTCGCCGCTCGTGGCACTGCGCGTTCCCCGGCATCCGCTGGCGTTGGAGGTGTTACAACAACTTGATTTCCCGCTCGCTGCGCCCAGTGCCAACCCGTTTGGCTACATCAGTCCGACTACCGCCCGGCACGTAGCCGACCAGTTGGGCGACCAAATCCCGTACATCCTCGATGGCGGAGCCTGTGAAGTGGGTTTGGAAAGTACGATTGTGGGATTTTCGGGAGAAAAAGTCATTGTTTATCGCAAAGGTGGCATTTCGATTGAAGCCATTGAGCAGATCGTTGGCGAGGCAGAGGTACAACCGCATTCGACCTCGCAGCCGCAAGCACCCGGTATGTTGCAAAGCCATTATGCCCCGCGTATCCCGTTGGTAATTGGTGATTTAGAAGCATTATTAGAAAAATACAAAAGCAAAAAAATCGGTGTTCTGCTTTTTAACAAAACGCTGCCGGGTTCTTCAACCCATCCACCCATCCACCTATCTACCAAAAATGATTTGACCGAAGCCGCCCGCAACCTCTTTGCCGCCCTGCGCCATTTAGACCAACAAGATTTGGATGTCATCCTCGCCGAATTGCTGCCGGAGGAAGGTTTGGGAAGAGCCGTCAACGACCGGCTGCGCCGGGCTGCAGCTAAGAGAGACGAGAAGACCGAGTGACTGAATGACCGAGAGAAAAAGAGTCGGAGTGATCGAGCGCGAAATCCTGCAAATCCCGGCATCCTGTACATCCTGATCCGGGTTTAACATTTTCTTAAAAAACTTCAGTCTGCTGAAGTGGTTCTAATACCGTTCTTTATTGTTCAACTAAAATCACAAACCATGCAATTGAGCAATCGCTTATTACTTCTCGCCCTATTCCTGATGGCAGGTGTTTTTTCCGCCTTGCACGCACAAAACACCGACAAATCCAAACGCCCGAGTCCGCTGGTAGAAAAAAAAGCGACCGTAGGCGACCTGACCATCGCCATCAACTACGGCAGCCCGTCGGTGAAGGGTAGAAAAATCTGGGGCGAACTGGAGCCTTACGACAAGGTATGGCGCACCGGTGCCAACGAAGCCACCACCTTTGAAGTGAACCAGGATGTAACGATCAACGGCGAAAAACTGACGGCGGGCAAATACGCCCTTTTCACCATCCCGACCGAGAAAGAATGGACGCTGATCTTCAACAAAGAACCCAACCAATGGGGAGCTTATAACTACAAACAAGACCAGGATGCCCTGCGCGTACAGGTGAAAACCGATACAACCAAGCAACCCACCGAACGCCTGACCTTCAACATTGACGAAAAAACCGGCAAGGTCACCTTCCTCTGGGAAAACGTGACATTTAATTTTGATGTGAAAAAAGCATAGTTTTTTTTACAGTCAGTTCAATGGGTTTATCACTGTTTCACAATGGTAAACCCATTTTTTTTCGCTTCTGTAGCATTTGTTACTGCTTTCATTGCAAAAATTATCCATTCTGCTAAACAATCTACTCCCTTGTGCATTCAAACTTTACAACTTAGGCAGTCTTAGATGCCTCAGGTAGTAAAAAAACTATACTTTTGCACCAGTAAAAATCAATCAAAAACGCATGAAGCATTTTATCATTTGGTTGTTCGTTCTGTTAACCGTTCCTTTTTGGTCTTGTAACAGCCAAAACAATGAAGAAACGGCACGCCATCTCATCGGTCGCTGGGAAGTGGAGCAAGCCCTGCGCAACGGCAACCCGACGGAATCGCTGGCAGAACTGTACTTTGAATTTACGCCCGACCAAAAACTCCGCACCAACATTGCCGGTGTACCCGAAGAAGGTACTTACGAACTCCGCAACGAACAACTTCTGCAACGCAACACCCAACTCAACGCTGACTATACCATTGAGGAAATTGCCGATTCTACCCTGGTACTACGCACCGAGCTACGGGGTTATGCCTTCCGTTTTTCCTTCAAAAAAGCCGCAACGGGCGGCACGGAAGCACCACAACCCCAATAGCACAAGACAGAACGAGCAGGGCGTACGAAAAGGGATTTGTCTGAAATTAAAAACGGCGCAACAATTTAACTGCCTGCGGCGTTATGCTTGCAACAATAACCAGATCGGTGCGAAGCCGACTGATCTTTCGCATTTTAAATATCATGACCCTATTGAAAGTAATCTGCATCTTTTATAAAGCCTTTTCACGCGGTGAAAGGGCTTTTGTGTTGTTGGCAGGGTCTTTGATCATTCAAAAATAGCGGAGGGGTTTGTAAAAATGGTTTTTAGCTGCTACATTGCAATTTGTAAAAAGAAAGAATATGAGCAGTGCCATTGCCAATCGGAACATTGCCGTAGAGGATTTGCCGAAATACTCCGTAGCAGACTGGGCGCAGTGGGAAGGTAAGTGGGAATTGATTGAGGGCATTCCCTACGCTACGTCACCCATGCCAGGCAAGAAACGTCAGCGTCTGAACGGACGTTTGTACAGTTTATTTTCAGATGCGCTGACACACTGCCCGGATTGTGAAGCCTACCTGCCGGTAAATTTTAAATCGGGCAATCACAATTTATTATATCCTGACCTACTCGTGGTATGCGGTGAGGAGGAAGAGGGCACCTACGTCACCATCACGCCCCATCTCATTGTGGAAATTCTCGCGCGCTCCACCAGAAAGAAAGACGAAGAAACCAAGCCGAAGGTGTATAAAGCCATTCAGGTACAATATTACATCATAGGTGACCCAAAAACGGAAATCATTCGGATTTTTGAATTGCAAAGTAATGTGTACCAATTGATGTTACAAGAAAAGGCGATTTCGTACGATTTTAATTTGGGGGCGTATGCAGTGATGGTGGATTTTGGGCGGATTTGGAGGAGGTGATACCAATTTCAATAGACAATGACGTATTTATTTCTTTGCAATCGCTTGATCATCAAAATAGATCACAGCTCACTGATCGCCAGATCACTTTTAAGATGGTATGAATTCGTTTTTTGCAAGGGTAAAATTTCCGGTTAAAAATAAAACATGAGCCATAATCTATTTCATTTCATTGGCGGGCAGAGCGGTCCCTGGCAAATCGCACGCATGAATACCATACGGGGCGAACCGCTGGAACCCGTTTCATATTTAAATATTTTACCGAGCAACGGGGCTACTTCCAACAACGGGCTTTGGATGTTAAAAGGATTTACCAGCAATATTCGCTATGCAGAAAAAACGGAAAAAGATCAACTGACCGCTATTCAGGCAGAACTGGGGCGTCCCGCTGCTACCTGTGCCGCACTGATTCCTATTCGCAAATCGCCCGACTGGTGGACACTTGCCCAAGACGAACGGCGCGCTATTTTTGAAACCCAATCGCACCACACCCAAACCGGGTTGCAATACCTCCCCGCCATTGCCCGAAAATTGTACCATTGCCGAGACATCGGGGAGCCGTTCGACTTCCTCACCTGGTTTGAATACGCTCCTGCGGATGCCGAGGCATTTGAATCGTTGGTCGCCACGCTCCACCAGACCCAAGAATGGACCTACGTGAATCGGGAAGTGGATATTCGGTTGATAAAAGTTTAAACGCTTTCCTAAAACCTGCCTACCTCCTGCACAAACGCCTCCACCTCCCATGCTTCCTCCAATCGAAACGCCCCCACCCGTGTGCGGCACAATGCGATAAGATACGCACCGCTGCCCGCTGCCCTGCCAAAATCGTATGCCAGCGAGCGAATGTACGTGCCTTTGCTGCAATGCACCCAAAAATCCACATTGGGCAGTTCAATATTCGTCCATTCAAATGCAAAAATGTGGACGGGTCGGGCTTGAATGTCGAGCGTTTCGCCTTTGCGGGCTTTTTTGTATAAGGGTTGCCCCCCCACTTTAATGGCGGAGTACATAGGCGGAATTTGTTGAATATCGCCCAGGAATTGGCGGCGGGTTTGTTCCAGCAGTTCGGGGCTGAGGTGGTCGGTAGGAAACGTTTCGTTCACTTCGGTTTCGGCATCGTAGGAGGGCGTGGTGGCACCCAGGCGGAAAGAGCCGGTGTATTCTTTTTCTAAACCCTGAAAATCAGCGAGTTGTTTGGTGGCTTTGCCGGTACAAAGAATCAACAAGCCGGTAGCCATGGGGTCGAGGGTGCCTGCGTGCCCGACTTTGAGGTTTTTCACGCCGAGTTTTTTTTGAAGGGTGTAGCGAATTTTATTCACCACATCAAAAGAAGTCCAGCCTTTAGGTTTATTAATGAGGAGGGTCGCCCCGCCGAGAAAGTCGTACGTATCAATATTTTTTACCATATTTTAAATTCCGTCCAAATAATTGCTATCTGGCATAAAGTCTCCCTTAGGGGGATTCAGAGGGCTTGACATCTATCGTTACAACATAGACAATTCAATCCCCATCCAGTATAAAATCAAAATCACCAATCCGATCACAATCCGATACCAACCGAATATTTTCAATCCGTTTTTCGATAAAAATTGAATGAAAAAGCGAATGGCAAGCATCGCCACCACGAATGCCACGACGTTTCCTACGATCAGTGCCTGGGTTTGGTCAGCCGTGAAGGCGTGTTGTTCTTTATAAAAATCATAGAGTTCTTTGGCAGTGGCGGCAAACATGGTCGGGGCGGCGAGCAAGAAGGAAAATTCAGCGGCGGTGCGGCGGTTCAAACGCTGCATTAAGCCCCCTACAATCGTAGCCGCCGAGCGCGAGGTACCCGGAAACAACATGGCGATAACCTGGAACGCGCCGATTTTGAACGCCATCGGATAGGTAATGTCGGTTCGACTTTGCCCTTCCACTTCGTTTTTAGCAAACCATTGATCTATAAACAGTAAAATCACCCCGCCCACCAGCAAACTAATCGCCACCACGATTACATTGCCCAACATGGCGTCAATAAAATCGTTGAATAACAAGCCGAATACAATAGCCGGAATAAGGGCAATGAAAAGTTTGAAGTAAAAGTCAATGCTTTGAAAAAACCGTTTCCAATACAACACGACCACCGATAAGATCGCGCCCAATTGAATCGCAACGGTGAAAAATTTCGTAAAATCCTCCTGCGCGATGCCCATTACAGAGGAGGCAATAATCATGTGCCCGGTAGAAGAAACAGGAATGAATTCGGTCAAGCCTTCGATGATGGCAAGAATGACCGCCTGGAGTATACTCATGGAGATAATTTACAAGTTATTGATGATTTGCCTGCGGCAAAGGTAGTTTGACCACGAAGGCACGGAGTTTTACAAATTTTTTCACGCACACTCTTTTCATGTCTTTACTTAATCTATTCGGCAAGAAAGAACAAAGTGGTGCGAGAAAATCCTGAAAATTTCAAAAATCCTGTGAATCCTGATCACAGTTCAGACACCTCACTCCTCACCGGCGTATTTCTTTTAAAAATGGCGTAAATTTCCACCGCCAGACCCGCAATAATCACAATCGGTGCCAGCGTAATGCGGCGAAAACTATAAATGCGATCCGCTTCCCACACATCCGGGCTGGGCATCCGACCACCCGCCATCAGTGCTAAACCCAAGAAGATTAAGCCCACGCCAATTGCCATCCAAATATAATTTTGCCTGCCAAAAAGCAATTCGGCTTTGGGTGCGGGCGCGGCTTGCCGGGTGCGTGTACCGGTTGCGGAAGTGGCAGCAGGGCGGCTTGGCGTAGTGGCTACCGTGCGTTTGGCAGTCGTTGGGGTGGTAGTGACTACTACTTTTTTGGGTGGTTTGCTTTTGCTCATTTCTCTATATTGTGATTGTGTTATGGTGTTATAGTACGATGGTATTATAGTATAATGGTACGATAGGGTTAGAGTGTTTTAGTGCAATGGTTCGCAGAACTGTTTTAAAATACCATAACACGCTAACACCATAACACTTTCGAACTTTAATACAAATCATCAACCCGCATTTTCAAGTATTTCCGAACGACGTAATATGTGCTGATTAAATTGATTAGAATTCCCAAAATGACCAGCCCGGCAAAGAGCGTAAGGAATCCCGGCACGTTGCGAAACGCTTTCAGATCGGGCAGTTGCTGCTCTAATGCCACCAGTGCCAGTGCCAAACCGCCCACCGCCAGCAAGCCACTCAACAAACCCTGCAAGCCACCGCGCACCAGGTACGGGCGACTGATAAACTCCCACGATGCCCCTACCAATTCCATATTTTTAATCAAAAACCGATTGGCGTACAGTGCCAGCCGCACCGTGTTGTGAATGAGCACCCCGGCTACCACCACCAGAAAAACCCCCAGCCCCAGCAGCAGCCAACTCACCCGCTGAATATTCGCCCCGATGGTATCCACCACACTTTCCTGGTAGAAAACGTCGGTTACAAAACCGTATTGCGTCTTTAGCGTGGTACGAATTTGTTGCAACCGCTCAGCTTGCAGATAATCCGCGCTGACGTTGAACAAAAACACATCCGAAAACGGATTGGGCAAGCCCAGTTTCAGAAAATCATCGCCAAAATCGTCCTGCATCAGCTTCACGGCATCCTCCCGGCTGATGTATTCAATCGAGTTCGGTTTCACAAACGGGTACTCCTCCAGCGCGGCTTTCAACTGCTGCACACTGTCTGCCGGGGCTGCTTCCGCCAGTTCCACCATCACCGTCACCCGCTCCTTGTACACCCGCACCAGCCGCTGCGCGTGCAGGATCGCCAGCCCGAACAGCCCGATCAGAAACAGCACCAGCGCCACACTGATGACCGTATAAACATAATTGGGTTTACTGCGCCCGCTGCGTTTCTCGGGTTGGTTTGCCATGTAAATACCGCTCTTAAAAAATGCTTGTTTTCGGAAAACGAGTGCAAAGATAGGATTTAAAGTTGGAACGTGGAAGTGTTTGAAGCTGCAAGCATTTTAAAAAGTGATAGAGATCATTTTGACGATTTTAACGGTATGTAGTACACGTGTACCGGCGGGCTTTAGTCGCCGCCGTAGGATGCGGTCGAGGCGGCAAGCCGCCGAAAGCCGGGTAGCGCGGCGGCTAAAGCCCGCCGGTACAAACCCTAAAACTTTAGCTTCCCAACCTAAAACTTTAGCTTCTCTACCTAAAACTTTAGCTTCTCTACCTAAAACTTTAGCTTCCCAACCTAAAGTTTTAGCCTTCCAACCTAAAGTTTTAGCCTTCCAACCTAAAGTTTTAGCTTCTCTACCTAAAGTTTTAGCTTCCCAACCTAAAGTTTTAGCTTCCCAACCTAAAGTTTTAGCTTCCCAACCTAAAGCTTTAGCCTTCCAACCTAAAGTTTTAGCTTCCCAACCTAAAATTTTAGCCTCCCAACCTAAAATTTTAGCTTCCCAACCTAAAGTTTTAGCTAATTCACCTAACATTTTGACCTTGCTACCTAAAATTTTAGACTTTGTGCCTAACATTTTGGCTAAAGCCGATAGAGGGGAAAATGCCTCCTTGTCCCCGCGTTAAAACGCAGGGCAACTTGGTGAAGCGCGGGGTTAACTCTCCAAACATGGTACACGTCTTGAAAACCTTTAGTTGCCCCGCGCTTTAGCGCAAGGACAACTAAAAAGCCTCGCTACCCCGGCTGGGGATAGGAGGCACATAAAAAAATTTACACGAAGAAAGTAATGGCTTAACAATCAAATCCAGACAACAATTTTATTTAAGCACTGCTGCTACCGGTGCTGTTATCGCTGCCTTTGGTAGTGCCGGTATTGGGGAAAAACTGCTTCATTTCATGGTACTTGGTGGTGTAGCCGCCGCCGGCTTCGGTTTCCGCTTTGTAGCGGGTGTAGCGGTGATCCACGAGGGCATTTTGGTAGTTGTCGTAGTCGTGCAGGATTTTGGTGTCGCCCATCATTTCAAAAATGGTGAGGAGGCGTTGCATTCGGGTTTCGAGGAAAAATCGGTCCTGCCAGTCGGCTTCAAACTCTGCCCAGTTGACATCGGGGCTGCTCATGCCCGGCTGGGTGAGGCGGTAGTCGCGCGATTTGTTGATGAGCAGTTTGTTGTGCTCGTTGACGGAGCCCAGTTGCATGCGCTCATCGGGCGTAAGGTTGCGGCATTTGGCAGCAATGGTACTTTCGATTTGATTAAGCGCGGTGTCCACGGCGTTTTTCTCCGCGTCGTTGAAGTGGAGTTGCACCAGATCATTCATTGGCATAGCAATATACGGTTTAAGATATACAAATCCCGATTGCCTTCCGGTAGCCTTTGTGAATGGAAAATGTTTGGGTGAGATTGCACTGCAATATTACGCAATTCAAATGAATTGACATAATTTATTTTTTGAATAGTGGGTCAAAAGGGTGGACGTGATTTCGTAAATCTTCAAGATTTGCGAAATCTGAACCTGCTACCAGCTCTTTTGACCCAACACCATTTTTTGAAAGGGAACGATTTTTGCAGCCACAGGAGTTATGCACGTGATAAACACCTACGTTCATGGCGAAAAAACACCGAGGACGCATTCAAGCCCAGGGCGGCGGCACCGAAAAATCGGAGTCATGGTCGCAAGATGAGCCGTTGAGTAAAGCAGATGGACTAAATTTGTTGCGTGATCTGGAAAATCAACTCACCGACAAAGAAAGGCAGGATCGGGAGAAGCAGTTAGCAGATGCGCAGCGTTTTATTGAAAATGCACAAGGCGTGGATGCGCCAACCACTAGAATTTTTCGGAATTTGAAACACAAAAGAAGTGATATTAGGATAGACATAGAAGTGATAGCCGGCACTGCTTTTATGTGCGTGTTACTCGCCCTTATTTTCTTATTTTTACATTCTAAATCTTGACGTATGGTACAGCTCTTATTTGAAAATTTCAAAATAGATAAAACGGTTTATCACGAAGCCGAAGCATGGTGGAAAGCATTTTTTGATGAATTGGCTCAAAAACATAATTTTTTCTATCGTCCGTATTTGAATACGACTTACCGGAATGGCGTACCATTTTATGATGGCAATCCGATGTTTACAGCACTGGTGGAAACTCTTCATCGAGGTGTACATGTTTTACAAGATGAGGTGGAGGAAGCAAGCGAACTATACATTTCCGGCTACTTGAATAGAATTGTTGATTTCGATGATATTCCGGATTCCGATGAATTAGTCATTGACCTGGTCCTCTCCGAAGTAACCAAAGCCATCGCCGAAACCTGGATTCACGCCTGGCTGGTGGAGCAGGTGGACAAGGAAACGATGGAAAGACTGCTGGATGAAAAAATGATTTTGGTATCGGAGTAATTTGATGCGATTTTATAGAAATATAAAATACTGTTCAAACGCTATTCCGCTTTTTGTTTGATAAGAGGTGATTCTGTCAAAATATCCTTCTGAATCAGCCGGAATGTAAAAATTATAAATTCTGGCTACTGTGAATGCAATTTTTTAAATAATCGTTGCAAATCATCTCTTTTTATCAATTGAATACTGGAATTCATTGGATATTTAAACAAAAATTTTACCCCTTTTTTCCGATCTTTGATTATACAACTCAACTGAAAACCATCTGCATTTCTAACCTAACCATCCAACTCCAAATTAAAATTTCCCAATTTATGCGAATCAAGGGTTAAAATTTTTAAAGCCTTGATGACCAATCGGAAGAGATTTGCGAAATTTTTAAAATTTGGTAAATCTGCACCCAATTGTAGGGAAAACAAAGATTTTTTGGTAACACTTGATTCGCATAATTTCCCAATTTCTCAATTTTTTCGTCTTTACCACACTAGCTTATGGAAAGTGACCAAAGAGGCTTATACACGCCGCAGTTGGAGCGGGATAGCTGCGGCACGGGTTTTATAGCCGACCTGAACGGCAACAAATCGCATCAACTGGTACAGGATGCCCTCACGATGCTGGAAAACATGGAACACCGGGGAGCCTGTGGCTACGAACCCAACACGGGCGACGGCGCGGGCATCCTGGTGCAAACTCCGCATGCGTTTTTGCAAAAAGAATGCCGCGCATTGAATTTTGAACTGCCCGAACCCGGCACCTACGGTGTAGGAATGCTCTTTTTTCCGATGGAGCCGGGTTTTCGCGAACATTGTCGGGTGATTGTGAATGATCTGATTGACGAATTTAATTTTGAATTGCTGGGCTACCGGAAAGTACCGACGAACAACACCACGCTCGGTAATTCGGCGAAAGCCGTAGAACCCTGGATCGAGCAGGTGTTTGTAATGCCCAAAACGCCGCAAAACCCCGAAACCCTCGAACGCCGCCTTTACGTGCTGCGCAAGTTTTTGACCCACCACATCCAGAATCATTTTCCCAGCCGCAGCGACGATTTTTACTTCACCTCCTTTTCGTATAAAACGTTGGTGTACAAAGGGCAATTGACCACGTTTCAAGTGCGGGAGTACTTCCCGGATTTGCAAGACGAAGCCTTTCAATCTGCCATTGCGCTCATTCATTCAAGGTTTAGTACCAACACTACGCCCAAGTGGAAACTCGCTCAGCCCCTGCGCTACCTAGCCCACAACGGCGAAATCAACACCATTACCGGCAACCTGAACTGGTGGAAATCCAAAGAAAGTGGTCTGCAATCGCGCTACTTTTCGGAGGAAGAATTGGAAAATATGAAACCCATCTGCGGAGGAGCACTGTCGGATTCCGGTAATTTTGACAATGTACTGGAATTTCTGATTTTGAACGGCTACTCGCTGGCGCACGCTCTGATGATGATGGTACCCGAAGCCTGGGAGCACGACGAGCAGATGGATGCCGATAAACGCGCTTTCTATGAATACCACAAAACCGTGATGGAACCCTGGGACGGACCCGCCTCGCTGTGCTTCACCGACGGGGTGGTGGCGGGAGCGATGCTGGATCGCAACGGCTTGCGCCCCTCGCGCTACGTGCTCACGAGCGACCACTGGCTCATCGTAGCTTCCGAAGCAGGTGCTTTGCAAATAGATCAATCAAAGGTGGTACAAAAAGGCAGATTGCAACCGGGAAAAATTCTGATTGCCGATTTGGAACAAAAACGGCTGGTGGCGGATGAAGAATTAAAACGTGCCATTTGTACCCAACTGCCCTACCGCGAATGGCTGGAAAATAACCGCATCATATTAGACGATCTGCCCATTGCACCCGAACTGCCGGAAATACTCGACGATCAGACACTCTTACAACGCCAGCAATTGTTTGGCTTCACGCGCGAGGATTTGAAAGTGCTGCTCACCCCAATGGTAAAAAATGGCGAGGAGCCGGTGGGTTCGATGGGTGCCGATACGCCGCTGGCGGTGCTGTCGCAACGGTCGCAACACCTATCTAATTATTTCAAACAACTCTTTGCCCAGGTGACCAACCCGCCGATTGACCCGATTCGCGAGCGTTCGGTGATGTCGCTGTTTGCTATGTTGGGAGGAGCGGGCAATATTTTATTGCATGGTGCAGAGCGGACGCAGTTTATTCACCTGCCTAGTCCGGTATTAACGAATGCCGAATTGAGCAAGATCAAACGCATTGACCATCCGCATTTTAAATCCGGGGTAATTCAGCTCCTATTTCAGCCCGACCGGGAAAAGGGGTTGTTGAAAGCTGCCATTGACCAATTATGCGCCAAAGCCGAGCATCTGGTACGCAAGGGTACCAACATTTTGATTCTGTCGGATCGTCTGGCCGACGCTCATTCGGCGCCCATTCCGTCGTTGCTGGCGGTGGGCGCTATTCACCACCACCTGGTGAGCGAGGGCTTGCGCGGTGCCACTTCGCTGGTGGTAGAGGCGGGCGATGTGTGGGAACCCCACCACTTTGCTACCCTTGTGTCGTATGGAGCCAGTGCCGTGAATCCGTACATGGCGTACGCTACGATTGCTGATTTGCAGGAAAAGCGGTTTTTTGATAGGGAGGTCAGAACCCAAAAGTTGTTTGATTCTTACAACAAAGCCATTGGCAAGGGCTTACTGAAAATCATGTCGAAAATCGGCATTTCTACTTTCCAGTCGTACCAGGGGGCGCAGATTTTTGAGGCACTGGGTATTCACAAATCGGTGATTGAAAAATGTTTTGCCGGTACGGTGTCACGCATTCAGGGCATTGGTTTTGACGAAATTGCGAAAGAAGCGATGGCGCGGTTTCAAATGGCGTTTCCGCAGAAAAACATTCCGACTGCAAAACTCGATGTAGGCGGCGTATTCCAATGGAAACAACAGGGCGAAGACCACCTGTTCAATCCGCAAACCGTGCATTTACTGCAATATTCCACTCGTAAAAACGATGTCACTACTTATCGTAAATATGCCAATTTGATTAACCAGCAAGACGAACAGGCACTTACGCTGCGCGGCTTACTCACTTTTAGAAAAGGCAACCGCATTCCGCTGGATGAAGTAGAACCGGTAGAAAATATTCTAAAACGATTCGCGAGCGGTGCAATGTCTTTCGGCTCCATTTCGCACGAGGCACACGCCACACTTGCCATTGCCATGAACCGCATTGGTGCGAAGAGCAACAGTGGCGAGGGCGGCGAAGACGAAGCGCGGTTTGCAAAAAAAGCCAACGGCGACTGGGAACGTTCGGCGGTGAAGCAGGTGGCCTCGGGTCGTTTTGGTGTAACGAGCCACTACCTGGCAAATGCCGAAGAGTTGCAAATCAAAATGGCGCAGGGTGCCAAACCAGGCGAAGGAGGTCAGTTACCCGGTCACAAAGTGGACGAGTGGATCGGGCGCGTTCGGCATTCTACCCCAGGCGTAGGCTTGATTTCGCCGCCGCCGCACCACGATATTTATTCGATTGAAGACCTGGCACAGTTGATTTTTGATTTAAAAAATGCCAATCCTGCCGCTCGCGTCAGTGTGAAACTGGTGTCGAAAGCCGGGGTGGGCATCATCGCTTCCGGGGTTGCCAAAGCACACGCCGATGCCATTCTCATTTCCGGGCACGACGGCGGCACGGGTGCTTCTCCACTCACTTCCATCCGCCACGCGGGGCTGCCTTGGGAACTCGGCTTGGCGGAAACGCAGCAAACGCTGGTGCGCAACAAACTCCGCGACCGCGTAACCGTGCAGGTGGACGGGCAGATCCGCACCGGGCGTGACCTGGCGATTGCTACCCTGCTCGGCGCAGAGGAATGGGGCGTAGCCACGGCGGCACTCATCGTGGAAGGCTGCATTATGATGCGTAAATGCCATTTGAACACCTGTCCGGTGGGCATCGCCACGCAAGACCCCGAATTGCGCAAACGCTTCACCGGCGAGGTAGATCATATTGTGAATTTCTTTACTTTTCTGGCGCAAGACCTGCGCGAAATCATGGCGGAACTCGGCATTCGCACCGTGAACGAAATGGTAGGCAGGGTAGAAATGCTGCGCCTGAAAACCCACATTCCCCACTGGAAATACAGACACTTGGACCTGAGTCCGATTTTGTACAAACAACCCGCCGACGCTTCCATCGGCTTGTACAAAAAAATTGAGCAGAATCACGGCATCCAACACGTGTTGGACCGGCAATTGATTCAAATGGCGCAACCGGCGTTGCAAAACGGACAGCGCGTTTGCGACACGTTCGATATTCGCAATACGGATCGGGCGGTGGGCACCAT
>Ga0224722_1000913_pt1 | contig 16694 bp, 12 predicted proteins | sample Balambano_FR1_Me_FD_161646 | JGI IMG/M metagenome (GOLD analysis project Ga0224722, IMG submission 161646) | Freshwater sediment microbial communities from Lake Towuti, South Sulawesi, Indonesia - Balambano_FR1_MetaG | ecosystem: Environmental > Aquatic > Freshwater > Lake > Sediment | place... | reverse complement strand
GTACAGGACTTGCCTGGCTGGTGCTGACCTGGATGGGCGCACCGGCGCTGGTGCCGATGTTTGCGCTGTTCAGCCTGGTCCAGATCGCGCTGATGCTGGTGATCACGCTGTGGTGGCAGATCAGCATGCACTCGATGAGCATCACCGGCGCGGTCGTCGTCACGGGGGCACTATACGGCCTGGTGCCCGCGCTGCTGCTTTCCCCGCTGATTCCGGTTGTGGGGGCGGCGCGCATCAAGCTGCGGCGGCACACGCTGGCTCAGGTGGTGGGTGGCGTGGCGCTCGGTGGCGGAATCACCCTCATGATGTATCTCGCCAGCCGGTCGCTGCTGATCCTCTAGCGACGCTGCCTCATTCGACGGCGGTCAGCAGCTCATCCAGCCAGACCAGCAGCATCTTGCCATTGGCGCGCACCGCGTTCACCTGCTGTTTCTGATCTTCATTGACCGGGCCATAGAGACCATCGAGCAGCATTTCGGCATAGCCCAGCACGGTCGCCAGGGTCTCGCGCGTTTCGTAGGACAGAAAGCGGCGCGCATTGGCGCTGGCGGTGTCGTCGGCATAAGTCACGAGCAGCTCAAACTGGGTGGCGGCACCCTTCATCTGTTCGAGGACGCGGCGCTGTTCGGATGTGATCGTGCCAAAACGCTCAAGCAGCAGTTTCTCTATCCCGTTGAGCACCTGGCGGATGAGCAGTTTAGGGTCTTCTTCCATGATGGCCTTCAGACATCGACTCAATGCCTGTCATTGTATGCCAGATTTGCCTTTCGTGGCGTTGGGCATCCTGATAAAAGAAAATGAGCCTGCTGGCTCATTTCGATACATTTTGTAGCGGGCAACGGGCGGCGGTCTGTCTCAGTCGAGGCCGCCTGCAAAGACCTGTTCGGCAGGCGTCGGCGGAGAAGACTGGTCCGCCCGAAACTGTTTTGCCTGAACCCGCGTGAGCGCCCACAGCGAGAGCGCAAGACCGAGCGCGCCGATGCCGAAGGCGATCCCGTAAGCGAGGTTCATGCTTCCGGTCAGTGCGAGAAATACGTCCCGCAGGATACCGCCGCCAGATACGCCGATGCCGCGCGCCAGCGTGACGACGAGCGTCCAGAAGCCGAGAAATGCGCCGGCGCGGCCCAGCGGGCTCATGTCCATCATTAGGCCGAGCGCGCCCACGTTCCAGATGCCCAGTCCGATTCCGAGCGAGATCAGCGCAGGCGTCACGAGCTGGCGAATGTCGGCAATCGACGACACGGCGAGCAGGGCGAAGGTGAAGACAAGCGCACCCACGCCGATCGCGCTGAGCGTGGTATTCGTCAGCCGTTTGAAGCGGCGTGAAGCGGCGATGAAGATGATCGTCGACAGGATGGCTGTGACGCCCCAGTAGGCTGCGAAGCGCGTGGTCACCCGTGCCGACATTTCAAATACATCGCCGGCGAAGGGTTCGAGAATCAGATCCTGAGAAAATGCGAACATCATCGACAGGCCCAGGAACCAGAAGAAATAGCGCGTCGAGCGATTAGCCCAGGCGATTTTCAGGTCGGCGATGATCGAGCGGCTGATCTGTTCACGATCGTCCTGTCGACTGAGCGCGCGCGCGTTGCGCCGTTCTTCGCCAAGGAGCGAAAAGAACCAGAGTGCAGCCATCACCCCGGCCGCAACCAGGAAAAGCGTCTCCAGCGTCTCCGGCGAATAGCTGCCGCCGCTGGGTGAGTCGGCCGCGGGCAGCAGGATGCCGAAGAAAAGGCCGCCGACGGTGAAGCCGAGCAGAAGAAACGTCCAGACGATGCCGACGGCGCGCGTCCGCTGGCTTTCAGACGACCGGTCGTACACGAGCGCAAGGAATGTCGAGCCAGAGATGGCGTTGCCCAGGCTGAACAGCAGGAGCGCGCTCGCCAGTGCGGCCCAGGTGAGCGCGGTCGTTTCGTATCCGCGGGCGAGGTTGGCTGTGCTGAGGCCGAGCATGATGACGCTCAGCACCATCATGGCCCGCCCAAGCCAGATCCAGAACAGGCGGCGATAGCCCAGCATCTCACGTTCATCGCTCTTGCGACCTGCCCAGATGCCCACGGGCGCCAGAAAGTAGCGCAGCGCCACCAGCAGGCCGATCGGCGTGGCTGCGAAGCCCAGATCGGTGATCATGATTCGGTTCCACACGCCGGTAGCGAGGACATCCGCCATGCCGCTGCCCAGGTGAAACAGACCGATCTTGAGGTTGCGCAGGAACGACAGGCTGCGAAGCGCGTCTGTCTCTGGCGTTTCGACAGCCGTGTTGAGCGGCAGATCTGGCGAATTCGTGGCAGGGATTGCCATGTGCGCGTCCGATTTTTGTAGATTTACGTAGAATTTGCAGCAGATTATAGAGATTTGCGAGGCAATTTCAAGCGCGGGTTCTGCAAGCCGGCCAGCGCCCAAAGGCGATATAATGGATGCATAACGAAATCACCTTTGCAGCCTGCCTTGCGGAGCATTGAGCCTATGGTGGATTCAAGCCGGTATCAGCACATTCTGGTTCCGCTGGATGGGTCAGGCTGGTCTCAGCGTGCCCTGCCGCATGCCGTTGATATTGCACGGGCGACCCATGCCGAGATCATTCTGCTCCACGTCTTCTCGCCTTCTGCGTCAGCTTATGTCCCGGAGCTGGCGCTGGCCGGGCAGTCGAATGCGATCAGCAATCTGCGCGACGACGCGGCGCGCTATCTGCAGGGGGTTGCGGCGGAACTGCGCGAGGCAGGAATCCCCTGCCAGGTGCAGATCATTGATCATGCCGACGTGACGATGGGCATCGCCGAGTTCGTTCGGCAAAGCGACGTGGATCTGATCGTGATGAGCACGCACGGACGCACCGGCCTTTCGCGGCTGATTTTTGGCAGCGTGGCGAAAGGCGTCATGGAGCAGATCGGCGTGCCCACCCTGCTGGTTCATCCAAACGAGGAGAAGTGATGTCATGGCAGGCGAGACAACCGAAAACGTGATTGCCCGTTTCAGCGAGGCGGTCAACGCGCACGACCTGGCAGAAGTCGGCAGGCTTCTGACCGACGACACGCTGTTCGAAAACACCTTCCCACCCCCGGATGGAAGCCGTTACGAGGGCCGGGACGCCGTCCTTGGTTTCTGGGACGACTTCTTCACCAGCTCTCCGGGCGCTCATTTCGTGGCAGAAGAGAGCATTTACTGCGGCGAGCGCGCCGTGGTGCGCTGGATCTACACCTGGCATGGTGCGGATAGCGGCCATGTGCGTGGGGTAGACGTCTTTCGCGTAAGGGACGGCCGCGTCGCTGAGAAGCTGTCTTATGTGAAGGGCTAGCCGACCAGCAGCGACACGCGTGCCAGGTATTTCAGCCCTTTCTCGACTTCATCCAGCACGCGGGCATCGGCATCAGCCGGCGCGTCATCCTGCGGTATCACCAGTTGACGCTTCATGGCTTCGGCAAGGTCAGGAATCGTGAGCGTGCCATCCAGCAGGGACAGCAGCGTGCGTATGGTCTCGTCCAGCGTAACCTGTTCATGGCGCTGGCTAATCACGCTGTGGGATCCGATCGCCTGAAAGCGGGCATAGGCACTGGCTTGCGGGCGCTCACTGATCGTCAGCACGCGCGGTGTACGGGAAGCGCGCAGTTCGACCATCGCATAGCTGCGTCCGAAGCCGGTCAGCAGATTGGCTGCGACCGAGGTTGCATCTTCGTCGAACGATTTGGGCGGCACCTGATAGGGGTAAGCGATCTGGCGTCCCTCTGTCACCAGCTCTTCGAGCGTGTATTCCTTCGGAAAGGTGTCCGAGAGCAGTCTGAAGCAGGCCACGGTGATCGGGTCGTTGGAAACGAATGAGTGTTCATCGTCTGAGCTGCTGAAGCGCACGGCGCCGGGCGGCCCCTCACCTTCGGAAACGGGCTCCGCCTTCATCGGCGACGAGATCAGCAGGCGGGTCAGCGCCTGAAGCTTCACCTGCCGGTCGATTTCGATGTCGTCGTGCACCAGCAGCGTTTGCCGGAACGTGCGGTTGCGCAGAAAGTCGAGCGTTTGCTCCAGCTCGATCAGCGTTTTGCAGTGTTCGCCGAGAAACGTCTGAATCCCCGTATCGAGGTTGCTTGGCAGGCTGATCGGGAAGTAGGATTCGCTCAGAAACTGCAGTCCGGCTGCAGCGGCGCGTTCCATGAACTCATGGAAATAGATGGCCTCGTTATTGACTTCGAGCTCGTCGTGAACAAAGAAATTGTCCGGCTTGGTGTTCAGATAGCTGTGCTGGCTTTTGAGCAGCATGTCGAACGCGCGCTGGAACAGGGGCCAGTCGCCATCCGAGTCGAACCGCCGTTCGATTCGGGCAATGCCGCCGAAAAATTCCCGCGCAACGCGGACACGTTCTCTCGGATCCGTGATGTTGCGGATGCGATACATCATCATTTCGCGGCCCACGCCATACATCCGCCAGCCGGGCAGGACGTTGTAGCTGATGTAGGCGACGCCCTGCGGTTTCAGGCAGCGCTTCAGAATGGACAGCATTTTCTGCTGCACGGGCGCGGGAACCCACGAATAAATGCCGTGGGCGAGGATGTAATCGAACGTGCCGAAGGCCGCTTCATCCATGTCGAGAAAGTTGAGCGCCTCAAAGCTGAGGTTCGACAGGCGCAGCGTGTCGGCGGTTTCCTGGGCCACCCTGATCTGGGTCGCTGCGTAATCGACGCCGACGAAGGTTGCATTCGGGTACTGGTAGGCCATTGGGATCAGGTTGCCGCCCTGTGCGCAGCCCAGCTCCAGCACGCGCGCGGTCTCTACCGGTGCCGGCCGCAGGCCCATCAGCGTGGCAAGCATCGCCAGCCGGTCAGGGTGCGACTGGGCAAACGCACCATCCGGGTAGACGATTTCATCATAGGGCGTGGCAGAAGCTTCGTCGGTCATGCTTGCGTCTCGATTGCTTTCCGCAGACAGGTCAGCGTCAAGCATACCGCAATCTGATTTCTGTGCCCCTGAAAGCGGCCGGTTCCCTTTTTCGCGCCGACGCCGTCTTCATGGTACGCTCGTGCCGTTTGCAGTTTCAACGGCTGTGGCAGCATGAACAAAGAGATTTCGATCACTTACATGAGCGGCCCACTGGATGGCAAGACGCTCGTCTTTGAACAGCCAGAACCGGGCGACGAACTGATCCTCAACATCGGACGGCGCGAAGGCTGTGACATGCACATGCCGTTCGACAACCAGGTTTCGCGCCTGCATGCACGGCTCGGGTGCAGCGTCGAGCCGGTCACAGCCAGCGAAGCGGTAGCCGACCCGTTTGTGCTCTCGTTCTGGCTCGAAGACCTCAACAGCCGCAACGGGACGTTCATCGAGCGCGAAAAGCGCACCATCCGGGGACGGGTTCCGCTTCGGCCCGGGTCACTCTTTCGCATCGGGCGCACCTGGATGCGTCTCGATGTCCCGCTGTCGATCTGACGTTTCAGCAGACAGCGCTTCCAATCCTGCAAAACCCCGAAAAATTGGGGAAGAATTCAGGTGAGTGCGCTTGAAGCATGCGGCTTATGTTTCGTACAATGTTTATGTGTTACGAAAAGCAGACGCAGCGCCATCATGACCGCATTGAATCGACCCACCAGCCGCCGCCTGAAAAGCATTCCCGCGATTCTGCTGGGCAACCTCATCATGTTCGTCGTCTATGTTGGCGGCGGCGCGTTCGGGCTGATGTACGCGACTTTGAACTTTGGCCTCGTCAGTTCGGTCTGGCCGCCTTCGGGTCTGGCGGCGGGCGCCGTGTTTGTGTTCGGGCCGCGCCTGCTGCCGGGCATAATCTTCGGATCCCTGGCGCTCAATATTCGGCTGGTGGGGCTGACGCCAACGCCGCTGGGCGGGCTGGTGATCGCCATCGTCATCGCCTGTGGCGCAGGCTTGCAGGCATGGCTGAGCAGCGCGCTGCTTCAGCGCTTCGTGCCCTCGCGGGAAGTGTTCGGCAGCACCCGCGGCGTGATCGCATTCGTCTTCTATGCCGCGGCTGTCGCCAGCGTGGTCAATGCGTCATTTGGCACACTGTCGCTGCTGATGGCGGGCATCGCCTCGCTGGACGATTTCCTCGGTACCTGGCTCACCTGGTGGATAGGGGATACCACCGGCGTCCTGGTATTCGCGCCGTTCGTCATCATCTGGTTCACGATGCCGGTTCGCCTGAAAGCCGGCACGCTGCTTCAGGCGCTTGTGCTGCTGTGCTTGCTCGGCCTGATCGGCCTGCTGGCGCTCAACAACGACTATCCGGTCTCGTTCATACTGATCGCCGCGCTCGGCTTTGTGGCCTTTCGCTACGGACAGCATGCGACATCCGTCGCGGTGATCCTGATTGTGCTGGTGGCGGTCATCGTGACGAGCCAGGGCCGCGGCCTGTTTGCCATCGGCGACCTGAACGCTTCACTGCTCACGCTCGAGGCGTTTTATGTCACCGCGACAGTGCCGCTGTATCTGCTGATGGCCGCTCTGTACGAGCGCAGAACGTATCAGAACCAGCTTGCCGAAGCCAACCAGCGGCTCGAAGAAAAGGTGCAGGAGCGGACGAAAGCGCTCACCGAAGCGCTCGAAAATGCAGACCGCGCCAGCCGCGACAAATCGCTGTTCATTGCACAGGTCGCTCATGAGTTTCGTACACCTCTGGCGGCCATCGCCGGCTACAGCGACCTGCTGCTGGAAGGCATCTACGGCGAAATGCAGCCCCCCCAGCTCGAAACGACGCAGCGCATCCGCGACGCCGCCATGCGCATGCACAGCATGATTTCCGACACGATCGAACTGGGCCGCACCGAATCAGACGATGTGACGCTGAACCCGACCACGCTGGTGCTGAGAACTTTCGTCAATGACATCGTGGGTGAAGTCGGCAGCCTGGCACAGATGAAGGGGCTGACCCTGAACGGTCGGCTGCTGCCGGGCGCGCCGGAAATTGTGGTGACTGATGCCGGGCGTGTGCGCCAGGTGGCGGTCAACCTGGTGGGGAACGCCATCAAGTTCACGCAGGAAGGCAGCGTGTCGCTTGAAGTCGGCCCGGTCGATCACAATCGCTGGTTTCTGCGCGTGGTCGATACCGGCGTGGGCATCGCCCTGGAAGAACAGTCCGGTATCTTTGACTCGTTCAGCCGTGTGACGATTACCGATGAACAGGGCCGACCGATTGAAGGCAGCGGGCTGGGACTGGCAATCTCCAAACGCCTTGTGCAGCAGGTGGGTGGCACGATCGGGCTGGAGAGCGCGCCGGGTCTTGGCAGCACATTCACCGTGACGCTGCCGAAGGTGCTCAGCGCACCCACGCGGGCTGCCGATACAGGGCAGTCTTCCTGATCGGCGGTACAATCCCGCGAATCGACTCATTGCCAACTGGATCATGCTGATGAAAAGCGAACTTGACGGGCTGATGCGCCAGCGCGGGCTGGATGCGATCGTCATCTGGGTAGATGACTTTCAGAGCGCCCCCTTCGATTACCTGACCGGCGGCGCTCATGTGACGCGCGGCCTGCTCATCCGGCGGGCCGATGCGCCGGCGGTGCTGTATGCCAGCAGCATGGAGACGGAAGAAGCGGCCAGAAGTGGGCTGGAGGTCCACATCTACAACGGGCCGGAGCTGGCTGCGCTGGTCAGTGAAACGGGCGATGCAGCTCTTGCAGCGGCTCACTGGTGGGGCGAAGTGCAGCGGCGCTGCGGCATCACCACCGGAACCGTCGGGTTGTACGGTTCGGGCGACATCGCCTTCATGCTGACCCGGGCGGCGCAGCTTCGGGAAATCTGCCCGGAGATCACCTTCGTCGGCGAACCTGATCTGAACCTGCCGCTGTTTTCGGTGCTGTACGAGACCAAGGATGCCGATGAGCTGCTGCGATTGCGATCGGTGGCAGCGCGCACCGATCAGGTGCTTCAGGCAACCTGGGACTTCATCGCGTCGCATCATGCCGAAGGCGACCGGGTCGTCAGCACCGATGGCGAGCCGCTCACGATCGGCGCCGTCAAACGCTTCGTGCGCCGGACGCTGCTCGATTACGATCTGGAAGACACGGGCATGATCTTCGCGCAGGGGCGAGACGCCGGTTTTCCGCACAGCCGCGGCGAGGCAGACATGGAACTGCGCACCGGCCAGAGCATCATCTTCGACCTGTTCCCGCGTGAAATCGGCGGCGGCTATTTCCACGATGTGACGCGCACATGGAGCATCGGCCATGCTTCAGAGCAGGTGCAGCAGGCCTATGAGCAGGTGCTTGAGGCTTTTGACATCGCTCAGGAATTCATTCGACCGGGCATGCCTGCCAGCGCGCCGCAGAATGCAGTGCTCGACTATTTCGAGCGGCGCGGTCACCAGAGCCTGCGCTCACACCCGGGCACACAGCAGGGCTATGTGCACTCGCTCGGCCACGGGATCGGCCTGACGATCCACGAGTCACCGGGAATGAGCCATGTCTCAAAGGATACCCTGCGCGCCGGCAACGTCATCACCATCGAACCGGGATTGTACTATCCGGAAGAAGGCTTTGGCGTTCGCGTTGAGGATGCGTGCTATATTGATGATGCCGGGACGCTGATCCCCCTCACGACCTTCCGCAAGGATCTTGTCCTGCCGCTGCAAGGGTGATGCATGGCAGCAGAACACACGCGAAGCGACGACGACGTCATCGATGCCTCCCCGGCCAGCGATCTGCCGGGCGCCGCGGTGGTGGATGCTTTTGATCGGCTGGCTGCCCTGACAGCACGCGTGACGGGTGCGCCGCTGGTGCTGGTGTCGGTCGTCAGCGGCGACCAGCTTCTGTTTGCCGGCCAGCATGGCCTGCATGAACCGTTTTTCGTTACGCGACAGGCACCGGCCACCAGTACCTATTGTCAGATGGTCGCACAGGCCGGGCAGCCGCTCGTGATTGACGATGTGCGCGAGGGGCCCAGCACGCTAACGCCGGAACTCGACATCGCGGCCTATGCCGGCGTCCCGCTGCGCCTGGAGGACGGCACGCTGGTGGGCACGCTGGCTGTGGCCGATCATCACCTGCGTGACTGGCCAGACGATGTGCCCGAGGCGCTGCACGCGCTGACGCCTGCCTTTGTCGCGCACTTCACGCTGCTGCGCGAACGCGCAGACCGCTTCCGCATGGAACAGATGCTGGCAGAGAATCGCATCTTTGCAGAGGGGCTGCTGCGCGCTGTCCCGGAATTTGTGATGGTGATCAACGCCGTCTCGGGCGAGCGCATCTATACCAGCCGCCCCACCGAAACGCTGCTTGGCTTTACCGACGCACAGCTGATCGAGATGACGGGCAGTGCGCGTCTTCGCGATCATCTCGAGGCGCTGGTCAACGCGGAAGATGAGGCCAGCCTGAAGCGGATGCACGAGCGAACGCTCAGCAGCGCAGACGATGAGCCGTTCGAGGTGCAGCTTCGACTTCGCCATGGCGATGGCGTCGACCACTGGTTCCGCCTGCGCCTGTCGGTGCTCGAACGCGACGAAAGCGGCCAGCCTGCCCAGCTCATCGGCACGCTGCTGGATATCACGGAACAGAAGACGGCCGCCGCGCTGGAACGGGCGCAGCACGTGCAGCAGCTTGCGCTGCGGCGCATGGAAAACGAGCTGTCGCGCTCGATTGCGCTGGATGAAGTGCTCGAAGTGGCCATGGACAATGTGCTGCGTGCATCCGGCGCGACAGATGGCTACATCGGATTGCTGGAAAGCGATGCCATTCGCGTGCATTATGCGATCGGTGGTTACAGCGAAAGCGCCCGTTTTTTCATCGAGGAAGGCATCGTCGGGCGGGCGCTGCGCAATCGCGGGCCCGAGATGGTGCACGACACCCGCAAAGACCCCGATTATGTGCCGAACCTGCCGCGCACTACGTCAGTGATGGCGTGGCCGCTGCTGCACCGTGATAAGGTTCTGGGTGTCATTAACCTCGAGACATCGAACCCGGCGGGGTTTCAGGGTGCACAGACCGATTTCCTGCGGATGATCATGTCGCGCCTGTCGACCTCAATCGAAAACGCGCAGTTATACGCGCTCTCGCTGCAGCAGCTCGCGGAAAAGACGGCGCTGCTCGAACGGGTCTCGGCGCTCGAACAGCTCAAGACAGACATGATTCGCATTGCCGCACATGACCTGCGTAATCCGCTCAGCACGATCATCGGCTACAGCCAGCTTCTGCTGGAGGTGCGTGACCGGCTCAGCGCCGATTCCGCCGAATTCATGCAGATGATCCTGCGCAGCGGCTACAAGATGGAAAAGATCATCGGCGACATTCTCTCGCTTGAACGTGTACAGGAGATGCACCAGGCTGCCCCGCGTGACCGCATCATTCTCGATGACGTGATCCGCGTGTCCGTCGAAGAGATGCTCCAGACAGCCATCTCCCGCTCGCAGACGATCACGTTTGAACCCCAGGCGGCGCCCGTGACGGTACTGGGTGACGCGCCGCAGCTTCGCGAAGCCATCGACAATCTGATCAGCAACGCCATCAAATACACGCCGCTCGGTGGCACGATCCGGATTCTGATGCGCACGTTCGACAACCGTGTGTTCGTCGATGTCAGCGACACCGGCATCGGCATTCCCGAAGACATGCAGGCCCGCCTGTTCACACCGTTTTACCGCGCCAAGACGGCTGAAACCCGCGATATCGAGGGCACTGGCCTCGGGCTTCACCTCGTCAAGAATATCATCGAGCGGCACGATGGGCAGATGCATGTCCACAGCGTCTACGGCGAGGGAAGCACATTCGGGTTTGAACTGCCGATCGTGAATTGACGCCGTGAAAATGATAAACTGCATCCCGAATCGGTTCGGCGTTACGGGTTACTGACTTGAATCACTCCACTTCTGCCCGCGTATGCATCATCGGGGCGGGGCCGTCCGGCATTACAGCCGCAAAGAACTGCCTGCAGGTCGGCCTGACAAACGTCGTTGTCTACGAACGGCAGAGCGGCGTGGGCGGCAACTGGCTGTATTCGCCGAAGCTCAGCCACTCCAGCGTCTACGAGACGACGCATATCATCAGCAGCAAGCAGTTCTCGCAGTACGAAGACTTTCCGATGCCGGCCGACTATCCGGATTACCCGTCTCACCGGCAGCTTCTTGCTTACTTTGAGAGCTATGCGCGTCATTTTGGCGTGATGGAGCGGATTCGCTTCAACACCGAAGTGCAGTCGGCCGTCGAAAATGCAGACCGCACCTGGACAGTGACGCTCAGCGATGGCACGCAGCACGTGTTCGATTACCTGCTGGTGTGCAACGGCCATCACTGGGACCCGCGCATGCCAGAGTATCCCGGTGAATTTACCGGCACGTTCATGCACAGCCACCAGTACAAATCGGCAGAACCCTTCCGCGATCAGCGCGTGCTGGTGATCGGCGGCGGAAATTCGGCCTGCGATATCGCTGTCGAGACGGCGCGCATTTCCGCACGCACCGACATCAGCATGCGGCGCGGCTATTTCATCACGCCCAAATTCGCATTCGGCAAGCCCGCCGACGTCATGGCGGCGCGGGTGGCGTGGATGCCGCACTGGCTGTATGCGCAGACGGTGCAGTTGATTCTGCGGCTGAATGTCGGCGACTATGCCGATTATGGGCTGCAGCGGCCGACCGGCAGTGTGCTGTCAACCCATGTGACGCTCAACAGCGAGCTGCTCTACTATCTGCGCCACGGCAAAATCACGCCCCGCCGCGACGTGGCCCGCTTCGACGGTCAAACGGTTCACTTTGTGGACGGCCAGTCGCAGGACTATGATGTCGTGATCGCCGCGACGGGGTTCAGAATTTCGTTCCCGTTCCTTGACCCCGCCATCATGGACTATTCCGAAGGGCAGGATGTGCCGCTCTATCTGCTGATGATGCACCCGGAACATCCCTCGCTGTTCGTGATCGGGCTGGTGCAGCCGCTGGGTTGCATCTGGCCGCTGTCTGACTTGCAGGCGAAGATTGCCGCCAATGCCATCATCGGCAATTACAGACCGCCTGCAACCATGCGCGCGCAGATTGAACGCGACATCAACCAGCGGCGCAGGCAGTTTGTGGCGGCCAAGCGGCACAATGTCGAAGTAGAGTACCTGCCGTTTCGCAGGCGTCTGCTGCGAGAAGTGCCCGCCAACGCACCCGAATGGCGCGGCGTCCCGCAGATGGCGGCTTCACAGCGCACTGCGGAACCGGCATAAGCCTCACAGCAGCCTGTTGCAACCCTTGCAGACCGCGCCCGAACCGGCAGCGCGGACCATCCACTGCGGTTTACGAGAAGGAGAACTCCATTGTTTGAAGACCTGAGCAGGGACCCATCTGTTTTCATGAACTGGACCTGGGATGACATTCAGGCCCGGTACGATGTGCTGCTGGCATTTGATCTGCGTGACGACAATGCGGTCGAGTGGCTTTCGGGCTGGACAGAACTGGGCAACCGCATTGGCGAGACCTATTCGCGGCTGAGCGTGGCCACCACCCAGAACACCGCTGACAAGGATGCCGAAGCGCGCTTCAATGCTTTCCTCGAGAACATCCTGCCGAATGCAATGCGCGTCGAACAGCAGATGAAGGAAAAGCTGCTGGCGACCGGCATCGAACCGGTCGGCTATGATATCCAGCTCGCGAATCTGCGCGAAGATGCTGAGGTGTTTCGCGAGGCCAACATTCCGCTGCTGACCGATATCGAGAAGCTGCGCCAGGAATATGACCAGATTTCGGGCGCGCAAACGGTCGAGTTTGAAGGCGAAGAACGCACGATGTCGCAGCTTCTGCCGTTCCTGCTCGAATCGGATCGCGGACTGCGCGAGCGAGCGTGGCGCGCCGAGATGGACCGGCGCCAGCAGGATCGGGCGGCGTTCAATGATCTCTGGACGCGCTTCCTGAAGCTGCGCCTGCAAATTGCCGAAAACGCAGGCATGGACTACACCACCTATACCTGGAAGACCCTGCACCGTGCGGATTACTCGCCGGAGGACTGCGTGCGCTTTCAGCAGGCCATCGAAGAAGCGGTCGTGCCCGCTGCCGAGCGCATCTATGAGCGCCGCAGACAGCAGCTTGGCGTCGAAACGCTGCGTCCGTGGGACAGTGAGCATCGCATTCATGCCGACCCGCTCGGCCGGCCGCCGCTGCGCCCGTACACCGACCTCTCGACTTTCATCAGCCGTTCCAGCACCATCTTTCACCAGGTGGACGACGCGCTGGGCGACTATTACGACATCATGATGGAAGAGCGCCTGCTTGACCTGGAGAACCGTCGCAATAAGGCGCCGGGCGGCTACTGCACGACGTTCGACGTCGCCGAGCGGCCGTTCATCTTCCAGAACGCCGTCGGCATTCACGATGATGTGCAGACGCTGCTGCATGAAGGCGGTCATGCCTTCCATGCCTTTGAAATGTTCCGCAGTCTGCCGCCGTACCAGCGCGGCGTGCCGCCGATGGAGTTCTGCGAAGTCGCTTCGATGAGCATGGAACTGCTGGCGGCGCCCTACCTCGACGAGGCCCACGGCGGCTTCTACCCGCCATCTGATGCGGCGCGTGCGCGCATCGAACATCTCGAGGGGATGATCACCTTCTGGCCATACATGGCGGTCGTGGACGCGTTCCAGCACTGGGTCTACACCCATCCGCAGGAGGCGCTCGACCCGGCCAACTGTGACGCTGAATGGACACGCCAGTGGCACCGCTTCATGCGTGGAATCGACTACAGCGGGCTGGAAGATATCGTCAGCACGGGCTGGCATCGCAAGCTGCACATCTTCCAGATTCCGTTCTACTACGTCGAGTACGGCATCGCGCAGCTTGGCGCGGCGCAGGTCTATGCCAACGCGCTGATCGACCAGGCGAACGCCGTTCGCCAGTATCGCGCGGCGCTGGCTCTGGGCGGGACGCAGCGGCTGCCCGCGCTGTTCGACGCGGCCGGCGCGCGCTTCTCGCTGGATACGGCCACGGTCGGCCGCGCGGTCGCGGAGATCGAAGGCGTGATCACAGCGCTCGAACAGGTCTGACGGACAGGACGCGGCGCTGTTCACATAAGCAGCGCCGCGCCGCTTTCTCCCCATGCACATCCTCTTTCTGACACAGTACTTTCCACCTGAAGTCGGCGCTGCGGCCATTCGCATCGGCCGGCTGGCGCGTACGCTGGCCGCGCAGGGTCACCGCGTCACGGTGCTGACGGGAATGCCCAACTATCCGGACGGCATCATCCCACCCGAATACCGGCGTGCACTGCTGACCCGTGAGTGGCGCGAAGGTGTCGATGTGCGACGGGTGTGGGTATACGCGTCCCCGTCGAAACGCGCGCGGGCGCGCCTGCTCAATCAGTTCAGCTTTCTGCTGACCGCTGCACTGCGCGGGTTGTTCCTGCCGCGCCCGGATGTGATCTACGTCGAATCGCACCCGTTGTTCGTCACGCTGGCGGGTGGCTGGCTGCGCCGTGTGCTCAACGCGCCGGTGCTGCTCAACGTCAGCGACCTGTGGCCGGAATCGGCGGTGGCGACGGGCACCCTGCGCGCCGACAGCCCGATCGTGCGCGTGGCTTCATTGGTCGAACGCTGGGCCTATGCCGACGCCGGACACATCGTGTCGATGACGCAGGGCGTCGATGACGGCGTGCTGGCGGTGCACCCGCATCGCGGTCGGGTGACGCTCATTCGCAACGCGGTCGACCTCGACCGTTTTCGGCCGCCTTCGCCTCAAGAACGCCAGGCTGCACGGGCCAGCCTGCGGCTGGGCGATGGATTCACCGTCGTCCATGCCGGCAACATGAGCCTGACCTATGACTTCCGGCTGGTACTGGAAGCGGCCGCGCGCCTGCCAGACGTGCAGTTTGTGTTCGCAGGCGGCGGTTCGCAGGCCGAATGGATCGAAGGGCAGGTGCGCGAACGTGTACTCACCAATGTCACGCTGCTGGGCGTGCTGCCGCATGAGCACATGCCGACGCTGTGGGCGGCTGCCGACGCCAGCCTGGTGGCGCTGGCCGATCACTCGGTCGCCGGCGGGACGCTGCCGGCCAAGCTGGTGGAGTCCATGGCCTGTGGCGTCCCGGTCGTCGCGGCCATTCGCGGCGAAGGTGCGGCGCTGATCGAAGCGTCTGGTGCGGGCGTCACCACGCCCATTGGCGATACGGATGCCTATGCCGATGCGATCCGTGTACTGACGGATGATCGCTCTCGCATTCAGGCGCTGGGTGCTGCAGCGCGGCGCTGTGCCGAACGCGAATTCTCCGCCACCCAGGTGGCCCGGCGCTATCTCGACCTGATGCAGGCGCTGATCCACGCGTGAGGGCGGCACCTGATCGTGCCGCGGTAGGTCACGCGGCCAGCGCACAGGCGCCGCATTTCTGCTACAGTGTTCACATCAGATGCGTCAAAAAAGCCGTCAAGTGCACAGAAAGGACTTTCGATGAAGCGCCTTGGTTTGCTGATCGCAATCCTGCTGGTCATGGTCGGCCTGCCGCTGGCCGCCTTCGCCCAGGTGACGGCCCCCGCCCCTGTCGAAGCGGCGGTCGCTGATCTCTCGACGCGCCTTGGCGTGCCGCTGACTGTCGGCGACATCGCCCAGTGGACATACAACCAGAATCGCTATCCTGACTCCTCGCTCGGGTGCAGCATCGCGCCGAATGCGCCGTTCACGGCGGGCAGCTTCGCCGCCTATCAGATCACCCTGACCTATCAGGGCACATCGTTTGATTACCGTGTGTCTGAAGACTTGCAGATCGTCTTTCCATGCGACGCCGCCCTGCTGAGCGGGACCGTACCCACGCCTTCCGGCAGCACAGCCACGCCTGTCGGAACCCTCCTGCCGACTTTTACGCCGGTCGCCCAGCCTACCGTCGCCGCGACGCCGACCTGTCCGGCGGGCATTGCCAGCTTTGCCGGCTACCTGACGCCGCGGGTTACGGTAGGGGGCCAGGCACGGGTGATCGTGACGGGCGCGCCGCTGCGCCTGCGACCATCCCCTTCGACTGATTCGCCGCAGATTGGCCTGCTGAACGCCGATCAGCGCATCAGGATTGTCGGTGGGCCGGAGTGCGCCAACGACATCGTGTGGTGGCAGGTGACCAGCGATGCAGGGAACGGCTGGGTCGCGGAAGGCATTCTGCCGGACACGTATTTCATCGAGCCGACGGCCGCACTTCCTCCTCCGACGGTTGCGGCAAGCGCCACTGCTGTCTCTACAGGGGCGTCCATCACCCCCGCTCCGACGCAGCCCCTGGCGGAAGGTCTGCCTGCAATCGCCGGCTCTCAGGCGCTCAATCTCGTGCAGTTCGCGCTTGAAGACGATGAAGCCGCGCTCGTGGCATCGACACCCTTCGGAACCGACACCGACTGGATTGCGGATACCGCCTTCACGCCCGACGGTGCCTTTGTCGCTTTCCTCGTCATCAGCTACAACGACAATACGTCGATCAGCCAGAATCTCCTGCTGGCCGATGCCACCGGCGAAACCGTGCTGGTCGCCGAAGACCTGTACGTGGGAATGCCCGTGGCATTTACGGTCGACGGCGAGCGCCTGCTGTACGTGACGGTGGATCGGGAAAATCCGAACATCATGTTGCCAGACGGGACGGCTGCCAATAACATCCTGTTCGTCGAACAGCCGCTCGATGGTTCGGCCGGGCCACAGGTGGTCGGCCAGGCGCTGTTCGGCGTCGGCTGCGGCGGCGGCTTTCCCTATCCGGGCGATACGGTCTTCAATCAGGAAGTTGGCTATGGCGGCCGTCCCTATGTCCTCGCCGATACATCCCGCGGAATCGTTTACA
>Ga0224722_1000912_pt1 | contig 16707 bp, 17 predicted proteins | sample Balambano_FR1_Me_FD_161646 | JGI IMG/M metagenome (GOLD analysis project Ga0224722, IMG submission 161646) | Freshwater sediment microbial communities from Lake Towuti, South Sulawesi, Indonesia - Balambano_FR1_MetaG | ecosystem: Environmental > Aquatic > Freshwater > Lake > Sediment | place... | reverse complement strand
GACCCGTACCACCGCCGAGAAGAAAATCGCCTCCACACAAATGGCAATCTCAGACCGCGAGGCAGAGAAACGCTTGGGGCAAAAGGCACTACAAGATGATAGCATCGCCAGCATTATCGCTTCGGGGGACTTAACGGGGCATGGAGGGAAGCGAAATGCGGGGATTGCGATGGGGCTTTCCGTCGCCGTTCCCGGTTTTGGGCAGATTTACAATGGGCAGTTGGTGAAAGGGTTAATTCTGATAGCCGTCTTTGCCATTGCGCTCTTAGTCATCAGTTTCTCCCCGGAGAAGGACGACCTTTTCAAACTGATTGGCTCCACATTTGCACTAAAACCAGCGCGTGATGTCTCAGTCTCCCCCCCGATAATGGCGGTGGCGGTGATTGGGTTTATCGCGTGGATATATGCCATAGTAGATGCACCGTTCTTTACCCGTCAGAATGAAGTCAGTAGGGAAGAACGTTCCCCGTCTGCGGTGGATAAATCGGGTTGGGAGGTGTAGGTAAACGGTCTCCGCGACAGAAGAAAGGGACGGGCGAATACGGGCAAAGCAAGAACAAACCCTACTCCGCCGTCAATCGTATTCCCGGCGAGCATCCAGCAACCACCCACTGCCCATCGTCCTCCGCCATATCGTAGATATATCCCATTCGGTAGTTCTCCTTTGTAGTTACTTCAACTTCCATCTGGGCATAGTTGTCCACAAAACGCCCCTCGACTAAGGTAATTTGTTGTGCTTCTATCAGTTCCGGGTAGGCTTTTTCTATCATGTCTTGGAATCGTTCCACAGTCCAGAGCGAACGAAACTCTGGAGAGGCATAGCGAAGTGCCTCCTTAAAGTCGCGTTTTCCAATCGCTTTTAGCTGACCCTCTACCTTTTTTGCGATGGCTGTTTTGGTCTGTTCATCTAGCGGCTTTGTTGCGATAGTTTGCGGGGAGTAGTTGAGCGCAGGCACTCGCTTTTGAGAGATAGGCGTGGGTTGTAGTGTCTCTGCCACCCGCATACTCAGCATCACCCCGACCAGTAGGAGTATCGGTGCAAAGACTATCCATAGCCGCTTGCCCCACGGGGACAACTTGACATTTGACGAGGTTTTCGGTGTTTTTGCGTTGGTTTCTTGCGGTATAATCATGCGATTTTGGATTTATTCGCTTTCCATAGCATCATAGCAAAGGATATTGACCAAGTAAATTAAATAATACAAAATGTCTCAAGCACGTTCCGAAAATTCCAATAATATCAGGGAAAGACTCGTCATCGAGCAAGCAAGCAGAATATAATGACAACTCAGCAAAAATCCGATGGTGGTAACAGGGAGTTCTAAACCACTGATGACCACACCGGAACAAACGGTGCCTATTCGTCGAAAACGAGGTCGTCCGCGTAAAGCCGATTTAATTAGTAGTGGTAGCGTCAGTCTCTTGCGTTACCGTCGTGAGACAACCCCCGATTCGATTTGTCTGCGTTTAAGTGGCAGTTTGGATATGTCCAATCTGCTGACTCTGCGTGACATCGGCTTTGCGGCAGTGGGAGAGCGTCCCAAATCCCTTATCTTTGACCTACGTTCGGTTCTTTCCGTGGAGATTGGCGCGATTAACTCGCTCGTAACCATCGCCCGTGTTGCCGGATTGGTTCACGTAGAGTTTCGCCTTATCCCCTCTAAAGCCTTACGAGAAACGCTGATAGTCACGGGATTAGATGCCATCCTCAAGCCCCTCCCAGAGAATGAGAACGGCGGACTTCCCGATTGGAGCAACTTAGAGGATACTCCCGATTCCACAGAACCCGATATGTTTATCGAAATTGAGGACGAAGAAATTGAAGATTTGGAAGAAATTGAAGATTTGGACGAGGATACGGTCTAAAAGAATGCAGTACCGTCCTTCATTCTGGTCGCCGCAATCTCCTCCTGAAACAATGTTGAGGGGTGCGGCGATTTTTTTGTCGGAGATTTAGCCCATGAACCCAACATCTGCCAACACCCTTTTGCCCTCCCTCCCCGAACTGCTTGCCGAATTGGTATCTGCGCCCGGTCCTCCCGGTCAGGAAGATGCGATTCGTGAGGTGGTCAAGGGCTATGTAGACCATATGGGGCTTTCGTCACGAGTAGATGCGAAGGGGAACCTTCTGACATGGCTCGGCGACAGTTTCCCCGAACGTCCCGATGTCGTTGTCACCGCACACTTGGATGAAATCGCGCTCATGGTACGTGCGGTGCATCCGCATGGGGAATTGGCGGTTTCTGCTCTGGGAGGAGTATACCCGTGGAAATGGGGAGAGGGACCGGTGGAGATATTGGGAGAGCAGATTGTTCCGGGGATTCTCTCCTTTGGCTCCATTCATACCACCTCCCCCCATGCCGTCCCCCAACAGATACGCGAGGGCAAACCCTTGACTTGGGAGCAGACCCGTATCGTGACCGGTCTATCTACCGATGTCCTTCGCCGCCTACGGATTCGCGAAGGAACCCGTGTGGTGATGGCACGCGAACGCCGCAAACTTTGGGAGATTGGCAATAATCTTCTCGGTTCGTACTTCTTCGATGACCGCGCCGACATTGCCGCATGGCTTTTGGCATTGGAGCGTCTGATACAAACCCCCATCCCTCGACAGAAGGGTATCCTTTTTGCCGTCACTACCAGCGAGGAGGTTGGGGGAGAGGGGGCATTGTACCTCCTCCATGAGTACCGTCCTCCGGTCTGTATCGCTTTGGAAATCGGTCCCAGCACCCCGGATGCCCCGTTCCCGGTAGACTCCACCCCCACTCTTTGGGTTTCGGATTCGTTTGCGGCAATGTCTCCCCGCGATATTCTTCGTGTGGAGGATGCGGCACAAGAGGCAGGGTTAGGTTTATACCGTCAAGCCCTGAGTCGGGGTGGCTCGGATGCCAGTTGTGCCGCATCGAAGGGTTTATGTGCGCGTCCCATCACCCTTGCGTTTGCCGCCGAAAATTCGCATGGTTTCGAGATAATGCACCGGGACGCTCCCCAAAATCTTGCGACTCTTTTAGTGACCCTCTTAAAGAACGGTGTAATCCCGAACCCCGCCTAATGCGACCTCCTTTGCACTTCCCTGCACTCCCCTATCAGAGGTCATTCGTCTGAGGGAAATGCACCTTCAAATACCGTTTCGCTCAGAGGGCGACGGCTATTGGGCTTTTCCCGCTCTTGCAGGTTTTCGGAGAGAAGCGAAATATCGCCGGGTCTACCCACAGCAACCATCGCCTCCACCGCAAACCGTTCCGGCAGACGGAAAACCACATGGGCTTTCTCATAGTCCAACCCTGCCATTGCATGAATCACTAAGCCCATTCGCGCCCCTTGCAAAGCCAAGTTCTCCCATGCCGCGCCCGTGTCAAAAGAGTGTGTCCGGCGCGGTCTGCCTTTGTCATCAGTGCGTTCAGAGACAAAAGCAATCAGCACTGCCGCTCGCACCACCCACACCTGATTCCCCTCCGCAAGTAGACTAAAAAACGGTTCCCAGTGCGGGGTATCTCGCTTCGCATAGAGCATCCGCCACGGCTGCCCATTCCCACTGGACGGAGCCCATCGCGCCGCCTCCAACAGTGTCATCAACTCCTCATCGGAAATCGCCTCCCCGGACATTGCCCGTGGCGACCATCTATCTAAAAATAATGGGTCAATCGGATGGTCTGCCTGCCGCACCGAACTCCCTCGAATCATACTCAAACTCTTTCCCTCCTACCTGCCCCACTCCACGGTGGAACAGTGCCACTACTATACCTCAATCTAGCGTGCGGATACGGACTCGTTGCACCGCATCACGCCATCGGTTTAGTAGGGCTTGGGCTTCATCACGGGAGATTTGTGGTTCAAAAACGGTATCGGCAGCCCAGAGAGTGCGAATTTCGTCGGTGCTTGCCCAGAACCCTGTTGCCAGCCCGGCTAAATAGCCTGCCCCCAAAGCCGTGGTTTCCAATACTTTAGGGCGTACCACGGGTAGTCCCATCAGATTGGCTTGGAACTGCATCAGCAGATTGTTCGCTGTAGCACCGCCATCTACCCGCAGTTCGGTCAATGTGCCGGATTCCTGCTCCATCGCAGAGAGTGCCTCTGCCGACTGAAAGGCGATAGATTGCACCGCTGCTCGTGCAATATGCCCTGCTGTGGTTCCCCGTGTTATCCCAAAAATTGCCCCACGGGCAAACGGGTCCCAGTAGGGTGCGCCTAATCCAGTAAATGCAGGAACAAAAACCACATCCCCTGCATCTGGCACGGACAACGCCAGTGCCTCCACGTCTGCCGACGATTCAATCACCCCCAAACCATCGCGTAACCACTGCACCACGGCCCCCCCAATAAAGACACTGCCTTCCAGAGCATACTGCAAATTCCCGTCCAGCGATGCGACAGCCGTTGTCAGCAAACCGTGTTCCGAAAGTACCGGAGTGGTTCCGGTGTGCAGGAGCATAAAACAGCCCGTTCCATACGTGTTCTTCGCCATTCCCGGCGTGTGACACATCTGACCAAACAGGGCAGATTGTTGGTCGCCTGCAACACCCGCAATCGGAAGCGATTCCCCCCAAAGGTCGGAAGTCGTCTCTGCAAAAACCCCCGACGATGGCACAATCTGTGGCAGGAGAGAACGTGGGATGTTCAGGGCTTGCAACAGAGCATCGTCCCAATCGCCCGTATGCAAGTTGTAGAGCAAAGTACGAGAGGCATTGGTAGGGTCGGTGGCATGAACCGTTCCAGCAGTCATCTGCCAGATAAGCCATGTATCCGGGGTTCCAAAAGCCAGTTCCCCACGCTCAGCACGCTCTCTTGCTCCCGGTACATTCGCCAACAACCATGCAATCTTACTTCCGCTAAAGTAGGGGTCTAACGGCAAGCCAGTACGCTCACGAAACCATGTCTCTTTGCCCTCGGCTTTGCGTTGTTGGCAAAAATCAGCAGTGCGTCGGTCTTGCCAGACTATCGCGTTCGCAATCGGTTCCCCCGTCTTTTTGTCCCAAAGAATCGTCGTTTCCCGTTGGTTGGTAATACCAATTCCGGCTATCTCCGAGAGCGACAGCCCTGACTTCCAGAGGGCTTCTTTTGCCACCTCGGCTTGCGATTGCCAGATTTCCGCCGGGTCATGCTCCACCCACCCTTCCTTGGGGAAAATCTGCCGGAACTCGCGTTGGGCTACCGCCAGTATCTGCCCCTCCCGGTCAAAGAGAATTGCACGGGAACTGGTCGTCCCTTGGTCAAGGGCTAAAACGGCACGCTTCATTGGCTTCTCCTCACGTTTTCAAGATATTCTCCCTTCAATGTACGTCATATCTGCTTAGAAAGGGTTCTTGGGCAAACTTTTTCTCCCTCTTGCTAAAATAGTGCTATAGAATTTCCCCAAATAGGGAAGAATAGAATAGGAGAGTTCTCTGGTTTTTCACTGTCGGTTGTGGATGGACGGAAACCAATCAACCTTCTCGTGTCATCAAACACCATCACAGGAGCAATTTAGTATGCCCGCGATTTCTCGCGTTATGCCTCGTTTACTGACAACGATATGCTGCCTCGCTCTCACTCTCTCGGCACAAGCGCAGATTGTCACCTATAACTTTAATGGCGCAGTGTTTAATGCCCCCTCTTCGGTCAACCCGAATGTGACGGCAAACAATGTAAATGCCACTGGCTCCAGCACCACAATTTCCGAAGGGTCTGGGGCAGGGATTGATACCCTGCTCATCTTTGGTATCAACAACAATGGGAGTGCCGCACAAGCCGTCGCCAATAACACCTACTTCCAGTTCACCGTCACGCCGAATATCAACCGGGAAATGGACTTAACCTCGCTGACCTTCACGGCGGCGCGTGGAGGAGCAAGCACTCCACGTGGCTGGGTACTGCGTAGCAGTATCAATGGCTTCTCTTCCAATATCGCTACCGAACTGATTCCCTCGGTACTGCCAACATTCAGCCCATTTTCGGTAGACCTTTCTGGTGCTGCCTTCCAAAATCTGACTACCGCCACTACGTTCCGGGTCTACTTCTTCTCTCCCGCAGGCTCACTCAATGGTAACTTCGACAACCTGCAACTGAACGGAACGGTGAACGCGATTGGGAACGCTTTAGCCCCCGAACCGGGAACCTTTGCCCTCACCCTGTTGGGTATCTGCGGTATTGGAGTATCCCGTCGCTTGCGCCGTCGGAACGGCTAAGCAAAACCCTTTACCAATTGACAGAGGCAGGGCGACGTGCCATAATCACGGTATGTCCTCTGCCCTCTCCGCATCGTTGTCGCCTCCCTTACAAATCACCTTTTTAGGAACCGGGACTTCCACCGGCGTTCCCTCGATTGGATGTACCTGCGCCGTCTGCCGTTCCTCTGACCCGCGCAATAAACGCCTTCGTCCCTCCATCTCCGTCAAAGTTCTGGCAGGGGAGTTTACGGGCGCAACCATTCTGGTGGATACCACCCCCGATATGCGAACCCAAGTGCTTCGTGCGGGCATCACCCGCCTAGATGCGGTACTTATCACCCATACCCATGCCGACCACATCTTCGGCATGGACGATATTCGGCAGTTTAACTTTCACCAGAAGCAACGTATTCCGGTTTATGGAACCCCAACTACATTAGACTATCTCTGCCGGGTATTCTCCTACTGCTTCACACAGACACAAGAGGGGGGAGGAAAGCCACAGATTGACTTGAATCCCATTGCCATTGGGGAATCGTTTATTGTCTGCGGCGTGACTGTCACGCCACTTACGGTGCTTCATGGCACATTTCCGGTCACTGCGTTTAAGTTCGGTGACCACTTCGCCTATGTTACCGATGTCTCTGCCATCCCTGAAGAGACACAGTCGCTTCTGACCGGTTTGGAAACCCTTGTCTTGGGGACAGTACGCTATGACCCCCACCCTACTCACTTTGGCTTACATCAGGCAGTTGAAGCGGCGCAGGGCTTGGGAGTTCGCCAGACCTACTTCACCCATCTTTCGCACCACTTCGACCATGCGACCTTGCAAAGCGAACTACCGAGCGGTATCGCGCCAGCCTACGACGGTCTGCAACTTACCGTGGGGTAACGACTACCCAGTCACTTTCCAGCCAATCATCTCCCACGCCACCGGGTGAGTATAATACCCTTCCTGCACCCACTCCACCAATCGGCGAAAGAAGTTTGCGGTTTCGGGGGTAGTTTCTATCATCTTTAGGAGCGTATCTTGTTTGGACGGTTCCAGCGCACTAAAAGGGAGGTGATATGCCTCTTGTGCCGTCTGCTCTACTATCCCCAAGAAGGTACGGCACTCCACAAGATAGCCTGATAAGTCTCCTTGAAACTGCTTCATCAGGTAGGATAGGACATCCGCTTCTATCGCACCGGGCGAGGTATCACCGGGGACGATACGGACGATAACAGACTGCAATGTCTGCGCTTGTTGTTGGTCAAAGAGGGGTTTTAGTTCCACAGGGGTATTGTACGCAGTTTTATCGCCCCTGCCAAGTTCCGTAAAAATAACAGGGTAATTCCTTTTATTGTTTCGACAGATATCAACTTTTACTCTTCGGAAGAGCGATAGAAGTTAGGAGAGGGATTCCCTCCCTCTAATCGCCACCACAGAGTGGAAACGAATTGAAAAGGATGGAAGAGAAATGATTCGTATTGTTCTCGCATCGGTTCTCGCTATCGCTTCATTGGCACTTGTCGGAACCGCTGCTTCCGCACAACCGACCCGTTTTCATGCCACCATGAGCGGACTTCAGGAAGTCCCAGCGAATGCAAGCCCCGCAACTGGTTTTGGGCGGGTGGATATCCTTAGCCCGACCTCGATTTTAGTACGCCTATCGGTTTCCGGTTTAGGGAGTAATATCATCAACCCGCCGGGAGTTCACCTGCACCGTGGTGCGCCGGGTGTGAACGGTCCTGTGGTGGTTAGCCTCTTACCGCAGTTCGTTGGAACCGGGGGAGCAGGGTTCAACTTTATCGAAATTGACCAAGTGTACTCCAACGATACTACTCCCGGTGTTTCGACCTTTGTCACCGAAATTCAGAGTGGCACTAGCTACTACTTCAATGTCCACACCGCGCAATTTCCTCCCGGTGAAGTTCGTGGGAACCTCTTCTCCGCTCCCGAACCCACTACCGTTGGTCTTCTCGCGCTGGGAACGGTTGCCTTCGGTGTCGTGGCACGTCGCCGTATTCACCGTTAGACGCATTTATCCTTAACCTGAGTGAGTTTCTCTCTCGCCGCATCTACCGCACGGTAGATGCGGCATTTTCTGGGTGAAACAGGATTTTCGGAGAAGGGGCGTGAATTAGATGGCATGACAGCATTGCCCGCCCTACCCTCTTTGAAAATTACCGACATTGAGCGAATCACCTTAGATGTCCCCTTCACTCCCCGGTGCGAGTATTGGAACGCCCTTTTGGTACGGAACTGGCGTGTTGTCGAGATATGCCGTGTGACCACGGAGGGTGGTTTTGTCGGGATGGGCGAGACTCTACCGCACTACACTTGGGCAAAAGTCACTGACGAAGCGGTACACCGGGCAAAGGGCAAGAACGCAGCGACTCTCCTCAGCGATGACAGTTTGGGAGCGGGTTTGCAGATGGCTCTCTACGATGTGGTGGGAAAAGCCCTAAATGTTCCCGTTCACCGCTTGTTGGGGCAGCCACAGGTGCGCGAATGGTGTCCGATAGCGTGGTGGAACCATGATATGTCCCCGGAAGCCCTTGCCGAGGAAGCGCAAGAAGCGGTTGCCGCGGGGTATCTTTCGCACAAGTTTAAGACCCGTCCGTGGTTAGACCCCTTCGCACAGGTGGAGCAGGTAAGTGCGGTCACTCCCCCCTCCTATCGTATTGATGTAGACTGGAACGATATGCTACTCAATGTGGGCAATGCCGCCCCGATTCTGCAAGAGTTAGACACCTACGAGCGTATCGCTATCTACGAAGGTCCGATTCCTCAACGCGATATAGAGGGGTATAAGCATCTACGCCGCAAGACGAATCGCCCGCTTGCGATTCACTTCGGACTTCCCCCGTTTGCCACCTGCGTTCGCGAGGAGATGTGCGATGGCTTTGTCATGTCGCATGGGGGGGCAGGAGTGATGCGGATGGGAGCGCAGTGTGCCGCGTTTGACAAGCCTTTCTGGTTACAGATGGTAGGAACTGGACTGACTACCGCATGGTGCGCTCACTTTGGCGCGGTACTGACCCATGCACAGTGGCCCGCGATTACCTGCATGAATAACTACACCGACGACCTCATTATCGAACCGCACACCATTCAACACGGCTTGCTTCGCGTCCCCGAAGCTCCCGGATTGGGAGTCACCTTTGACGAATCCGCCATCGCAAAGTACCGCATGGAAGCCCCGTATGCACTGGAAGAGCGCAAGAACATTATCTCCGTGGTTTGGTCGAGCGGGAAAGTCGTTCACTTTGCGCTCATGGCACATCGTCAGTTAGCCCATGCCAAAAGCCCGTTTGCCCATGAAGCCTATGCGGGGTTCCCGCCAGAGATTGGGCGACAGTGCTGGGAGGACTTCTTAGCCGGGAACCACCCGATAGATGTCCGGGGCGTGAAATTGGAGATTCGCTTAGACGATGGAAGCAAGGAGTGGAACGACCTCTACCAACGTTGCCTCCGCGCCCCCGTCCACGAATCCCGCATCCTGTAACCTGTAACCTTTTACGTCCCCTCACGAGTGAAGGATTTACCGACTACTTTTCCGTTCCGGAAGTTCAGGCGATGCGGTTTGCAGAATCCTGTGGAAAGACACGGCGGTAGATGCGCTCAAGAGGAATGGCTATTTCATGTTCGTCGAGTCGGATGCGGAGCGTGTCCGTGGGCAGAATATGTGTGCCGAGAATTGCCCATAAGCCGTTCTCCAGTTTACCGTAGTGGGTCATTGCCGGACGGTCTTGTTCCACGAGAACATAATGCAACAATGATTCGATGCGTTGGTAATCTGTAAACTTGTCCGTGCGGTCATCGCGCTCAGTGGACGGACTCAGCACTTCAAAAATCACGACAGGATTGGTGAGAGCGTTATGCTCGTCTGTCAACGGTGCGCCGCAGACAATAATGAGGTCAGGGTAGTAGATGGTTTGCGGTGCCACCGCCACCTTCTGGTCACTTCCTAAGACATCGCATACACTGCCCAATGTTCTCAAGGCTAAGTTCACTTCAAACGTCAAATCGGCTTGAATCAGGTTATGTTCCAGTGAACTACCGGGCATTTTGACTACCTTTCCTGCAATCAGTTGATATTTCTCTCGCGCCCGCAGGTCGAACGCGGCAAACTCTTCCTCAGTCATCGTACCAACCAGTTCGGCAAGGTCGTAGCGTTGGTATGGTGTTCGCGGTTGGGGAGCAAACGCGGGCAAGTGCGTCGGGTCTAAAGTGACTGCGGATGATGTCTGGCTCATTGGGTTTTCCTTCTCACACGATTACGCTACTATTGTAGCACTGTTAAAAGCCCATCTTACCTATTTCATTGCTATCGGGACAGACTCACTTCCTATTTCGGCAGCATTTTTTGTATTTGATGCCCGAACCGCAGGGGCAGGGGTCGTTGGGTCCGACGGTTTTCCAGAGATGTTCTTGCGCTTGTGCCTTTTCGCGTTGCTCCTGCGCCGCGAGCATCTGCTGAATTTCGGCAGGGGCGCGTCCCGCATGAAGCAGGCTTGCCATTGTCTTCATATACGGGTCAATATGGGTGAAGAACTTTTTGTAGCCCGCGCAAAGATAGTTTAAGCCCCACTCGCCATCGGGGGTGCGAATAAAACGGTGCTTGGGACATTCGCCATGACAGGCAAAGCGTACCTCACACTGGCGGCAGTATTGTGGCAGGGTGTCCCGCTTATCGGTTCCAAACTTGACCTGCTCTGGGGATGCCACCATTTCCGCCAGCGATTTCTCACGAATGTTTCCTCGACGATATTCGGGATAGACATAGTGGTCGCAGGCATAGAGGTCACCGTTATGCTCCATTGCCAGAGCCGTGCCGCATGTTTCCGAGAACACACAGATACTTGCCCCCACTCCTGCCCAACTCGCCAGCGCATTGTCAAAGTGCTGCACAAAAATACGCCCAATGTCATGGCGTACCCACTCCTCAAAGATAGCCACCAAGAAGTTCCCGTAATCGTCGGCACGCACACTCCATTCGGTCACGGGGGAACGCCCCTCGCCCTCTTTCGCCGGAGGTGCTAATGCGAGTTGGATTAAGCCGTTTTCACTGGTTAGAGGGGCAGTCGCTGCACGCTCGACCAAGGGAATAAACTGGATAAACCCCGAACCGATCTCCTTCAGAAAGCGATAGACCTCTAACGGTTCCTGTGAGTTTGCTCGATTTACCACAGTCAGCGTGTTGAACTCCACCCGATGCTTCTTAAGACACTCCAAGCCACGAAGAACCTGCTCAAACGTATCTCTGCCACGCTTATCCACCCGGTAGACGTTGTGGAGATATGCAGGACCATCTATCGAAAGCCCCACCAAAAACTGATTTTCGTGAAGAAACCCGCCCCATTCGTCGTCCAAAAGCGTGCCGTTGGTTTGAAAAGCGTTCACAATGCGCTTTCCCTGTGCGTACTGCTTTTGCAACTCCACCACCCGTCGGAAGAAGCGTACCCCCAAGAGCGTTGGCTCTCCCCCCTGCCAAGCAAACGAGATTTCGGGGACTTCCTGCTGCTCGATATACTGGCGAATGTAGAGTTCCAGAACATCATCAGGCATTGCCCACGATGGACGCTCTTTGCGCCCCTCCTGCGCGTACAAATCCTCTTTCTCCAAATAGAAACAGTAGCGGCAATCCAGATTACAGATAGGACCAATCGGTTTGGTCATAATGTGGAAAGCGGTTGGTTTCTGCTGGGGTATCACAGGAGAGGTAGCAGTAGGAAGAAGTTGCAACGGTGCTTTTCGGAGAACAGGCATACCGTATTAAACCACTTCTACAGTCAGACCGGGGGAGGGTTGGGGTATCAAGATACGTCCCGCTCCCGCTTCCTTCAGTGCTGCGATAGTGCGTTCCGGTTCAAAGGTCAGGGCAAGAATGGTTCCTCCCTGTCCTGCACCCGCGAGTTTCCCGGCTATTGCCCCGTTCGCCAATGCCACTTCAATCAGTCGGTCACAGGCTTCCCCCGATGCGCCGAGGTCATGCTGAATCTTCTGGTTCTCGTTCATCGCTGCGGCGATAGCCTCCCAATCGCCTTCTATCAGGGCTTGCTTTCCCCAACGGGCGAGGTGCGGAATCCGGTCGTACCCGGCGCGAACTTCGGGGTCCCCTTCCAGCCAACGTTGGCGCACGGACTTATGCACGGTTCCTGAATGGTGCTTTACCCCGGTGTGCGCCAATACCACGGGGAGCGGAGGAATAATATCCGCTAACGGTTCAATCGTCGCATAGGGCTGTGCATCGGGGGGGATATGGGAACCCTTGTCGCGGAAGTCCATATAGTTCAAGCCCCCAAAGACAGTCATATACTGGTCTTGGAAGCCGCAGACCACTCCCATTATCGAGTATTCAATGTCGCGAATCGCCTCGGCAACGGCGTAACGGTGCAGTTCCAAGCCTATCTGTTTTGCCACCGCCCCAAAGACCGCCCCCACCAACGCGGTAGACCCAGACAGCCCGGCTTGCATCGGGATTTCCGAACTGGTTTTCAGGTGGAAGTGGTGTGTCCCCGGCTCTATCTTCAAGCCCTTCAGCACCGCTTTGGATAGGTCAAGATGGTTGCCCACAGGTTCCAAGTCCGCGAGGGATTGAATCTCCTGTGTATCGCCGTTATCGGCTTCGACAATCAGGGTATCGGCGGGGTGAATTTCGCATCGAGCACGCTCCACCGTTGAACAAGAGATGACCGATCCCCCATACATATCGGTAGGATTGCCGAGAACCCCGCAACGTCCCGGCGAAGTTGCCACAATAATACTCACAGTGCCTCCCATTCCCCGCACCGGGGAAAGTTACTCTACCGTGCCGTTCACCATCGAAGCACTGGTATCCTGCCCAGCGACACAGCAAAAAAACCGCACGGTAGATGCTCGTGCGGTTTATATTTTGTAAAGGAAAAGACCTTACTTATCGTCAGTGTCCTTCTTGTTTTGGCAGGCAATCTTAATGTCTATTGCATTCTTTACTGCACCGATGGTAAACCAAACGCAGTTGACAATGGTGACGACATCTTGAACATCAAAGCCTTCCATAAAAATTCACCTCCTTTCTCGTAAAGATGAGTGAAAAACGCTTATGGTGATCTGCCGCGAGAAAAAGTGGCTCCACAGCAGGCGAAGTTTGGGTATAATAAAGCGTGACGGGAGCATTCTCGTGCAGGGCGTACAGAAGCGAAGCGAGTGCCGGGTTTTCGCTGACAACGTAGACCTGTGTGTTGTCTGGTAGAAGATGCAGAACGCGGAGACAGTTTTCGGTCAGTGTCTCAATGTTGCGGGCGGCAATCAGCATCGGGCTTCCACACTTGCGGCAGAAGCGGTCAATGGCGGCAAAGTCGGTGCTGTTTTCCAAAAGCAGGGCAACAGCAAGGACGGTGCAGTCGCGAAACTTGCGCGGCAGAACGGACAACGTTTCCGCGTCCGCGTCGGTGATAAGAAGCAAAGGGCTACCAGACATTTACAAATCCTCCATTTTAAGTTGATGGAGGCATTAAACCGTAGAGGTTTTGATAGTGAAACTGCGTTAATTTGCGTTAGCGGTTAAACACAAACTAGCGCGAATAAACGCAAATGAAACAGTAAAATTTTTGAGAGAGGTAGTTTCTATGGCATTAAAGCGCGGCGGAAGATATCTCCCTTCACCGACTTTCACTGCTATTTTAGATAAGTGGCTCAACCACTATCGGCAACAAAATAGCCTCGGGCGGCTGGATGATGCCATTTCGGAGTTAGAGATTCAAGCCAGCGTTGGACGTAGTGTTATTCAAAAGTGTCGTGGGACACCGTCCCCAGTAAACCCGGATTATTTCCTACGCATCGCAGCGGCTATCGGTGTCACGCCGGAAGTATGGGTTCACTACACCATTACACAAGCGGAGGTTGAAGAAGACACTCCCTCACACATGATACCTATCTCGGAGTCGGTGACACGTGATGTGAGGAGGGTGTTGTGCCGTGAGCAGAGGTTGACGGGGTTCTTTTATGGAAGGCGCGATATTCTGGAGGGTTTGAAAGCCTTTTTCACGGGGACGAATGGGGCAGGGAGGCGCAAAGTGGCGGCGGTGACGGGTTTCGGGGGCGAAGGGAAGACCTCGATTGCCTTGCGCTATGCCTACGAAAACAAAGAGGAGTACAAATATGCTTTCTTTGTGCGGGTAGATGGGATAGATGGGGTGACGGAGGCTTACGCTGACATTCTGGCGGTCATTGCGGAAGATACCGCAATCCCCGATAAGACACGAACGACCTACCAGCAGGCTCTGGCTGCCTACGGTGCAGACAAGAGGGAGGCTGGTTGGGTGACGAGGGCGTTGAAGGAGTGGATGCAAACTGCCGAGCAATTCCTGATAGTGTTCGATAATGCGGACTTTTGCAATGCTGAGGTGCGAGAAAAGGTCAGTAAATCGTTGATAGATGCTTCCATTAGCCTAACTGAGAGGGAGCAGGAGTTGGCGAGGGGCATTGAGGGGCAGATGACGGAGGATGAATTTGCGGAGTTTCTGCCGGAGGAGAGCAAGGGGCATTTTTTGCTGACATCGCGTATCTCGAAGTTTACGAGCCGATTAACGAATGTTAGATGTTTTTATCTGGAGTACCAATCGTGGGACGCGGCGGAAGAGTTTCTTGTTGCGCGGGGGACAGCGGGCGTGGTTGCGGGTCTGAAGGTCTTGGCGCAGGGGGAGAAGACCGCCGTTGAGAATATTGTGACCACATTGGGACGCTTGCCGCTTGCGCTGGAGCAGGCAGGGGCGTTTATTCACACCTCGACACGCTACGAGACTGACCGAAAAGGCAGGTTTGAATGGTACAATGCCGCACTGGAGAGGACGAAACAGCGGCAGGGGCATACGATGGAGATAGTGGAAGGGGGAACGCCTACCGAGGGAGATTACCATTCGTCCGTTGCGTTGACATATGATATCAGCCGGGAGGCGATACGCGCCGAGCAACACGCGGGTATGTCAACTGGAGAAGCAGCACTGTGCGCTCTGTCCCTGTATTCGTTCCTGAATCCCGACGACCTTTTCCCGGAACTGTTGACGGGGGCGGTGAACACCGTATCAACCAATGCCGAAGGGTTGCCGACGGACGCGGAAGACTTGCTCCTGCCGCTGTTCCGCCTCTTTGTAGCCTGCCAAGCCTTATCTGCGGAAGATACCGAAGCAGAGGAGGTGGGGAAGGCGATAGCGGCGACCAACGCTCCCTTGCAACGCTATTCCCTGTTGGAGTTTGACACTGTGGGGTGGACATACCGGATGCACCGGGTCTTGCAAGACGTGGTTCGCTCCAAGATGAATGCCGATGAACGGAAAAATTGGACGGTTCGCTCTTTAGGAGTCTTAGATGGTATCTGGAACGCTCTCCCCGAAACAAATAACGCTGCGTGACCGCCTTGCCACGCACGTTGAAGCCTTATCCACGCATCTGAAGCAACAGAATCTCTCCCCGGAAAACGCGCTTTTCCTACTGGCGAAGACAGGAAACTACCTGCATAACACGGCACAGTACGGTAAGGCGGAAGACATTCTCACCAGTGCCTTGCAATTGTCTGCGCCACACAAAACGGCAATCCTAGCACTCTACGCACTTAGCATCAACAACTTGGCACTGTTATACCAAGCGACAGGACGCTACGCTGAAGCGTTGCCGTTGTATGTGGAAGCGTTGCAGATTTATCGGGAACTGTTCCCCTATCCCCACAACGACAAAGCAACCAGCATCAACAACTTGGCAGGGCTTTATTATGCTATGGGACGCTACGATGAAGTGTTGCCGTTGCTTGTGGAAGCGTTGCAGATTGTTCGGGAACTGTTCCCCTATCCCCACAACGACAAAGCAACCAGCATCAACAACTTGGCGGCATTATACGAAGCGACAGGACGCTACGCTGAAGCGTTGCCGTTGTATGAGGAAGCGTTGCAGATTTATCGGGAACTGTTCCCCTATCCCCACAACGACAAAGCACGAAGCATCAACAACTTGGCAAGTCTTTATCAGGATATGGGACGCTACGATGAAGCGTTGCCGTTGTTTGTGGAAGCGTTGCAGATTGTTCGGGAACTGTTCTCGTATCCCCACAACGACAAAGCAAACAGCATCAACAACTTGGCAAGTCTTTATTATGCTATGGGACGCTACGGTGAAGCGTTGCCGTTGCTTGTGGAAGCGTTGGAGATAATGGTTGCGGTCTTGGGAGAGAATCATCCAACCACAAAGATTGTTGCCGGGAACTTGCAGGGCTTACGGGAAGAGATGCAGGCGCGTGGGGAGTTGCCATCGGGTTTTGGGGAAGCAAAAAAAGTTACTGATGGTGGCTTACCGGTGGCAGATAGCGGTGTAGTGAAGCGTCGCAGAGGTTCAGGATAGGCTAATGCCGGTTTCGGACAGCCCGATGGCGGTTCCCCACAGAGATTTTTGGTTCCATCGCAGAGATTTTTCGATTTACCGTGAGGAATTATGGCTTAATCGGAGACTTTTGTTGGTTCCCCGGAGAGTTTTGCGGGTTCCCCGGAGAGATTTGGTGGTTTATCGCAGAGGTTGGCTTTTTCGGGAGAGCGTTTTGTGTTAGGC
>Ga0224722_1000911_pt1 | contig 16721 bp, 14 predicted proteins | sample Balambano_FR1_Me_FD_161646 | JGI IMG/M metagenome (GOLD analysis project Ga0224722, IMG submission 161646) | Freshwater sediment microbial communities from Lake Towuti, South Sulawesi, Indonesia - Balambano_FR1_MetaG | ecosystem: Environmental > Aquatic > Freshwater > Lake > Sediment | place... | reverse complement strand
GTGCGCTGGCCGCGGCCCTGACGTGCTCCGCGGCGGCGGGGGCGACGACAGTCTCGGTGGCGGCCGCGGGCCGGACGTCCTCGATGGGGGTGCCGGCGCGGACACCTATGACGGTGGGCCAGGGCGGGATGCCCTGCTCGGGGTCGACCCCGCGGAGGGCGATGTCGTCATCGGGTGAAGCGGCCCGCTTGGGCGAAGCCGCCAACCGTGAGGTACACAACATCGGGTGACCAGCCCGCCAGCGCGCCCGGCAGCGGGCCCGGCAGCGGGCCCGTCGGCGGAGCCTGTCGCCGGGGCGTGGGCGCCGCTGCAGCAGCGGACCTACCGCCGCTTCTGGGTGGCCCTGCTGGTGAGCAACATCGGCACGTGGATGCAAACCGTTGGGGCGCAGTGGCTGCTCGTGGACGAGCTGGGCACACCGGGGCTGGCCCCACTGGTGCAGACCGCGGCCACCCTGCCCGTGCTGCTGCTCGCGTTGCCGGCCGGTGTGCTGGCTGACACCTTCGACCGGCGACGGCTGCTCATCGCGGTACAGGCCGCTGCGGTCTCGGTCTGCGCGCTGCTGGCCGCGCTGACCGCCGCCGGGCGCACGACGCCCGCGCTGCTGCTCACACTCACGTTCCTGCTCGGCTGCACCGCCGCCCTCACCGCGCCGGCCTACCAAGCGACGATCCCGGACATCGTGCCGCGCGACCAGCTGCCAGCCGCCGCCGCACTGGGCTCGGCGAACATGAACATGGCGCGGGCGATCGGCCCTGCCGTCGCTGGAGCGCTCATCGCCCAGGTCGGCGTGGCGGCGGCGTTCGGGGTGAACGCGTTCAGCTTTCTGGCGTTCCTCGCGGTGCTGTTGGCCTGGCCGGGGTTGCGCACCCGCTTGGCGCACCCGCCGGAGCGGTTCACCGCGGCGTTGAGGGCCGGCAGCCGCTACGTCCGCAACTCCCGTGTGGTGCGTCGCATCCTGCTGCGGCTCGGGCTGTTCGTCGCGCCCGCCTCCGCGCTGTGGGCGCTGCTGCCGCTGGTGGCCACCCAACGCCTGGGGCTGGGTTCGCAGGGGTACGGCCTGCTGCTCGGCGCGGTCGGCGCCGGCGCCGCGGTCGGGGCGCTGCTGCTGCCGCGGCTGCGCCGTCAGCTAGGCCCCAACCTCGTCCTCACGCTCGCGTCGGTGGTGTACGCCGCCGCCCTCGTGGGGCTCGTCGCTACCCCGTCGCCGGCCGTCGCCGCGATCGGGCTGGTGCCGGCGGGCGCCGCCTGGGTCGGCGTGCTGTCGACGATGAACGCCTCGTTGCAGCTGTTCCTCCCCACCTGGGTGCGCGCACGAGGGCTGTCGATCTACCAGATGGTGTTCTTCGGGGCTCAGGCTCTGGGCGGGGTGGTGTGGGGGCTAGCCGCCGAGCTGCTGGGGGTCGTCACCGCGTGCGGACTCGCGGCGGCGACACTCGCGCTCGGGGCGGCCTCGATGGGGGTACTGCCGCTGTGCGACGCGGCCGGCCTGGGCCGCGACCTCGTGTCGTACTGGCCGGAGCCGCAGGTGGCGGTGGAGCCCACACGCGACGTCGGCCCTGTGCTGGTGACCTCGGAGTACGTGGTCGCCGCGGAGCGGCAGGAGGCGTTCGTCGCGGCGATGCGCGCGGTGGAGCGGTCCCGGCGGCGGACCGGGGCCTACCGCTGGCGGCTCTACCAGGACGCTGCCCACCCGCACCGCTTCGTCGAGGCGTTCCTCGTGGCGTCCTGGGGTGAGCACCTACGCCAGCACGAAGGGCGGCTGACCGCGGCGGACGAGGTGATCGAGCGGCGCGCCATCGCGTTGACCGACGGCGAGCCCGTCGTGTCGCACCTGTTCCCGGCGGGGGCGCTGACGCCGCCCGCGCAGGACTGACCGGGCCGGCGCCGGGTCACCCTGAGGAGACCGACCAGTCCTCGAGCACCGGTCATCACCACCGGCGCGCAAGAGTTGTGTGACCCACGTCACACTTGACACCGGGATTGGTACGGACAACACTGCGCATTGGTTCGTACCAATCCGTCACGAGAGGCGCCGCCCATGCACATCCGTCGTTCCGTTGCCGCGGTCGTCGCGGCCAGCGCACTCGGCCTCACCGGCTGTGGGCTCGGAGGAGGTGGCGGCGAGCAGACGACCCCCGAGGCCACCGGAGCACCCGAGGGGGAGATCACCGGAGAGATCACGTTCTCCACCCTGCAGCTCAAGCCGACGTTCACCGAGTACATCGAGGGCGTCATCGCCGACTTCGAGGCCGAGTACCCCGGCACGACCGTCAACTGGATCGACGTGCCGTTCCAGGGCGCCCAGGAGAAGATCATCGCCGACGCGCAGGCCGGCACCTTGCCCGACGTCATTAACCTCAACCCGAACTTCGCGCAGCCGCTGGCCGTCGAGGGCATCTTCGCCAACCTCGACGAGGTGGCGCCCGGCGTCGGTGAGCAGTACGTCCCCGGCGCGTACGAGGCCTTCACCGTGCCCGGCCAGGAAGGCCACTTCGGCTTCCCGTGGTACCTCACCTCCGAGGTGACCATGGTCAACAGCGACCTGATGGAGCAGTCGGGCCTCGACCCCGAGCAGCCGCCGGCCACGTTCGACGAGCTCACCGCGGCCGCCCGCACGGTGGCCCAGGCGGGCGACGGGAAGTTCTACGGCATGCACCCGGCCCTGGAGAACAAGGTCGCCACCGACCTGGTCAAGCTCGGCGTCCCGCTGCTCAACGAGGAGCAGACCGAGTGGGTGTTCAACACCCCGGAGGCCGTCGCCTACGTTCAGGAGTTGGTCGACCTCTACGACGAGGGCGTCTTCCCGCCCGACTCGCTCACCGAGGACCACAGCAAGGAGATCGAGGCCTACCAGGCCGGTCGGATCGCCCTGTTCCCCTCTGGCCCGAACTTCCTCACCATCGTGCGGGAGAACGCGCCGCAGGTGGCCGACGCGACGGTCGTCGCCCCGCAGATCGCCGGCGAGGACGGCGCCGCGAACATGGCGGTCATGGGCCTGCTCGTCCCCCAGAGCAGCCCGAACCTGCCGACCGCGCTCGCCTTCGCCGAGTTCATGACCAATGCCGAGAACCAGCTCGAGTTCGCCAAGATCGTCACGATCCTGCCCAGTGTCACCGAGGCACTGGAGGACCCGTACTTCACGGACACCTCCGACGGGACCGTGGACTCCCTGGCCCGCAAGATCTCCGCGGAGCAGATCGCCACCGCCAAGAACATGGTGCCGGTGCAGTTCGACGATCGCGTGAAGTCGGCCGTCATCGGCCAGATCCAGCGCGCGATGAACGGGCAGCAGTCGGCCGAGGAAGCGGTGCAGAAGGCCGTCGACGAGGCCAACGCGATCTCGTTCCGCTAACCGACTGGTGGGGTGCGCGGCGGTTCCCCCCCGCCGCCGCGCACCCCACCGCCACTCGATCCGAGGGGTCTCCATGCGCAGTCGCCGCTGGTTCACACCGTGGCTGTTCGTCGCGCCGGCACTCGTCATCGCCGTCGTGTTCTACATCCTGCCGTTCGTCAACACCGGCATCCTCAGCTTCACCGACGCCCGCGCGCTGGGTGGTGGCACCTTCACCGGCCTGGAGAACTACGCCCGGCTAGCCAGCGACCCGCAGTTCTGGCTCGCTACCCGCAACACCATCCTGTACGCGATCGTCGTGGTCCCGCTGCTGGTGGTGCTGCCGCTCCTGCTGGCGATCCTGGTCCAGCCGCAGATCCCCGGGATGGGCTTCTTCCGCTCCGTCTTCTACTCCCCCGTCGTCGCCTCGATGGTCGTGGTCGGCCTGATCTGGGCGTGGCTGCTGCGCTCCGACGGGCTGGTCAACTACATCTTCCAGACCCTGCGGATCATCTCCGAGCCCTTGCCGTTCCTCACCGACGCCACGCTCCTGCTGTTCTCCTCCATGTTCGTCACCGTGTGGAAGGGCCTGGGCTACTACATGGTGGTCTACCTGGCCGCCCTGGCGAACGTCCCGCGGGAGCTGCACGAGGCCGCCGAGGTGGACGGCGCCGGCGCGGTGCGCCGCTTCATGTCCGTGACGGTGCCAACGCTGCGCTCGACGATGCTGCTGGTCGGGATCCTGTCCACCATCGCGGCGTTCAAGGTGTTCGCCGAGGTGTTCGTGCTCAGCAACGGCACCGCCGGCCCTGGCGGCGACGCCCGCACCCTCGTGTTCACCATCCGTGACGTCGGGCTGGGCCTGGGCGGCGAGGTTGGCTACGCCTCGGCGATGAGCCTGGTGCTGTTCGTGCTCACGATCGGGTTCTCCCTCGCCTACGTCAAGCTCAACCGTGAGGAGCAGGCCGCGTGACGACCGTGACCGCCACCCCGACGACGCTTCCGCAGGCGGCGCCGCCCAAGACCCCGCGACGGCGAGCCAAAGTCGGCGGGCAGACCCCCGGCGCCCTCGCGGTGCGGTACCTGCTGCTCGCCATCATGTTCCTGATCATGGCCGGGCCGTTCCTCTACCAGCTGTCGACGTCGCTCAAGGGCCCCACCGAGAACATCTTCGCCTACCCGCCGCAGCTCATCCCGCGGGAGCCCACCCTGGAGAACTACGCCCGCGTGGGCGACGCCATCCCGGTGTGGCGCTACATCGCCAACTCCCTGGTCGTCGCGACCGCGGCCACCATCACCAATTGCGTGTTCGGTGCCATGGCCGGGTACGCGCTGGCTCGGCTGCGGTTCGCGGGCCGCAACGGGGTGTTCCTGGTATTCCTCGCCACCGTCATCATCCCCTTCGAGGTGATCATGGTGTCGGTGTTCCTCACCGTCCGCGGCCTGGGCCTGGTCGACACCCTCGCCGGCGTCGTCCTGCCGACCGCGGTCACGGGCCTGTCCATCCTGCTCATGTACAACGCCTTCAAGGCGTTGCCCCTGTCGGTGGAGGAGGCCGCGGTCATCGACGGGGCCAGTGAGTGGCAGCGCTTCCGGCACGTGGCACTGCCCAGCGTGCGCGGCACGCTGACCGTCGTCGCCATCTTCAGCTTCATGTTCGCCTGGGACGAGTTCCTGTGGCCGCTCATCGTGCTGAAGACGCCGGACAACTTCACCCTCACTGTCGGCATCCAGTACCTGTCCGGCACCTTCACCAGCGACCAGCGGGTGGTCGCGGCAGGGACGATGATCGCCGTGATCCCCCTCCTGGTGGCCTTCTTCTCGATGCAGCGGTTCTTCTTCCGAGGCGTCGGCGAGGGGGCGGTCAAGGGATGACCCCGGCGCCCGATGCCGCGCACCCCCGCAAGTGGGAGGCGGTGCTGGCCGATCTGCGCGGCACCATCGCCCGCGACCTGCGCCCCCACGATCCGCTGCCCACCGAGCGTGAGCTCATGGCCACGTTCGGGGTGAGCCGAGCCACCATCCGGCAGGCGTTGGAGAAGCTGGAGCGCACCGGCGCCATCTATCGCATCCAGGGGTCCGGGACGTTCGTCGCCCCGCACGCCCACGTCTCGAAGACGGTGGAGCTCACCTCGTTCAGCGAAGACATCCGAGCCCGCGGGATGACCCCGGGCTCGAGGGTCCGTGGTGTGCGCCGGCTGCCCGCCGACGCGTCGGTCGCCGACGACCTCGGGGTGGCGCTGGGCAGCATGGTCGTGCAGGTGGAACGCGTCCGGCTCGCCGACGAGGAGACGATGTGCCTGGAACGGGTCTGGCTGCCCGATCACGTCGTCGGGGACAAGGTGCTCGACGCGCTGCGGGCAGGCACGATCGCGTCGCTCTACGAGGTGCTTGCCGCACGCGGCGCCGCCCCGGCGACCGCCAGGCAGACCGTGCGCGCGGACCTGTTCGACGCCGACGAGGCAAGCGCCCTCGGGGTTCCCGTCGGCTCGGCCTGCCTGCGCGTCACCCGGATCACCTTCGACGTGCGCGGCCGCCCGGTCGAACGTGCCGTCAGCGCCTACCGCGGCGACCGGTACGACTTCCAGTTCCTCGTCAGCCGGCAAGCGGCCGGCTCCGGCACACCCCCTGGGCCACTTGCTGGGCCACTTGCTGGGCCACTTGCTGGGCCACTCCCTGGGCCGGTGACCGCGGCCGCGCCCGGCGCGACGCCGTGATCGTCGGCGTCGACATCGGCGGCACCACCATGCTCGCCGTCCTCCTCGACGCCGACGGCCGGGTGATCGCCCGGGCGGAAGGCGACACCCCGGCCGCCGAGGGGGCCGTGGCGGTGCTCGACCGGGCTGCCACGCTGGTCGCGACGTGCGACCCCCAGCAGCGTCACCGAGCCCTCGGGGTGGGCGCGCCAGGGGTGATCGACCCCCACACCGGAACGGTGCTGGCCGCCACCGACTCCATCCACGGATGGGCCGGCACACCGATCGCCACCGGCCTTGCGCAGCGGGTCGGCACCCGGTCCGTGCATGCCCTGAACGACGTGCACGCCTTCGCCGTGGGCGAGTGGCGTCGCGGTGCCGCACACGGCGCTGCGTCGGTGCTGGCCATCACCCTGGGGACCGGGGTTGGGGGAGCCGTGATCACCGACGGACGACTGCTCCTCGGGCATGGGTTCGCCGCCGGGCACCTCGGGCATGTTCCCGTGGCTGCCGCCCGCGGCCGCGCGTGCCCGTGCGGCAGCCACAGTCATGTGGAGGCAGTGGCGGGGGCCCCGGGCGTCGTCGCGGCGGCCCGCGCGGCCGGCCTGCCCTGCACGAGCGTCCGCGAGGTCGCCGAGGCCGCCCACGCCGGCGACACTGCCGCGCGGAACGTGCTGGCTGCCACCGGGCAGGCCGTCGGCGAGGCGGTCGCTGGCGCGGTCAACCTGGTGGCGCCGGACGTGGTGGTGGTCGGCGGCGGGGTCGCCCGTGCGGGTGACCTGCTGCTGCGCCCACTGCGCGCCACCGTGCAGGCGCTCACGCTGCCCACCCTGGCCAACGTTCCCGTGGTCACCGCCACGTTGGGCGTCGAAGCCGTGGCCGTCGGTGCGGCCCTCGCAGCGCGACTCGCGACCGAACTGGCAGGCCTGCCGTGACCGACCGAGACCCGCGCGTCGTCCTCGTCCGCTGGACGAGCGTCCGGTGTGCACCACGCTGCCCGCGCTCGTCGGGGCGCTGGCCGGTGTGCAGGTCGTGCACCCGCCGCCGTCGCTGCTGGCGGACCGCAAGGACGCCGGGGACGCCGCCGCGCGCACTGCCTGGCTCGTCGAGCACACCCCCGGGGCCGCTGCGGTGGTGGTGTCGGTGGAGGGACTCGGCTCGGGAGGGCTGCTGCCGTCGCGGGTGGACCACACAACGCTGCCGACGCTGCTGCACCGGCTGGCTGGCCTGGCCACCGTGCCCGCGCCGGTGCTGGCCAGCGTCGCGGTGCCGCGGATCCCCGATGTGGACGACGACGCCGAGGAGCCGGCCTACTGGGCCGGCCACGGGCGCGCGCTGCATGCCTGGTCACGTCATCTCGCCAGCACAGACGCCGACGCAGGACAAGCCGACGCGACGACGACACCGCCGGACGTCCGGCGGGACTGGTTGGCGCGCCGCCATCGCCAGCACCTGCTCGCGCAGTGGGCCGTCGGTGAGGCCGCGGCCGGACGGTGGCACTTCCTCCTGGTCGGCATCGACGACTCCGTCACCGGCGGGCTCTCCGAACGCGAGGCCGCAGACCTGCGTCGCTGGGCACGCTGGCTGGAGGCCGACGAGCGGGTGCTCGTGCACCCCGGCGCCGACGAGTCGGGGACGGTGCTGGTCGCCCGCGCCGCAGCCGATGTGCACGACGCCCACCCCACCGTGGTCATCGACTCCGCGGCCACCGACCTGCACCGCATCCCCCCGTACGAGGGCCAGCCGGTGGGGAGCACGGCACGCGGGCATGTCCTGGCCGCGGGCGGCACCGTGACGGACGAGCCCGACGCCGCCGACGGCGTCGTCGTCGTGCACGGCCCGCAGGACGCCGGTGACTGGGCGCTCGGGCCGCCCAGCGTGCTGGACCCGCGGGCCGCCGAGGTCACGACCCGGCTGGTGCAGCACCATCTGCTCGCCGGACGCCTCGTGGTGGTCGCCGACGTCGCCTTCCCCAACGGCGCCGACCCGGCCCTGGTCGCAGCGCTGGACGAGGCCGGTGTGCTCAGCGAGGTCACCGGGTACGCCGGGTGGAACACCGCTGGCAACACGCTGGGCACCGCGGCGGCGACGCTGGTCGCCGCGCACGTCGGCCGGCGGACCGACGCCGACGCCGGCGCGGTCGACCGATTGCGGGCGCTGCGGGTGGCGGAGGACTGGGGCTGGATGACGCAGGTGCGCCCGTGGCTGCGCCGCGCCTTGCGCACCGATCCCACCAGGCACGACCACATCGACCCGGCCGAGCCGCTGATCGCCGAGGCCGCGGACCGGTTGCGCGGGCTGTTGCCCACCACCGCCGCCACCCGCGGCTACACCCTCGCCACGGAGGGCCTCCGGCTGCCCTGGCAGCGCACCTTCGAGGCCGATATTCGCCTGGAACCGGCGCCGTGAGCACCCCGCAGCGCGTCGAGGACGTCGACGTCCTGGTGGCCGGCGGCGGCTTGGGCGGCGTCGCCGCAGCCTGCGCCGCAGCCGAGCAGGGCGCCAGCGTCCTGCTGGTGGAGGAGCTGCCCGTCCTCGGCGGGCAGCTGACCGCGCAGATGGTCCCGCCGGACGAGCACCCGCACATCGAGCAGGGCTGGGCGCCGCGCAGCTACCTGGAGCTGCGCCGCCTCCTGCGAGCCCGCGCCGGGTCGACCAACCCCGGCGACTGCTGGGTCAGCCGCCTGTGCGTCGAGCCCCGGGTGGCCGCGGCGGTGACCGCCGACCTGCTAGCCCCGCTCGTCACCGCGGGACGCGTCCGGGTGCGGCACGGTGTCACCGTCGACGGGCTGACCGTGCACGGCCGGCGCATCGTGCACGCGCGGCTGTCCGACGGCGCGGACATCACCGACGTCCGGCCCTCGGTGGTGGTCGACGCCACCGAGCTGGGCGACCTGCTGCCGCTGGCCGAGGTGCCCTGGGTGATCGGGTCGGAAGGCAGCGAGGCATTCGGCGAGCCGCATGCACTGCCTGGCCCGGGCGACCCGGCGGCCGAGCAGTCCTGCACCTGGGTGGTGGCGCTGCGGCGCGCCGACCAAGCCGCACCAGTCGGTGACCCGCCGCCCGGCTATGCGACGGCGCGCGACACCCAGCCGTTCACCCTCGCCATCCCCGACCACGACGGGCGGCCCCAGCAGTTCCGGATGTTCACGACCGGTCCCGACGGCTCGCCGCCGTTCTGGTCCTACCGACGGGTGCGTGCCCCCCTGACCGGCCAGTCAGCCGGGTGCGCCGAGGTCTCGCTGATCAACTGGGCCGGGAACGATTTCGCCGGGGCCGGGCTGGTCGCCGACCGCGTCGCCGCCTCGACGCAGGCGCGGGCACTCACCGCAGCGTTCGTGCACTGGTTGCGGACCGAGGCACCCCGCGAGGACGGCGGCCGCGGATGGCCGGAGCTGGTGCCGGATGCCGAGGTCGGCTGGGACGACGAGGGCTTCGCGCTCGCCCCGTACGTCCGGGAGTCGCGCCGGCTGCGGATCCCTACGCCGATCACCGTGCACGATCTGCTGCCCGACGGTGACACCGGGCTCGCGCGGGTGTGGGCCGACTCCGTGGCGATCGGGTGGTACCACGCCGACCTGCACGCCCGCGTCGGCCACCCCCGTGGCGTCTACGAGCCGACGGCACCCTTCACGATCCCGGCGCGTGCGTTGGTCACCCCGACCGTCGTCAATGTGCTGGCCGGCGCGAAGAACCTCGCCGCCACCCAGGTGGCCGCCGCGGCGACCCGCGTGCACCCGGTCGAGTGGGCGGTGGGCGAAGCGGCAGGGGTCATCGCCGGGGTCGCCGTCGCCCGGCGCCGCAGCCCGTGGGACGTCGCCCACCAGCACGTGCGCGAGGCGCAGATGGCATTGCTGCAGCGCGGCGCCCCGCTGGCCTGGACCATGGACGTCCCACCTGACGACCCCGCCTTCGCCGACCATCAGCTGCGCGCGGTCCGTCCCGGCGGGCAGCACGACCTCAACTCACCTCCCCACCCGACCTTGACCCCAGCCATGACGGAGGACCAGCCATGACGGCGTCGCCACTCGCACGTCTGGAGGCGGCGCTCGTCGTGTCCTGCCAGGCACGACCCGGTGACCCCATGCGCGATCCGCGGGTGAGCGCCGCGCTGGCGCAGGCGGTGGTGTCCGGCGGGGCGGGGGGTGTGCGCATCGAAGGGGTCGACGACGTGTCGGCCGTGCGCGCCGTCGTCGACGTGCCTCTGATCGGGCTGTGGAAGGACGGTGCCGAGGGGGTGTACATCACGCCGACGGTGGCGCATGCTCGCGCGGTCGCGGCCGCCGGCGCGGATGTCGTCGCCATCGACGGCACCGGCCGCGCCCGCCCGGACGGCAACAGCCTGGCCGACACCATCGCCGCCCTGCACGCGGACGACATCGTCGTCATGGCCGACGTCTCTACGGTCGACGAAGGCCTGGCCGCTCAGGCAGCAGGCGCCGACCTGGTGGCCAGCACCCTGTCCGGCTACACGCCCACCAGTCCGCCACCGGACGGCCCCGACCTCGCCCTGGTCGCCCAGCTGGTGCGGGCGCTGGACGTCCCGGTGGTCGCCGAGGGGCGGATCTCGACGCCGGAGCAGGCGGCCGCGGCGCTGGACGCCGGGGCCTTCGCCGTCGTCGTGGGCACCGCCATCACCCGGCCTGCCGTGCTGACCGCGCAGTTCGTGGACGCGCTCGAACGTGTCAGCGCCCGATGAACAGCAGCTCGGAGCCGTCGCCTGGGCAACCCCTGCTGCTCGTCGTGCCGCACGTGCACTGGGACCGCGAGTGGTACCGACCGTTCGCCGCGTTCCAGCCGCGGCTGGTGGCGCTGGTGGAGCAGGTGCTGGACGAGCTCGACGACGGCCGGATGCCGGCGTTCCACCTGGACGGCCAGACGATCACCATCGCCGACGTGCTGGCGGTCCGCCCCGACCTGGAGCCGCGCCTGCGCGCCCACCTGGCCACCGGGCGGCTGACGGTCGGGCCTTGGCACGTCCTGGCGGACAATCAGCTGGTCAGCGCCGAGAACCTGGTCCGCAACCTGCTCACCGGCCGGCGTTGGATGGCCCGGCTGGGCACCACTGCCCCCGTCGGCTACAGCCCCGACGCCTTCGGTCACCCCGCGGACCTCCCGCGTGTCCTCGTCGGCTTCGGCCTGGACACCGCGCTGGTGTGGCGGGGGGCGCCCGCGCAGCTGCCGTACTTCCGCTGGTCCGCGCCCGACGGCAGCGAGATCCTCACGATCAACCAGCGGTACTACAACGTCGACGTGCTGTGGGCGGCGCAGGGACGACAACAACGGCTGACGGCCTGGCTGGCGGCCGAGCGGGGCCGCAACCCCGACGGTCCCTGGCTGCTGCCGGACGGTGCCGATCACGTCTACCCAGCCGACGCCCGCGCTCGGGTGGCCGGGCTGGAGGCGCCCGGTGCCACCGTGCGACTCGGCGGGTTGGCGCAGTACCGGCGAGCGCTGCACGAGGCGTTGGCCGCCACGTCGGGATCGACGCCTCAGGTGGTCGGGCCGCTGCGGCGGCGGGGTGACGAGCTGACGTTCGTGCTCACTGGGACGTTGTCGACCCGCACCTGGCTCAAGCAGCTGCACGCCCGCACGGAAGTCCGGCTGGAGCGGTGGGTGGAGCCACTGCTGGCCACCGACTGCCGGCCCGCCGAGCTGGCGCTGCTGCGCCGCGCCTGGGACGACGTGCTGGCCAACAGCGCCCATGACTCGATCTGCGGCTGCAGCGTGGACCAGGTGCACCGCGACAACCGGCAGCGCGCCGAGGCGGTCCTGCAGGCGGCGGCGACGGTGGAGGCACGGGTGTTGCGGCGACGCGGCCTGGACACCCGCCCGTACGGCCCGCCGCCCGCCGACGAGGTCTGGGTCGTTGTCGGGAACCCGCACGGGCAGCCGACCACGGGCCCGGTCACCGTCGAGGTGAACACTCACCCGGCGCGGGGCGTCAGCGGGCTGGTCGACGCCGCAGGGCTGCCGCTGCCGGTGGAGGCGGTCGATCTCGGCGTGGGCAACCAGTTCGAGGCCGACCTGGACCTGCTGCCGGCGGACTGGGCGGTGCGACGGCACCGCGTCTCGTTCGTCGCCGCGGACGTTCCGGCGTTCGGGTTCACCGCCTACCGGGTGCTGCTGGGCGAGCCCGGCGAACACGCCCCCGTGGTGGCGGACGATGCCACCTTGGCCGTCGACGGGTGGGTGGCCACCGCCGACGGGGACGGGTCGGTGACGCTCACCGACACCCACACCGGCCGCCCCTGGCGTGGTGTCGGCCGCCTGGAGGACGTCGGCGACCGCGGGGACTCCTACACCTTCGACCCCGTCGACGACGCCCCGGTCGGGGCCACCCTGCAGACCGCCCAGGTGGAGCGGTCCGCGGTGCGCGACAGCCTGCTGCTCACCCTGGCGATGGCGGTGCCGGTGTCGCTGGACGCCGGCCGGGAGCGTCGCGCGGCGGCGCGCACGACGTTGCCCGTGCAGGTGCGGGTGACCCGGTGGGCGGGCCTGCCCGGCTGGCAGTGGCAGGTGCGCGGGGAGAACACCGCGGCCGACCACCGGCTGCGGCTGCACGTCCCGGCCCCGGGGGCGACGACGTGGACGGCGACGACGCACTGGTCGAGCTGGCAGCACCCGCTGCGTCTGGACGTGGCCGAGCTGCCGGAGCGTCCGCTGCTGGAGGCGGTGAACGCCGCCCAGCCGACACACGACCTGGCGGTCACCGACGGGCCGCAGGCGGTGGCGGTGCTGCCGCGCGGCATCGTCGAGGTGGCCGGTCTGCTCGGCGTGGACGGCGCTGATCCGGCGCTGGCGGTGACGCTGCTGCGGGCCGTCGGCTGGCTGTCCAGGCCGGACCTGCGCACCCGCACCGCCGCCGCCGGGCCGCACGTGGCGACGCCGCAGGCGCAGGTTCCTGGACCGTTCGAGGCGGACCTGTGGGTGCTGGCGGGGCGGGATGTGGACCCTGACCCGCTCTCGCTGGCATCGAGCGCGCAGCAGCATCGCGCCCCACTGCGCGCCTGGGTGGCGCGGCCCGGAAGCACCCCGACGCTGGGTCGGGACGGCGCTGTGGCCGGTCCTTCGGTCGACGGTGCGCTGGTGAGCGCCTGGAAGCCCGCCGACGACGCAGACGGTGCGGTGCTCCGGGTGTGGAACCCAACGCCGGCGCCGCGAGCGGCCACGATCCGTCTGCCTGCCGAGATGGTGCTGATGGACTGCCGGTTTGACGAGACGCCGCTGGACGGGGCCGTTGCTGCGGCCGGTCCGCTGACGCCGACGCTCGGGCCGTTCGAGGTGCGCACGTACCGGGTCCGCGACGCCTGACCCTGATCACCCCCGGTCCGGTGCCCGCCGATCACCAATCGCGCACGACCCGCACGGTAGGTGAGCACGACGGCTCGGGCACACTCCCCGCATGCTGCGCCGTGCCGTCGGTGTCGCCGGGCTGGGGCTCGGCGTAGGACTTGCGCTGGCCGTCCAGCGACGACGCGACGCCATCGAGGCCGTTCCGCCGGAGCTGCGCACGGTCGAGCTATGGCTGCCGCTCGGGGTCGACAACCGCCTGGTGCTGGGCATCGCCCGGCGCATGCTGCGGGAGCCGACCGACCCGGTGCCGGGCGTGCGGATGGCCCGGCAGTCCATCGGCTCGACATCGCAGACGGCGACTGAGGGCGCGGACCAGCCACCCGTCGAGGTGCTGGTGTTCGAGCCAGACGGCCGCACGCGGCCCAGCGGAGCGGTGGTGTTCCTGCACGGCGGCGGGTACATCATGGGCGACCCGGAATCCAGTGCGGACACATGCAGCCGGTTGGCCCGCGACCTCGACGTCCTGGTGGTCGTGCCGCGCTACCGGCTGGCCCCGGAGCACCCCTTCCCGGCGGGGCTCGACGACTGCTGGACAGCGCTGCGGTGGGTGCACGAGCAGGCCGAGACGTTGGGCGTGGATCGAGCGAGGGTGGCCGTGGTCGGGGAGAGCGCCGGGGGTGGGTTGGCTGCGGCGCTGGCGCAGCGCGCGGCCGACGCGGACGTGCCGCTGGCGCTGCAGGTGCTGGTGTACCCGATGCTGGACGACCGGACCGTACTGCGCGCCGACCACGAAGGACGCGGGCGGTTCAACTGGACGCCTCGGTCGAACCGGTACGCCTGGACGTGCTACCTCGGCGGCGCGCCCGGTGCGACGCCGCCGGCCTACGCGGTCCCCGCTCGGCGCACCCACGTGGCGGGCTTGGCGCCCGCCTGGGTTGGCGTCGGCGACCTCGACCTGTTCCACGTCGAGGACGTCGAGTATGCCGAGCGCCTTCGGGCTGCCGGCGTGCCCGTCGAGCTGCACGTGGTGCCCGGGATGCCACACGCGGCCGACCACCGGCTGGAGCAGACGGTGCCGGCGATGCGCGAGTTCCGTGCTCGGTGGGCGGCCGCCCTGGACCGGGCCGTCGGTGCCGGCGCCCTGGCTGGCAGCGGCCTGCCCGGCGGGTGACGCCGGCCACGCTTGGGGACGAGGTGTGCAGCTCCTACCGCAACGTCGCACGGCACCGGCAGGGGCACGTCCCTGACCTGCGCCGATGCGATGACCTCCTCGGCCCGACCAGCACGTTGCGGTGGGAGCTGTACGCGCCTGCGGCCGGGGGACGCTTACGTGGCGGGCGGCGGCGGCGCAGTCGGCCCGTCCCGCACGTCCGGGTCGAGGTACAGGCAGAACGGGTGGCCGTCCGGGTCCAGCAGCACCCGCACGGCGGTTTGTGGCTGGGACTCGGCCAGGCGTGCTCCCGCCTGTTGTGCCGCCGCGACCGCGGCGTCGAGGTCGTGCACCTCGAAGTCCAGGTGCAGCATCTGCTGCTGGGCGCCGGACGTGGGTGGCCAGGTGGGTGCGACGTACTCGGCGGAGGCCTGGAAGCCGAGGTACACCACCTCCTGCGGCGACACCACCGTGGCCCAGTCGGCGGCGTCATCGTGCACCGGCCAGCCGAGCATCCCGGAGTAGAAGCGCGCTAACCGCTGTGGGTCCGGTGTGTCCAGCACAACACCCCAGTACCCGTCGCGTCGTCGACCCTGCATGCGGCCATCCTGCTCGGCGCCGTCCTACGGTGCTAGGGACCCGAATGTGGTCACATGTGGAGGTATTGTGACGACGACATGGAGGCTGGCGTCCGAAAGCTGAAGGCGCACCTGTCCGCCTCCCTGAAGCGGGTCGCCGGGAACGAGACGATCACGGTCACCGACCATGGTCGCCCGATCGCCGTGCTCAGCGCACCGATCGGGCGTGTGGCCTCGGCGCCGCCGTCGCGGCTGGCTGGGTGACCCCGGCGATTCGACGCAGCCTTGGGCCGGTGCGGCGCCACGCTCCCGTGGGCCGGGTTCTCGACGTACTCGCCGAGGACCGGGGCGAGTGACGCTCTATGCCGATACCAGCGACCTGCTGAAGCGTTACGTGCAGAACCCCACTCTGACCTGGCCACTGAGTTGCTCACCAGTGATCCGGAGCGGGTGACCGGTCAGCCCACGATCGTCGAGGTCCGCCGAAACCTGGCTCGACTACTCCCCGCTGCCGCTGCAGCCGACCCCGCCAGGCCCTGGCCGCACGAGCGCTCGGGTTCACTGTGGCGGGTGCGTCACGGCAACGACGACGTCCTCCGAAGGGCCGACACATGACCCTGTCGCCGCGGCTGCAGGCAGCAGTCGACGCTCTGCCTCTGGTCACCGGCATGCGAGTGCTGGAGATCGGGTGCGGGCCCGGCGCCGCCGCCCGAGCCGTGGCGCATCGGGTGGCGCCGGGGTTCGTGCTGGCTGTGGACCGCTCCCCACGGGCGGTGGCGCTCGCCCGGCGCGCCTGCGCCGCCGAGATCGAGGCAGGCCTGCTCGACGTGTGGTGCGCCGATGCCGAGACGCTGGTGGTCCCCGACTCCCCAGCGTTCGATCTGGCGTTCGCCCTGCGCGTCGGCGCGCTCGACGGCCGACACCCCGAGGCCGGCCAAAGGGCGCTGACCCGCCTGGCGGCGGTGCTGCACCCACGCGCCCGCCTGTTCGTCGACGGAGGCAGCCCGCTGCGCGAGGTGGACCTCAGCCCGTTCCTTCCCGGCGCTGGGACGCCATCGGCCGACCGGTGATCGTGCTGTCGATCGCTGCGGCGTCCGAGCCAGTCGAGGTCACGCCCATGCCCACGTCAGGATGACCGCGGCCAGCGCGCCGTAACCGCCGGCGACAAGAAAGCTGCGGGGCTGCTTGCGTTCGGTGCCGAACCGCTCGTAGATGCCCGACAGCCGGGCACGCACGCGCGGGCCGTGGCTGACGCCGAGGATGAGCAGCAGCAGGCACGGGAGGCAGTAGATGACGGCGTAGCCGGCCAGCACGAGCACCGCGGTGCCCGTGGGTACCTCGGCGACCAGCAGCCGTTCGATCGCGACCAGGTAGGGGAAGGCGTTCGGCAGGTCGGCCAGCGTGACGAGCAGGGCGAGGAGGGGCGCCGTCAGCGGAGTGATCCAGGCCGGCAGCGTGACGGCCTTGCGGACCGAGGGTCGCAGCCGACGCGCGCCCGCCACCAGCAGGGCTGTGGCAGCGGCCGTCAGCGCGATGCGGCGGATCCAGTCCAGGCCTGAGTCGAAGGCGGCGGCAGCGGCATCGGCGCCGAGAAACACCGCCACCCCTGCGCCGAACACCGTCAGGTAGGCGCCGGCGACAAAGGCTGCGGCCGTGCGCTCCTGCTT
>Ga0224722_1000910_pt1 | contig 16734 bp, 16 predicted proteins | sample Balambano_FR1_Me_FD_161646 | JGI IMG/M metagenome (GOLD analysis project Ga0224722, IMG submission 161646) | Freshwater sediment microbial communities from Lake Towuti, South Sulawesi, Indonesia - Balambano_FR1_MetaG | ecosystem: Environmental > Aquatic > Freshwater > Lake > Sediment | place... | reverse complement strand
GGGGCGATCGGCAAAAACTACGGTCTGATTCTAACGACAAAGTTGTTCTGGCAAGCGCTGAATCATACGCTGAAACACACCTGGATCATTTAGTGCCCGTGCCACAATTAATGCTCCCTGAATGGCTATTAATCCCTCTTCACCACGCGCTTGAGCTAGGGCTTTTTCCATGCCAGTTTCTACCAACACTGCTGCGATCGCATCAATCCAGTGCTGCAACAACTGCTGAACTCGCGCTTGAAACACATCCTTGGCAGAACCCAACACCAACGTCGCCAGCAGACATGGTTTTTGCCCATTGTTATAAGCCTGACTAATCCGTATGCCCATGCCTTTCAGCCGCGTCAGGGCATCGCCTTCACCCTTAAGCACCTCCAATGCTGTCTGGTCTAGCCATTGTTCCAAGGTATCCAGCACCGTCTCCACCATCTCATCTTTGCCACCAGGAAAGTGATGGTAAAGACTTGCCTTACCCAAACCAGTCACCTGGGAAATTTTAGAAAGGCTAACTCCGTCATAGCCGTACTGCCGAAACAAGTCTAGGAGTGGGGGGACGTAGGTTTGCTTAGACATAAGTGCGATCGTTCCCCAAAAAGTCTTGGTTTTATATTGACAATTGTACCAAGCGTTCGGTACAGTTTCGCTATACCGATCGTTCGGTACAGTTGTTTAGCTTCTATCAGGAGGCAGAATGAATCCCACTCGACCTCTTTCTGAGCAGTTGCGATCGCTGCCTGCCCCGTGTCTAGATCCAATTCAAATGTTATTGAGTTTCTTTCCGCTGGAGCGAGAAGTTCTGTTGAGCAGTTGCTCAGGTCAGTACCCACTAGATTCATCTAGCTATCGCTATCAGTTAGAACAATCTGGGAAGTTAGATGAATCGGTGAGTCTAACTGAGGTGCGATCGTTATGACTTATGTCACTCCAAGATTGAATGCTAACGCGATTAAGTTTACGTCTGTGACCTGTATTGTTCCTTTGCTTGTTTTGCGTCAGGTATAAGAATCTCCTGATGCAATTTATTAGCGTCTGTAATTCTCAGTTCCAACCTTTACCTCAACCTCAAACCTAAGGAGAAGACCATGATTAAGCTCTACGGCCATGAACTGTCTGGCAATACTTACAAAGTCCGTTTGTTTTTAGAACTGCTCCAGCTTGATTACGAGTGGATCGAGGTGGACTTGATGAAAGGCGAACACAAGAAACCAGACTATCTTGCGCTCAATCCTTTTGGGCAGGTTCCAGTTCTAGTTGATGAAACCACTATCCTGGCCGACGCTCAAGCCATTTTGGTCTATCTGGCACGGCAATACGGGGAAGAACAATGGTTGCCCACTGAGCCTTTGCCTTTAGCGCAGGTGGTGCGCTGGCTGTCCATAACTGCTGGAGAAATTCGCCAGGGGCCTGAAAGTGCACGGCTCTACCATGTGTTCAAAACAACTTCTATTAATATTGAGCGGGCGCAGCAGAAAGCTGACTATATTTTGGCGCAGCTGAACCAACATTTGAGCGATCGCCAATGGCTAGAGTTTGAGCGTCCCACGATCGCCGATGTTGCAGCGTTTCCCTATGTAGCGCTGGCTCGTGATGGCCAGGTTAACTTGGATGCCTATCCAAATGTTTTGGCCTGGGTCGATCGTGTCAAGCAACTCCCTGGCTTCATTGGTATGACAGGTATTTCAGCAACCGTAGACGCTTAGGAGGGTGCCATGCCACGCAAATTTGGAGAAATTGCATTCACACCGGAGGTACAGGCAGCCCAGGCACAGCGCGGCTCACGGGAAACCTATGAACGATATATTGCCAAAGGCCCTGCCAATGATTCCGTGTCCCCTGAGTTGGCAGAGTTTATTAGCAGTCTGGATGGAGTCTATTTGGGCACTGTTAGTTCCAATGGCTACCCGTACATCCAGTTTCGTGGTGGTCCGCCTGGTTTTCTCAAGGTGTTGAATGAGAAGACGCTCGGTTTTGCAGACTTCTCTGGGAATGTGCAGTACATTACGGTAGGAAATTTATCTGGCAATGACAAAGCATTTTTGTTTTTGATGGATTATCGTCACCGTAGACGAGTCAAAGTTTGGGGCAGGGCTGAATACGTTGAAGGTGACACAGCATTAATTGAGCAACTACGTATACCTGACTACCCGGCTGAAATAGAACGTGCTGTTTTATTTCATGTGGAAGCTACCAGTGAAAACTGTCCTCAACACATTCCTGTTCGCTACTCTGAAGCTGAGTTAGCCACGATCGTCACTCCCCTGCGCGATCGCATTACAGAGTTAGAACAGCAACTGAAAGTGATTGAATCTAGGTCTTCTCCTACACTGCAATAGTTTACTCTACAGTTAAATTATGGTGGTAATCTAAGCACTAGGATAACAATCAATTGCTACTTAATTCAATTAGCCTGGTATCATTCAGGAATTGTGTCATCCCTGTATTGGTTACCGCCATAATTACTATTCCACCTATCAGCAAAAGATCTTCTATGGAAAGCAAACCACCATTTCCCCCATTTACTCTAGAAACAGCGAAGGAAAAAGTACAAGCTGCTGAGAATGCCTGGAATACCCGCGATCCAGAGCGAGTTGCACTGGCCTACACCGAAGATTCGGAATGGCGCAATCGATCGGAATTTTTTAGTGGACGAGCCGCGATCGTTGAATTTCTCAAGCGCAAATGGGCAAAGGAACTGGACTATCGCCTCCGCAAAGAGTTGTGGTGCTTTATGGATAACCGTATTGCTGTACGCTTCGAGTACGAGTGGCATGATGATTCAGGATTTTGGTATCGCTCTTATGGCAATGAAAACTGGGAATTTGCCGAAAATGGCTTGATGATGCGTCGCTTTGCCAGTATTAATGATGTGCCAATTCAGGAAAGCGATCGCAAGTTTCGCTGGGAGTACACCTAATTGTTAGTAAAGTTATCATCTGTGCTTTTCTGTTACTGTTGACGCTGATAACGATAGTAGTGCCACAGTAAGTGGGCAGCACCCCCTTGATATGGAGACAGAGTCGTACAGGCTTCTAACAATTCCACAGATGTTGGGCGACGGGGTAAGCCTTTTAGCCATTGGTAGCTAACTTGAATAGCGAGATCTGACGCTGGAAAGCTATTCAAACGTTCCAGACAAAACAACAGATAAAGATTAGCTGTCCACGGACCAATGCCTTTGATTTGAGTGAGTTGGTGGATAACTTGCTCGTTAGAGGCTAAGGCTAGTTGCTCTAGATTAAGGCGATCGCCCAACAATGCTGCTGCTAAACCTTTACACGTAGCAATTTTTGTTCGACTTAACCCAACCTGCTGCAAGGTGCTGTCTGGGCAAGCAAGCAAATGTTTGGGTGTTAATTCAAGGTATTGATTGAGCCGCTGAAAAATGGCGAATGCAGCTTTAGCTGACAGTTGTTGCCCCAAGATAATTTTGACTAGCGACTCAAATGTGGCTGGCCATTGGTAAACACAAAGCGGCCCTGCCTGCTGCTCAATCTTAAGAAAATCGCGATCGCGCTGACATACCTCAGCTACAGCTTGTTGTAGCCTTGCGCTTGGCGATACCCGCTCCTTAAATGGGCTTAGGTCTGACATGAAGCATTCTCCACTGGCGCTGCTTGAGATGCCTCATAGTGCAGCAAAGCACGTTTGCGGCTTTGTCCCCAGCGATAGCCCCGCAGTGACCCATCGCGACCAACCACCCGGTGACACGGAATGGCTACGGCGATCGCATTCGTCGCACAGGCACGCGCTACAGCTCGCGCAGACTTGGGGCTTCCCAGTTGGCTGGCAATATCGCTGTAAGTAGCGGTGCAACCGGGCGGAATGCTTTTGAGTGCCTGCCAAACGCGCTGCTGAAAGGCAGTTCCTTGAATATCTAGGGGTAGCTCTAATGAGCCCTGAGGTGCACCTATAAAGTCAATAACCTGATCAACCCAATGCTCAAAGCTTGTATCTGCCTGAATATCAGCCCTAGGGAATTGCTGCTGAAGTTGAGCCATCAGTTCTTCAGGGCTATCGCCTAAGAAAATGGCACAAATGCCGCGATCGGTAGTGGCTACCAATACCCAACCTAACCACGACAACTTGGCAGTAAACCGAATCCTTAACTGGCTAGCTCCACGGCGATATTCTGTTGGTGTCATTCCTAGCAAGGCTGTTGATATGCCGTAAAAACTACTACTGGACTGAAAGCCAGCCTCATGGATTGCCTGAGTTACCGACGATTTTTCCTGTAGTTGGTGACGCAGCCGTTGAGCACGGTGGGCTTTCACATAAGCACTGGGAGTAATGCCAATTATCTGCTTAAACCTACGGTGAAAATGGTACGGGCTTAGCCCTGCTGCCTGCGCCATTGCTTCTAGTGTTATTGGTTCTTCTGATTGCTCAATAAGCTTACAAATCTGGGCGATCGCGTCAGCTTGCTGCTGTTCTGGCCTAACTGACTTTGGCTGACAGCGCTTGCATGCCCGAAATCCAGCCTTCTCAGCTTCTATCCAGGTATCAAAAAACGTGACATTCTCTGCTTTGGGCAAGCGTGACGAGCATCCAGGACGACAATAAATACCTGTAGTTTTGACCGCATACAAAAATACCCCATCAGCCGCCGAACACCGCTCTAGCAAAGCCTGCCAACGTCGAGCATCCGTAGAAAACCCCATCACCGGTGAATTAGACACCTCACTACCCTCCATGCGCTTTGTCAACATACATAGTAGGCTCATAGCTTAAGGGTTACCATCCAATTCTTGCGGTCTAATTCCCTTCTGCTAGCACCTACAGCAGGGCATAAGCTTGGAGCTAATGTTCGGATACACTAACAAAAATCAACCCTCCTTCTGGTATTAACCCACAAGGAGGGAAGAATAAGCATTTCTTGGTCAACTCGCAAGAGCTAAATCCAATAGCCACAGGCTATTCGGAAACCGCTTCCTCAACTACATCCTCAATTTTGCTCTTTACCATTTTCATTTTGGCGCTAATTTTTTCACCAATTTCTTCTGGCGTTGGAATAGTTGCGCCTTTATCTTTAGCCATTTTCATTTTGTCAGCAATCTTTTCACTAATTTCCTCTGGCGTTACTCCCTTTGCCTTCATCCCAGCGCTAATTTTTTCACCAATTTCTTCTGGCGTTGGAATAGTTGCGCCTTTATCTTTAGCCATTTTCATTTTGTCAGCAATCTTTTCACTAATTTCTTCTGGCGTGGGCATAAACACTTCTTTCTTCTTCATAAAGAAGGTTTTCTTCTGCTCAGGTGTTAATGCAGCAAACATTTCTTCGTTAGTAATTTCCTTCAAGAATCCGGCCAGTTGAGACTTTTGGTCAGGAGATAGCAAAATGCTCTTGAATGCTTTGCGAAGGCTTTTGCCACTGGCGATCGCGGTGGTAAATGTTTCTCGCTGTTCCGGGGTGAGGATGATATCAAACTTAGGCAGGATTTCTTCTTCCAATTCTTTGAACATAGCTTTCTGTTCTGGAGTCAGTTGGGTTGTTTTTGTTCCAGACAGAAATGGAATTGCTGCTAGAGTCTGTGCTTGAGCTGGATTACTAATAACAAACCCTAGTAGAAAGACTACAGACGCGAAGATAGAAACCAAAACACGTTTCATTGTTAACAAGCTCCAATGTGTATAGACAAATAAACAATAAGCCGGATACGCTGTACTTAGTAACAAGGTAGACTAAACAAGATAGCCTGTATGACACTAAGCCTCAGAGGATATGCGGTTGTGCTCGGCAAAGGCTGCGATCGACAAAATCAAAATGACCGCCATTGGGAAAACTAAGCTCCACCATGTTTCAGATGCCAGGACGAAGTAGGCAGCTGAAAGTCCACCCAGGGCAAATCCAACAATAGTAGGGAATACTCGTGAAATTCGCTCTGCCGCATCAGCAGCTTCCTGAATAGCAGTTTCTGCTGAAGAGAAAAACTTGGAGACAACATACTGAACCAAGTCTATTGTTAACTGAGTGGTGTTTCCTGTCATAACTGTTGTTGGGATATAGCTCTTGAAAACACCCTTAGATTCCTTCATTAATGCATTCTGAATAGCCATGGCAACCACCCCAGAAACAGCTATAGGGAGAATGTATTCTTCTTGGACATCCAAGAGAAGCGATGGGGAAAGTGTCGCTCCCACAACTAAAAATACACCCAGAGCAACAGCTTCAGTCAGCAGCAGCACTCCAAATACTGACCACTGCCTTCTGCGAGCAAATCGTGCCAAAAGCGATGTCAGTGCTACAGACGCCATAAATACTGGCAACATCAACAACCGAGTAATTGTGGTTTCTGTATCAGCATCTACAAACGAAGATCCAGCCAGTGCGATATTACCAGTGACATGGGCTGTAAATATCCCAAACAAGATAATAAATGCAGACGTATCTACAAACCCAGCGACCCAGCTCAACAAAAAGCCAGCAGGCCCATCACTAATTAAAAATGCACTTAAGCTAAACGGTGCTTTTGTGCGTGAGGTTACCTCCATATATAGTTCTCTCTACTGATACTCCTAGTTACCTTATTGCCAAATTGATCTGAATACCGAAGTGCAACCAAATAACCTAGAACGATAGATTACAGATGGAAAGAACCTTAGAAAATCACAACCTTCACCACGGTAACAAAGCTCTGAGAAGAGTTCTAAGGTTATTCCATCTGCGATAAGAGCTATTGCAACTAACACATTTAATCAAACATTGCTAAATATCTCTAGCAGTAGTAGATCAGTCTTCCTCTTTCTCTTTCTTGGTTTTTTCAGGTTTAGCAGCAATAACCTTCACGAGTTCATACAGATGCTGATCAGGCTCTAGGGCATCCATTTCGGATACGGGTAGAACTGGTAGCTTGCTAACGTCACTAACCTGGTTTGCACTGTAGCCCCAGTCAGCCAACAAAGCAATCTCAGGCGTGTCTACACCACGAAACAGAACCACCGATCGCGGTGCTGGATAGGTGGCAGGTTTACCAACCAATAAAGCTTCTGCCCCTGTAAGCACCTTAGGCAAAGAATCCACAGAGTCCAAAATCACCTCGCTAAATTGAACCAGGGTTTTGCTACCCTGAATCCCAGGCAAAAGCCCCTCAGGAACTTGCACACCATCAATTTCAAACACAACCGTCCGAGCTGGAGTAATTGCTACCTTACCCTTCTTAGACTTGAAAGACGATGCTTCCTTAGACTTCTTAGAATCTGTAGATTCCTCTGAAGCCGCTAAAGCCGCATTGTAGGCATCTAGGCTTTCCCACTGGGCGATCGTGATCACCCGCGTACTGTCTTCACTTTTAAGCATCAAAAAGCTGCCGAACCCAGGCATCTTTTTATAGAGCGATTTGCTTGATTTCAGCACATCTGAAATCGCATCTAACTGAGTATCAGCCGTTGTTTCATAAACGGTGACCACACTAATACCTGTGCCTGAGGGATCAAATAAAACAGAGGGCTCAGCCTTGTCTGCCCATGCAACTTGGGGAAATACCCCTAAAATCAGGCTCAACACCAATGTGAGTAAGCAAGCTAACTTGCTCAATTGTTCTATAAATCGTGTATGCATATGTCGCTTGCTCCAACTCCAATGGACTGAACTTAAATAACAAAACCTTTGCCTGCGAAAAGCATGAGTCTATCTGAATGATGATTAAAACAGTGGTTTCTATGAACTTTGGTAGTATTCGTTACTGTTTTTCATGGTGAACAATCTTGAGTCGATCTACAGGGTTAAAATAGGATCTAAATAGACATAAGCTCTCTCCGATCCAATTGCAGTAGTCAAAATGACACAGACAAACAGGCTGCTTCAAGCAAGACTGCTATCGCCAGCTAATCCTTAGTTTTGATTAGGCCAAAAAAACACTTCTAAAGAATTCAAAGAAAGAACGAATCTGTGCTTCAAGGCACAGCAACGCTAGCCATGCGCGGATACACTGCATCAACAGTATACTGTATACGCACCTAATTTTTAGAGTTTTTTTGTTCTTTCGTTGAGATCTTTCTCAGCAGTGACTAAGGAGGTTACTAGTAGCTAACTCAAAATGGCAGCTTATAAACAACGTAAGTGAGTAATGGATTTACTGATTGAACTCTAATATGAATGTAATGGAGTTAATGAGAGATCTAGTTTCTGGAGTTTATGGTAACTCTTAAGGTGTGATTGAAACAATTATGGCTAAGCTGTATCTTTTTGCAGTGAGTTATCAATTGTTTGATTGATGTTAATCTTGTTGATTTATTCAATTTAGCGGGACTTGGATTGGCTGAGTTATGACTTGCTGTATGATTTTAAGCATCATCTCAGTAGAAAATTCAGCCATTTCTTTGTCATTAGTTTCTATGCCTAGTAGCCCACCCTCCTAGAGTTCAGGAAGAATTATTCTGACTTCTAAAATTGTGATTTTTGATACATTAATCCGTTGTCTGCTGCTATAGAAAAAGCGCATTCTCTAGTTGGTGGAATGCATGCCTACTTTGTTAGTTAAAAATATCCACACATTAGTGACAATGGACGATGTACGCCGCGAAATTCGCGGTGCGGCTTTGTTTGTTCGAGATAATGTGGTGGAACAGGTTGGGGCGTCGTCAGAGCTACCTCAAACTGCTGATGAAGTTTTGGATTTGCACGATCGCTACATAGTCTTACCTGGGCTGGTTAACACGCATCATCACTTTTACCAGACCTTAACGCGAGCTGTACCAGCGGCACAAAATGGTGATTTATTTAATTGGCTGCAAACGCTTTATCCCATTTGGGCAAACCTAACGCCAAAGTCGGTGCAGATTAGTGCAAAAATGGCGGCAGTTGAATTGATGCTATCGGGGTGTACCACTGCCAGTGATCATCTCTACATTTATCCCAACGGCAGCACTCTGGATGATGAAATCCAAGCAGTCCAGGAAACGGGACTGAGGTTTCATGCTAGCCGAGGCAGCATGAGTGTGGGTCAAAGCCAGGGTGGTCTGCCGCCGGATTCTGTGGTGGAACGAGAAGCAGATATTTTGAAAGATAGTCAACGGTTAATTGAGCAGTACCACGACAATGGCCGCCACGCCATGTTGCGGATTACGCTAGCGCCTTGTTCGCCGTTCTCTGTATCGCAAGACCTAATGCGGGAATCTGCAGCCCTGGCACGATCGTATACTGGCATTCGACTACATACCCACTTGGCAGAAAACAAGTCTGACATTGACTACAGTCTGGCGACTTTTGGCATGACGCCGGGAGAATACGCTGAGTCCGTCGGGTGGATTGGTGATGATGTCTGGCATGCTCATTGTGTGCAACTGGACGATCGCGCCATTCAGCAATTTGGCAAAACAGGAACTGGTGTTGCCCACTGTCCGTGCAGTAATATGCGTTTGGCAAGCGGCCTAGCACCCATTCGTAAAATGCTTAACTATCGAGTTCCAGTTGGCTTAGGTGTCGATGGGTCAGCATCCAATGACTCTTCCAATTTGTTGAACGAAGCCCGCATGGCGTTTCTGATGTCACGGGTACGAGAGTTAGATGCTTCGGCAATGACCGCTCGAGATGCTTTGGAATTGGGGACACTGGGCGGCGCTAAGGTGCTAGGTCGAGAAGATATTGGGGCATTGGCCCCTAGCATGTCCGCTGATTTTATTGCCATCGATCTTGAGCGCCCAGAGCTTGCAGGGGCACTGCATGATCCTGTGGCTGCCCTGATCTTTTGTCAGGTGCATCGAGTAGACTACAGTTTCATCAACGGTCGCAAAGTAGTGGATCAAGGCCATGTCACCACGATCGACGTGGGCAAACTGGTTGAAGAGCACAATCAGTTAGCCAATCATCTCGTCAGCTTGGGGTGACAGTTCAATGCCGTAACTTATCGCCCAAGTTTGACCGGGGTTCGGTTGCGACGCACCTCAAATTCGACGGGTTGGATGATTGAGCGACCTGTCATTTCAGGTGGCTGAGGAATGCCTAGAATGTCCAGAATGGTTGGGGCAATATCAGCCAATCGCCCGTCCGATCGCAGAGCCACATCGGTGCCATGCCCTGGAATTTTGCGACCCTCGCCCTCAATCAAGATGAATGGAACCGGGTTGGTGGTATGAGCTGTCCAAGGATTACCTGCTTCGTCCCACATCAGTTCGGCATTGCCGTGATCGGCAGTAATCAGAGTTGTACCGCCAGCACGACTAACACTATCAATTAAGCGCCCCAGGCACTGGTCAACCGTTTCCAATGCCTGCACAGTAGGTTCCATTTTGCCGGTATGGCCTACCATGTCAGGGTTAGCATAATTGATCACGATGAGGGAGTAAATGCGCTTCTCGACAGCGGCGATCGCCCCCTTAGTCACTGCTTCGGCAGACATAGCTGGAGCGCGATCGTAGGTTGCCACAACTGGGCTAGGAACCAGTTCTCGGTCTTCGCCCTCAAAGGGATCTTCAATGCCGCCGTTGAAAAAGTAGGTAACGTGGGCATACTTTTCTGTCTCAGCGGTGCGAAATTGGCGTAATCCCTGTTTGGCGATGATTTGCCCCAAGATGTTATCCAGGTTTTGCGGCTCAAAGGCGATCGCCACTGGCAGACTTGGATCGTACTGAGTAAATGTCAAAAACGGAAGCGGCTGAATAGGCTGCCGCTCAAATCCACTGAATTTGGGATCAGTGAAGGCTTGAGTGAGTTGACGGGCGCGATCGGGACGGAAATTAAAAAAGACAATACCATCACCAGGTTTAATGGCTCCAGGCGCAACCCGGGTAGGGACAATAAACTCATCGGTTACTTCAGCATCATAGGAAGCCTGAACCACTTCAACGGCGGTGCGACCATCCCCGGAACCGTCTTGGGTTAGTACATCGTAGGCTTGCTTAATTCGCTCCCAGCGGCGATCGCGATCCATGGCATAGTAGCGGCCACTAATGGTTGCAATCCGGCCAACACCAGCTTTATCCAAATAGTCCTGGAGTTTGTGAACGACTCCAATCCCATCAAATGGTTGGGTGTCGCGCCCATCAGTAATCACGTGTACACAAACATCCGTAAGCCCCTGAGCTTTCGCCATATCAATCAAACCGTAGAGATGGCTGATATGGGAGTGCACGCCTCCTTCTGAGCAAAGCCCTAACAAATGCAAGGTGCCTTGATTCCGCTTGGTTTCGTCAAGGGTTCTTACCAATGCTGAATTCACCATTAATTCGCCGCTTTCGACAGCATCGGAAATTCTGACGAGTTCTTGAGGAACAATGCGTCCAGCGCCAATGTTGAGGTGACCAACCTCGGAGTTGCCCATTTGGCCATCGGGTAAGCCCACATCACGACCAGACGTTTGAATCAGTGTGTGAGGATATGCCTCCCACAAGCTGCTCATCACAGGTGTCTTGGCTGCTAGGACTGCATTCCCATCTGTTTCTGCTCGATAGCCCCAACCATCTAGGATAACCAACACTACTGGGGAAACGGGCAATTGCGCCATAGAAACCTGCCTTTGCTAATTTCTCCGCAAATCATACCATTGCTGTATACAAGCTCAAATTGACAGCACCACTGAAGCAGTCAATTGTTAGTAGATGTTGACCTGATTTCCATCGGGGATCACTTAAGTGTAGTGATAATCACTTCGCTTGAGCTTTACGAGCTTTTTCCTTGTCTTTCTGCTTAGCGCGCTTGGCTTCTGCTTTGGCCACTTTGTCTGCCTCGATCGCAGCTAGACGTTCTTTCTCACGTTCCTCTGCGATTTTATCCAAGTAGTAGTGGTAGTCGCCTCGGTATAAGCGCAATTCTCCATCCCGAATTTCAACAATTTTGTTAGCGACCTGAGAAATAAAGTAACGATCGTGCGATACGACGATCGCTGTGCCATCGTAATTTCGCAGAGCACCTTCCAGCATTTCTTTGGCAGGAATGTCTAGGTGATTAGTTGGCTCATCCAAAATCAATAGATTAGCAGGGCTAAGTAGCATCTTAGCCAGTGCTAAGCGAGCTTTTTCACCGCCGCTGAGGGCTTTGACCTGTTTAAACACCATGTCACCCATGAACAGAAATCGTCCCAGTAGAGTGCGGACTTCTTCGTTGCTCCAGTCCGGCACTTCATCGTGGATGGTATCCATCACGGTTTTTTGCAAGTCCAACGCTTCAGCCTGGTTTTGCTCAAAGTAACTGGGGATCACGTTGTGCTGTCCTAGTTCTACTGTTCCCTCGCTGGGTTTTTCTACTCCAGTTAGCAGGCGTAGCAGGGTCGATTTGCCTGCACCATTGGGGCCAAGAATGGCGATGCGATCGCCCCGCTCGATTAACAAGTTGGCATCAAGGAACAAAATCTTTTCGCCATAAGTGTGGGTCAAATCCTTGATGATGACGACTTCTCGGCCACTGCGGGGAGCTGGGGGAAACCGAAATTGTAGCGATCGTAACCCTGCGTCGGGTGCTTCAATACGCTCAATTTTCTCTAGCTGCTTCTCGCGGCTTTTAGCCTGGGTACTGCGGGTAGCACTAGCACGAAACCGATCTACAAATGCTTGCTGCTTGTCCAACTCTTTTTGCTGGCGATCGTAGGCAGATTGCTGAGCCTGAATGGTTTCTTCCTTTTGTTGTAGGTAGGCGGAGTAGTTGCCCAGATAAGTGCAAGATACTCCCCGTTCCGTTTCCACAATTTGGGTGCAGAGGCGATCAAGGAACTCTCGGTCATGAGACACAATCACCATTGGGGTTTCTAGCTTCTTGAGGTAGGCTTCTAGCCACTCGATCGTCTCTAGATCCAAGTGGTTAGTCGGCTCGTCCAACAGCAGCAAATCCGGTTCTTGCAGCAAAATTTTGCCCAAGCCCATGCGCATTTGCCAGCCGCCGCTAAAGGCACTCACCAGGCGATCGCCATCCTCTGCCTCAAACCCCATTTCCGGCAAAATTTTGTCAATTCGAGACTCTAACGCATAGCCATCCAGGGCTTCAAATTCGCGTTGCAGCCGATCCATCTCACGTAACAAAGCCTCCAGTTTTTCGGGATCCGCCGCCTCTAACTGGTGATGCACCTTGGCCAAATCTGCCTGAATAGCATTCGCCGCCTTGAACGCATGCCAAAACTCTTCCCGGACTGTGCGGGTGGGATCGATATCAAACTCTTGATTTAGATAGGCAATTTGCAAACTGGCAGGACGAATGATTTCACCACTCGTCGGCTCAACCTCCCCAGCAATAATTTTCAGTTGGGTAGATTTTCCTGCACCATTGACGCCAACCAGTCCAACGCGATCGCCCGACTTCACTTCCCAATTGATATCTTTCAATACCTCGCCAGTGGGATAAATCTTGCTAATTCGTTCCAAACGCAGCATGGGTTGCCTCCGGCAGCAGGAATACCTTGACTGTAACAAAAAGTGAAGTACAGATAGCTAAAAATTGCCAGACCCCGCTCAAAACCAATTTGAGTATAGCTATCGTCAGGCAGGTTAGGATGCTTGGTTCATAGGAGGTGTGGGGGTAATGCCCCCAGCCAGGGATTCTACCTCTGCATTCCGTCCTAACTAACTAGCAGATCTACTGCTATAAATTGCTATAAATCTGGATAGAAGCGACCATTGACATCCCCTTCAGTGATACTCTGAAAGACGGCGATTTTAACGTTACGCAACGTTTCAAATCCAAATCACACTAGCTGAGTCACTACGGTAGGGCGTAAGCATGGTCACCACTTCAGAAAAGACAAATGTTGGCTTCATTACTCAGGTCATTGGTCCCGTCGTAGACATTAAGTTTCCTGGCGGTAAAATGCCCTCTATTTATAACGCCCTGAAAATTCAGGGTACCAACACTGCAGGCCAAGAGGTAAACGTTACCTGCGAAGTGCAGCAGATGTTGGGCGATAACCAGGTTCGTGCTGTTGCAATGAGCTCCACCGATGGACTAATCCGCGGTATGGACGTGATTGATACAGGCGCAGCGATTAGCGTTCCTGTTGGTAAGTCAACCCTAGGCCGTATCTTTAACGTTCTGGGAGAGCCTGTTGATAACAAAGGCCCTGTTGAAGCCCAAGAATACTCCCCCATCCACCGTGCGGCTCCTAAGCTGACTGATCTAGAAACCAAGCCATCGGTGTTTGAAACAGGGATTAAAGTGGTTGATCTGCTCACCCCCTATCGACGTGGCGGTAAGATCGGGCTGTTTGGCGGTGCTGGAGTTGGCAAAACCGTGATCATGATGGAATTGATCAACAACATTGCAACTGAGCATGGCGGAGTGTCGGTGTTTGGCGGCGTGGGCGAACGCACTCGCGAAGGCAATGACCTTTACAACGAAATGATTGAATCGAAGGTCATTAACGAAGAAAATCTGAGCGAGTCCAAAATTGCCCTAGTCTATGGCCAGATGAATGAACCCCCCGGAGCCCGGATGCGGGTTGGTTTGTCTGCACTGACGATGGCAGAATACTTCCGCGATGTTAACAAGCAAGATGTGCTGCTTTTCATTGACAACATCTTTCGGTTTGTCCAAGCAGGTTCTGAAGTGTCGGCACTGTTGGGTCGGATGCCTTCTGCGGTAGGATACCAGCCAACCCTAGGTACTGACGTGGGCGACTTGCAAGAGCGGATTACCTCTACTACGGAGGGTTCAATTACCTCGATTCAGGCTGTGTATGTGCCTGCCGATGACTTGACTGACCCTGCTCCAGCCACTACTTTTGCCCACTTGGATGGAACTACGGTGCTGTCCCGTGGTTTGGCCTCGAAGGGAATTTATCCGGCTGTGGATCCTCTTGGTTCTACTTCCACCATGCTGCAACCTGACATTGTGGGCGAAGAGCATTACAGTGTGGCTCGATCGGTACAAGCTACCTTGCAGCGCTACAAAGAGTTGCAAGATATTATTGCTATCTTGGGCTTGGATGAACTGTCTGAGGACGATCGCCTGGTTGTGGCTCGTGCCCGTAAGATTGAGCGCTTCCTGTCTCAACCTTTCTTTGTGGCAGAAGTGTTCACAGGTTCTCCTGGTAAGTACGTCAAACTGGAGGATACCATCAAGGGCTTCAAGAAGATCTTGAATGGTGAATTAGATGATATGCCTGAGCAGGCATTCTACATGGTTGGCTCCATCGATGAAGCTATTACTAAGGGCGAAAAGCTGAAGGCCGAGTCCAAGTAGGCTGATTTTGAGTCAGGCTGGGTGTTTAATCACTTGGCCTGACTTAGTTTGATTGATGTACGTTTATAACTAACCTACCTACCCTAGAGTTATGGCTTTAACCGTTCGTGTGGTTGCACCCGATAAAACCATTTGGGATGCTCCGGCTGATGAGGTAATTTTACCCAGCACAACTGGCCAGATGGGGATTCTCACTGGTCACGCGCCAATGATGACGGCGTTGGATACTGGGGTTATGCGAGTTCGTGCCGATAAGACCTGGGTTCCGATCGCCGTGATGGGTGGCTTTGCAGAAGTAGAAGCCAACGAACTCATCATCCTTGTAAATGGGGCTGAGCGCGGTGACAACATCGATAAAGAAGAAGCTCGTGCGGCCTTTTCTGCGGCAGAATCGGAGTTGACCAAGGCACAACAAACAGGCGAACGTGCTGCCACGATTAAGGCGACCCAAGCCTACAAGCGAGCTAGAGCACGATTTCAAGCGGCAGGTGGCATGGTTCCATAGCCTGTCCAGAAAGTTTGATCGGTAAGGGGGAGTAGGGGCAAATAACCTACTTACCCTTTTAGTGTTTCAAGGGGTGATTGGGTTGATTCCTCTAGAGACTGTCATCAATTTCAGCCAGAACCCTGATGATGCAGAGGTTACAGCCCCTAGTCTAGTTTTTGAGACAAGTACGGTAAGGGTTATGCCGCAGACGTTTGGCCGCTAATTGATGACGCCCCCTAGGTTAGGCGTTCGATTAGGTACAGCCGAATCGTAAGATAAGAGAGGCGTTTCCTCACCCTTGGCGATCGTGAAAGCAATTTCCCTTCTTGGTTCAACTGGTTCCATCGGCACCCAAACCCTTGAGATTGCTGCCCAGTACCCTGATCAATTTTGCATTGTTGCCTTGGCTGCAGGGCGCAACGCCGAAATGCTGGCCCAGCAGGTACGGCAATTTCAACCTGCCCTAGTGGCCATTCAAGACGAAAGCAAACTGCCCGACTTGCAAGCTGCCTTAGCGGATTTGGATCCGCAGCCGACGCTATTGGCTGGCCAGAATGGAGTTATTGAAGTGGCTCGCTACGCCAGTGCTGATGTGGTGGTGACGGGTATTGTTGGGTGTGCGGGTCTGTTACCCACGATCGCAGCGATTCAAGCGGGCAAAGACATTGCCCTTGCCAACAAGGAAACCCTGATTGCTGGCGGCCCCGTTGTGTTACCCCTAGTGCAACAGCATCGCGTCAAACTGCTCCCTGCCGACTCTGAGCATTCAGCGATTTTTCAGTGCCTACAGGGAGTGCCTGCCAATGGCCTACGGCGAATTGTTTTAACCGCTTCAGGTGGTGCCTTTCGTGATTTGCCAGTCGAGAAACTAGCCCATGTCACCGTTGCAGATGCCCTTAAGCATCCCAACTGGTCGATGGGGCGCAAAATTACGATCGACTCTGCCACGTTGATGAACAAAGGTTTGGAAGTGATTGAAGCCCACTTCTTATTTGGGTTGGATTATAACCACATCGATATTGTGATCCACCCCCAGAGCATTATTCACTCCATGATTGAGGTGCAAGACACCTCTGTACTGGCCCAGTTGGGCTGGGCCGATATGCGGCTGCCCCTGCTGTATGCCCTTTCCTATCCGGAACGGGTGGTA